>Ga0315330_10002170_pt1 | contig 13427 bp, 12 predicted proteins | sample M140m34915metaG_FD_203453 | JGI IMG/M metagenome (GOLD analysis project Ga0315330, IMG submission 203453) | Ammonia-oxidizing marine archaeal communities from Monterey Bay, California, United States - M1 40m 34915 | ecosystem: Environmental > Aquatic > Marine > Intertidal zone | place: USA...
TTTGTTAAGTAAACCTGTCCCTGTATTGCCAAGTATAGCAGCAGCAAGGCCCCCGTTCTCGGTGGAACTGACTGCAGCCTTAATAGCAACAATTCTGGCCATAAGAACTTTAAAGGCAGTCTTAGGTTCTCTGATAAGCTTCCAACCTGCCTTGCCAAAGATACTTAACCCAAGTATACCAAAGATAGGGTCAACCCCCGGTATAGCGCTTAACGCACTACCAATAAGAGGTATTTGTTGTAGTATGCCGTCACCTAAAGCGTTAGCAAAACTAAAAGCTGCAGCTACTAACGCACTCACTATTGCAGGGATACCGGCAATGAGGCCACCTAAGGCTCTACCAATACCTGCACCAAGCACATCAGATACGGTGGCTACGGTGTCTATTAGAAAGGTAGTATCTAGCCCTGAAGCTAGGAGTCCGCCAATAGCCGCAGTTATTGCAAAAGGAATCTTACCGTATGCTAAGGCAATACCTTGTACTAAACTACTGGCTAATTGATCACCTAACCTAGGGAACTCTTCGTTCAACGCTTGTATAAGGCTTGAAGCCATTTTAAGACCGAAAGTAATTGCTGTAATAGCAACGACCTTAGGGTTAAGGGTCGCTACTGCACTAAACACAATCTCAATATCGTCTTGCAAGTCATTTTTGAAGTAAGAAACTAATGAGTCTTTTTGGGTATTAAAGCTTCTTTTAATATTACCAAACAGGCTTTCAACGGCGTTGTTGAACCTAAATATTTCTTTGAAGCTCCACCATATATTGCCTGTATAGTTGTTTATGCCGTCAATTAAGTCAGGCCAATGAGAGTGGCCTACTACTTGATCCCACAACCAGAAGAATGCTCTCTCAAGTAACTCAATGCCTTCTATCATAGGATACACAGTTACAGCCATAAAGTAGAGGGTATGGGCCCTAATTGATGACATCATGTCTGAAAAACTGTTAGAAACAGCTTTAGCTACTTTAGCAATTACCTCTTTTATAGTTGAGATACCTGAGTTAATACCGCCTGCAATCTTCTCACCAATGGTAGTGAAGGCGATATCGTCGAAAACATCGTTGAGGTCTTCAAAAGCATTTGTAAGAGGCTCCATTAACCGCTCTATTCTTAGAGCTTGAAGCTTTCTCATTTCGCTAACAATGTCGGCAATGTATTCCCCTAAGTTACCCATTGCTGTTAATGTTCTATTAATCTTACTTGGCTCTACAAAGAACTCTCTTAGCGCAGTCCCTGCCTCTTTTGCGTTAGGGCCGAAGGCAACTAAGGACTTAGACATACCAATCAGTTTGTTTGCTAATGCACCACTAACACCTGTAGCGGCAATAAACTCTCTAATTACAAGCTTAAGTCCGCCAGCTGTCTGAGAAAAGCCTTGTCCTACTGTTGCATCTACTGCAGCGAATTCTTCTTCAATTACGCCTTTCTGACTCTTAAAGGCATTTACAACTACCTCTGAGGTAATCTTGCCCTGTTCAGCCAGCTTTCTAAGTTGTCCTACACCTACACCAAGCTCTGCTGCAATAGCAGAAGCTACTCTAGGTGTCTGCTCCATTACGGAGTTTAATTCTTGTCCTCTAAGCGCACCAGCAGCCAAGCCCTGTCCTAACTGGACAATAGCGGCATCAGCTGAAGCGGCTGAGGCTCCAGAAATAGTAATAGCTTTCTGGATTGTTTCTGTTACTTCAAGTACTTCATCGTTAGTTACACCAAGGGACTTTGTAGTCCTACCAAGCCTGTTATACAGGTCGGCAATACCTTCAAGAGAGCCTCGGGCTCTAAGAGATATCTGGTTTAACTCGTCAAATGTTGTTTTAAGCTCTGCAGTTCTGCCCGTTACTAGGGCGATCCTGTTTTCAACTAAGGTAAAGCTGTCTACTATTCCAGTTAACTGCTTCCCAATGTATATTCCTGCAAACGCTGCACCTGCAATCTTAGCTGCTTTAGCTAATGCATTCATGCTCTTTGCTGCTTTGCCTACATTATCATCTATACCTTTTACGGATCTCTCTAGCTGGCTAATGTCCTTCTGAGCTTGTTTAGAATTTGATTTAAACTCAAGTCTAATTGCCATGTCTAATCCTTATATTCTTTCGCCGCCATCTTTGTTTATTGTTTCAAACAGTACACCATCAATAGTGTACGTACCTAATATTGCTGTTTCAATAAACCTTGAAGGCGCTTGTCGAGAAGAGCCTTGGTTTAAGTTTTCAATATAAGGTGTACCGTTTGTAAGGTATAGCGTCTCTATTCTGTCGTCACTTACTGGGGGTAAAAAAGAGGGCAAGTTAGATCCATTCTTAGCATCCTTGAACTTATTCTTCTCAGTTGTGAGAATCCATGAGTTCCTTGCCCTACCAGTGTCTATAGGGGTGGACTGCTTTACTTTATTCATAGTATCAAAGGCCTGCACTCTAGCAATATTGTTGATTTCTCTTTTTGTTTCTTTGTCTAGTTTCTCAAATTCTTTGGCAGCACCAATTAACTTAAAGCTTACTCCAGCCATATTACACCTCTACATCAATATCCCAATTTGTATCACCCATTATTTTAGAGAAGAAAGGAGATTGAACAAGTTTGCTAGCGTCATCTTTAGTAGATCGGTTAGCCGCCTCTTCCTTTTCTCTTTCCATAACATAAAGTGAATTAAATAATTCGTGGGGTTTCGCCTTAACGCCCTGAGCCGATAATCCATAACAGGCTCGGTGATCATCTCTCCAACCCACAGGTCTTCTTTGAAAATACTCTGACCAATCCAGAACTTCTTTATGTGGCCAGCTTTTCAATTCAGGAACTCGCCTACCTAAGTGATAGGCAAGTTCGTGAAGTTGGAGGTCAACATCGTCAAGACGATTTAGTCGTTTCCCTCATTGTCATCAGTTGCCTTAAGTCCATTAAACTCAAGTACAGCTTCATTTAGCTCTTTCAAGGCAACAGGAGAGAACTTATCGAGCTGGCTATCTTTTAGCTCTTTCATCTCTGCAATACCGGCGCGAAGAATTGCACCAATTGCTTTCTTGTTACTTTCTAGAGCGCTAACATCCTCGATGTCTGCTGCTAGTTCAGAAAACCTAGACACATCGCCATACGATAGCTCAATTAAAGTTAGCTTCTGACCACGGTATTCAAACTCTTTCGTGGTCGCAGTTTCATCCAAAAACTTATCAATATCCATAGCCATGGTTATACTTCCTCATTCTTATTGCTGTTAAAAATATGCTTATTGTGTTCTTCAAAATCATCAATCACTTTCCTTACGGCATGTAAGGCGTGGAGTGTGTTAAGGACTTCAACCCACTTATCTGACTTCTCTTCAAACTCTTCAAGTCTGGAGGAGGTCTTATAGAAACTAGTGTCAATAGCTTTCTTCATCTTATTCACAGTTACCTTCATCACATAAGGCTGATCGAAAGGTGTTGTATTTTCTTCTGACATGTTATCACCTGTATAGGTTAAATAAAAAATAAGGGCCTCCCGAAGGAGACCCCGTTATATACGCTATTAGGCGTAAGTAGAACCGTCAGCTGCGTAGCTGAATGGCCCTTGCATCTCACCGTCGATTGTCAGAGTGACATTCAACTGGTTTGAGTCTGTAAGGTTAGGTACAACCTCAAATGATGCAACGCTTCCAACAAAGTAGAAGTCAGAGAACTCTCGGAGGTCTCCGTCGTCATCAATGTAAGGAAGGTCTACACCTGTCGTAGGATCCTCTGCCTGCTTAGAGTTAGCCAAGCGAACTCGGAACATACGCTTCTCGCCATCTTCCCGCATGTCCGCAATGAATGCGTGCTCTGAAGGAACATAGTTGAAAGTGAAGTCCATAGAAGGCGCATCAGACTGACCAGCGATCTGTGAAGATACTGCTTGTCCGTACTGAGGAACGTTTACGATGTTAGCGGGGATACCCAGATTCGGGAACTCACGGATACGACCGAAGTCAGCGGCAGTAGAGCCAACTGTCCAAGGTGTACCGATAGTCTCGAATTCTGCAGCCCAAGCTGAGGGGTCATCACCTGTACCGATGATAGAACCAGCGGTACCTGTGCCCTTAACTACGGGCATTTCGAGGAAAGTGAGGGAGGTATACATCCCTGCACCGATTGAAGTAATATTAGGCATTTATTTTCTCCTGAAAATTATTAAAAAGAGTTAAACTCTAGGCTGTAGTCAGCCCTGAATAAACTAGTGTCATCCTTATCGATACCTCTAACGTTGAGGATACCATCATGCAATTGAGTAGAGTTACTATAATTTGAATCAAACAATGTAGATAACTTATCTGCGATTTCATAGCATCTTGCTAGGCCCTTGTTGGACCTAGTGTATATTTGGATTATGATCATTCCCTTCTTATAAGTTGGCTTTGAGTACTCAGGTACAGGTAGGGATGCGGGTATTATCTCATAAATAACAAACTCATCCGGTGTTGTCTGAGGCCAAAAGTTAGCTGGGAAAGAAGTCACTCCAAAAGACTTCCAAGAGCTAGATGCAAATACAGCGTCTATAGATGATAAGAGTTCTGTATAGTTAGCCATACGTCCTCCTTATCTGGTTGATACAATGAATAGAATAATATAGCCGTCATCAGTATAGTTGATTATACGATGATCAGCACCTTGAAAGTGAATTGTGTCGAACTTAGAGTAGTCCTCGGGTATATCCTTGCGCTTAACAGTCACCTCTAACTTTTCAGTCACAGGGGCTATTCCAGCGCTTGTAAGGAAGTTATCCTTGGCCTTACCTATAATCCCCTTGAATACAGGAGACGTTTCCGTCCTCTCTATTACTTTAGAGGTTGTAGGGTCGTAAGTTGACTCAGCATCACATTTAAAGTACATCTCGGCTGTGAAAGCACCTACCATATCAAATGCTAGGTCTAACGAGCCATCTAACAAGCTTCCCAGACACAGTCCCATTACCAAGCCCTCCAAGGGGTTAGGCCACCAAACTCCGCTAACTCACCCAATGCTCTACGAACAAGGTGAGGAAGTCTGGCGGGGTATTGTATCTTAGTTAGCTTAATAGATGCTACGGCTATACTCTCTGCTTGTGCAGTGGTATCCAGAACACAAGGGTTCTCGATAAGGTGCATCGCCATCTCAAATGTAGCCTTTTGCAATCTAGCTGGTCGATCTGGATCCTCAAAGGAAACCATATCGTTATACCTGTCGTCAAAGTAAGAACCTTCACGAGGCCATGCAAGAGGCTGAGAGGTGGACACGGCGACACCGACATACGTTACAACGTCGTCAAGGTAACCAGTGGCAGTAGTAAGATACTCTTCCTTCTCGTTGTTATTAAGAAGGTGCCACTTGTTACTGTTTGAGCGGTCGATAAAGTATGCGTTAGCTTCATCCAAGGTGACATAGCTATTCATGTTTAGTTTGATAGCCATGAACCACCCCTTTTGTTATTAAGAGTGCAGAATCGGGAGGATGCCCAAGTTCAGGTAGCCTGCTTCGCTACGTACCCAAGAATCGGCTTGATCGTATCCGCCAGTACCGGCAGTTTGAACAAACTGAACCTCAGAGCCATCCCAAGAGTAACCCATTGGATGGCATACGTAGCCCCAACGATACCAGATGTCAGTAGTACCTGAACCACCGTGAGCAGCTGCTGCTCGGTCCATTTCTACAGGCATAGGTACAACAAGTGACTTCATAGTCAATGCGTCAGGCTTACAGATGAAAGTAGTCTTTACAGACTCATCGTTAACGTTAGCAGATGCAGATTGGTCGTTACCCATAGCGCGGGTAAGGAGCAGACGGAACTTACCTTGGAAGATCGTGTTGAACACGAGGTTTCCTTCGGTGATAGTGGTCTCGTCTACGAGGTTAGCAACACGAAGGTCAGCCAGAGTCTCTGGGCTGGTGATCATGTAGTAGTAGGGAGCTTCGTAGTCCTTCCAAGCCATTCCCATGGACTTGAACAGACGCTCGCCACGAGCTGCGCCTTTTACGGCAGAGTCAGCGTCGATAAGCTTTCGTGCGTCGGTAGCGTCAGTTGCAGCAGGGCCGAACTCACCAAGAGCGTTTACGTCTACGTAGAAACCAGTAGTAGGGCTATCAGCGTCAGTGTTGAAAGAAGTGATACCGCCACCACGAGAAACCTCGTAAGCTGCTACGCCGTTAAGCGACTCAAGTACAGAGTTGTGCTCGTCTTGTGCCTTGGTCTCACCAAAGTCACGAGCAATTTTAGCCAGACCATCTTCTTGCGAGATGACCTTTTGTACGTTGACTTCCTTCGCGCCATGCGTACGCACAGTCTTGGCGTACTTGTAGAACGCGGTGTCAACTTCAGTGTAAGCCCCGTCAGTTGCGTTGGTTACGCTGGGAACGTTGATGTTAGCCATCAGCGGCTTGTACCAACGAGCCTGTCCGAGGTAGTCTTCGATGCTGGTGTTAATCTCAGCGCTAGCGCCTACGATAGCAGTACCAGAAAGCTTCTTAGCGTTCGTATACATCTCGTGAGCGTAGTCACCAACGTATCGCTGAACCTGAAACTTCATTGTAGAACCGGCAGTACCGGAAGTAAAATCAGAAAGTGCCATGTGTAAAATCTCCTTAAAAGATTATGTAATTATTAATTAAAACCCGAAGTCATTCCCTTGTGGGTTAGGGTTGTTACGGAGGAAGTCTTCAAAAGACTGCTCAGTAATTGGCTTATCGCTCTTAGCGACTGAACCAGAGTCAACCCCTACCTGCTGCATTGCTGCTGCACCAGTAGACTGCTTGGGTTTAAAAAGAAAAGCGTTTTCTTCGTCTTTAGCGAAGGCTTGAACAAATTCACCTAATGATGCACCTGTAGCGTGAACCCATGCACCTTCAGCATCTTGCTTTAGCTCATTGACAATCTGTGCTTTAGCCATTTCCTTTGCCGTAACATTGCGGAAATCCTGCTCTCCAAGAATCTTATCAACTTGATGGTCACGAGTCAAGGTAGTATTAATACCTGAAAGAGAGTCTACTCGAGCAAGAGCTTCGTCCAGCTTCATCTGCAGGGCTTCAGAAGTTTTACCTTCTGCTTCAAGCTTCTCCAGTTTAGCGGCCTTAGCTGATTCCTCAAGTTCAACTGCCTTCCTCATCGCTTCATCGCGTTGCTTAGACATCTTGTTCATATTGTCTTTCATTTGAGCTAATTGCTCTGCTACTAAGCTCTCAATCATCTTTTGTGCTTCAGGTGATGAGAGGTCAGCCTCAGTTGATGCTTCAGTTTCCATAGTGGTTTCCATTTCAGTTACTTCATTATTATTAGTTTCATCGCTCATTTTGTACTCCTAGGCCACAGGCCAATTATTGTTTGTCACAGACTAAGGTTATGGTCCTATACCATACCAGCTTTCACCTATAGGTATAGGTGCGAGAATATCATCGCGGGTCATCCCGCCACTCTCTACTATCAATCCATCTTGCTTGGCCTTGGCGAGTAGTCTTTGGTAAGCCTTCTCAGAGAGCCCCTCGTCGCGCAATGCGTTAAGGGTCTTAAGAACGGTGTCAGACTCTACCGCATCAGCGTATAGATGTCTTAAAGCGTCCTTAGCCTTTGTTGCTTCTCCCATGTTAACGAAGAAAGCATCATGGATGGTTGCAGTTTCTACTTTATTCTTCCGGCCCCATAAATGGAACCCTCGAACAATCGCCGCATCATTTGAATGGTTACCGTTTACACCATAACCAGTTTTTGCATCATTGATTGACGATTTGCCCTTGAACTTTCCGTCAGTTACAGAATCTTTATAGACATTGTAAACTTTTCGTCCAGTTACTGGGTCAGTAAACTCTATACGCTCTTCCACTGTAGGGCGGTAGCGTTGATAGAGCTTTTTGCCATCAAAAGTATACCAAGGAATATCTACCTTCCCGGTATCTACGATGAACTCTTCAGCGGCCTCTTTCCAGAAGCCAATGAACTTGTCAGTAATAGGTGCTCGTTGAGATAGCTTTTCAGCCATAATATCCGATATTAGTTTAAACTCGTTGGGCCCAACTAGCTTAGACCTACCGGCTGTAAGTTTCTCAACAAACTCTTCAACATCAGGATGAACATCCTTAGACATATGAAGCATTCTATTACCTATAGGAGCCTCTTTAAGAACGACATTATTTATCTCGTCTTTAAGATCTTGAAGCTCCCTTATACTTTCTGTTGCACCAAGTTTCTCTGCATCTTTAATGTGGTTATCAATAGACTTATTGATCTCATTAAGAGACAGAGCTTCTTTTGGGGTATTGCTAGTTCTGTTACGAACAACAACTAGCTTGTCTTTTTCTAACAAGGTCTTAGCAAACTTATCTGCTATATTGTTAGCTTGAGTAGCTCTACCAGCACCGTAGAATGAAACCATATTCTGGGCCTTAGCGGCCTTAGAAAGGTCTTCCCACGTAATATCGTCTACAAGATCGTTAATACGTTGAAATCTAGGGTCAGCTACGGTATCCATAGCCATAGTGTCGTAGAGTCTATTCTTTTTAGGGGTCGCCATCACATTGGATTCCCAACCTAAATCTTTGTTGCGAGTGCTAAGAGCAATCATCTGTGCTCCTGAAGCAGACGCATCAATCTCAATAGGTAACTGAGTCTTATAAGTAGATAACCTCTTTAGATCGCTGAGATCACCTCCTACGTGGTCGTTAATTCTTGCATACTCAAGAGCAAGCCGCATTAGCTTTGGGTGCTCTACAGGATCCATCCCTACCACTAGAGGATGCTCCAAGGCACTTCTTATACGAGAGTCTCGTTGAGTATTAGATTGAAGTAGCCTACCCAGTTCGAGTAGCTCTTTCTTATTCCGTTCAAAAATTGCAAACCTACCGGGGTTAGTTAACGCCTCGGTAGCAGGGCCAAGCAGAGAACCTACTTGCTCCTGAAAATTAACCCAGCCCCCTTCTCCCATAGGGGATACTTTCTTTGTGTTAAGGAAGGGTCTAACAAACTCTCCTCCAGTAGGAGTAAGATATCCGTTAGCGTATATCCTTCCACGACCATCTATCTGATGGGAATTCTTAAAAGACTTACCTCTATTAAGGTGCCACTTAACTGTTTCCATCATACCTAGCCCTTGATCTCCACGATCTAAGACTATCTGTCGGAACCCGTTAAGCTCGTCATATTTCTTTACATTACCTCTAGGGTCTCTGAACCTCGCCATATCTAACATGAAGGAACTAAACTCTTTGTCTACTTCCCATTCAAAACTATTAGCATGGTTTATTTCATCGATAATGTCTCTATCAAGGTTTACTTTATCGTAATTCGCTCCAGCCTTTCTAGTGATTACAGAATTACCAGTTACTGTTCCGGTGCTAGTCCTATAATGACCGTGACCGGGGATAGCCTTAAGCTCGCTACTTTCATCTATTAAACCTATACGTCTGGCTACATAGAGTCGCCTATGGGCGTCTTGCAGGGCAACCATCTCAGGGTCGGTAATAGTGACTTCTCGGCTCAGAGTGTCCCGCCAAGGGCCTCCGGGTCTACCTGTCTCTAGATCGTTGACTGCTCTTCGAGTAACCCCGCGATACCCTAGCTTAATCTTTCCTTGCTTCTCTAATTGATTAAGAAGCTTTGACCCAACCTTGTGATATTGTTTAGTAGTGGGCTTATTTTTAAAAGGAAGTATTAGTGGGTACTTACCTATCTTGCCGTTCTTTAGAGAACCTTTCTCACCTATCATGCCTTTACCAAGAGCAATAGCAAGAGAATCATAGTCAGTGGTTTGGCCTTCTGCAATAGTCTTCATAGAACTCGCTAAAGACTCTATTGCCGCGCCATTCTTCACATTGTCATCTATGTTCTCGCGCAGGAACTTCCTGTAAGCTCTGTTGATAGAGAGTTGCTCAAGTTGTTTGTTAATGTGTGCTTTAACATTTACTTTGTTCTTAAGCTTCTTTGTATACTCTTCAACTAATCTCTCAGTAGGTTCGCCAAGCATTTTCTTTGTCCACCACTCCCCTACTACTCCTTCTAACCATTTTCGTGGCTTTATATCGGGAACTAGCTTTACATTTAGAGGTGGGAAGAAGTAAGTACGTAAAGGAGACCTGCCTGTAAAGTAAGCTTTACGAGCAAGCTTCCTACCAACACTATCCTTCCATCCGTCTACAAACTTCTGGTTCTTACCAATGTCTGCCGCCAGCTCATCAAAAGTAACTAGCTTGCCTCCAATACTAATCTTAGCATCAGGGTCTCCAGAAGAGAATCCATCGAACTTCCTTGACCTAGAGCGAGATCGCCTATCAAGTATTCTTGAAACGTTAACCACAGAGTTAACCATTTCTGCTCTAGTAATTGCCTCTAGGTTCTCCCAAGGTTGTCTGTAAGACTTTGCTTTAGGGTTATAGTAGCGTTCAAAGTTAATACGCAGATTCTCTACCACAGCTGTCTGTTGGTTAATAGACATAGTGTCGTCAAGAGAGTTTGCAAAGTTTTCAATAAAGTCTCTCTGATCACTGTTTAGTATCTTACTTGATTTTAGAAAGTCTACTCTTTCCTGATACACAAGATGGTCAGGGTCATACAGCATAGTATTACGAGACTCTCCGGTAACAGGGTCAATTACCTGCGTCCTCTTATCAAAAACATTTTCCGCTCTGTTACGAGAGGTGGCTTTACCTTTTAGAGAAGTGCCCTTATAGTCCGTTAATGCTAGAGCCCCTCCTCTGGAGTTAGCATCTCGGATATAAAGCTCCCTAAGTTCCTTCTGTCTATCTTTGCTACGCATTAGCTCAGATGGTTTCCTAGCCATAGCTGCGTCTTCGGCTTTGTCTATCATCTTAGCCTTAGTGAATATGCGCATAGTAGCAAGGTTGTCCAGCCGCCTTAGAGTAGCAATGTTTATCTTTTTACCTTTGTCACTGAAGAACTGCTTTAGCTTAAGCGAGCCGCTCTCGAACATTCTTAACCTTTCTGTGTCACCAGAGAAATGTCTCATCTTAACTTCTTGTGACTGTCTTCGAAGCCATTTACTGTAACTCTCTTTTTGAGGGCTACGTCCGTCTAGCTTTCTGAGTTCCCTTTCTGGTAGCGCTTTAAGAACTTTCTTTTTAACACGATCGCTCTTTGTGGCCATTAACTCAGTATAAGATTTGGTTATAGGTACTATTGTTGAACGACATCTCCAATGTAGTGGTGGGAGATGTTGTTTTTGATCTATGGGAAACTCCATCCCATCTTTAGCAGAACATATCTCTGAAGTACGAGAGTCTAGTATGGCAACAAACTTGTAGCCCTTGATTAGCTCCTCATTGTTCTCCATAGTAGCTGCTTGAGCAGAGGTAGCGGACCTAGTTATACTAGTTCTTACTACAGCATCTGCTTGGCTCTTAGTAAGCCTAGTAGTTCTGACAATCTTTTCTGTTATCTCTTTATTAGTGAGGCCTTTAGCAATACCGTTGTTGATAGTGTTGTTAATTCGCTTTAACTCACCATTACCGATCTTAGAAAATTGCTTACTTAATGCTCCACCGTCTTTAATGTTAGACCCTACAATAGCTTCTAGGCTCTTATTAGTTCTTGGTTTACGCACTTTAAAAACATCACCTGCTGATTTATCTAGGTTGTTAGTGTGAAACTCTAGCTGAGCTGCATCAAAATCTTTTATGTGGCCAGATACGTTTGCGCTAATCTCTTTAGTGAATCTATTGACCTCTTTGCCGACAGCGTCCATAGCTACCCTTTTCTGGGCTGGGTTAGAGAAGTTAGTTTTCCTAACTGCCTTTCCCAATCGGCCAGTGTGTCTTTTAACGATTCTATTAGTTTCGACACCTACCTCGTTCTCAAAGAGACGAGACATGGCGGCATTATCTACCGCCCTATCAAATATGTCATCGTTAATAGACATTACTATTCTCCCGTACTAACCTCAACTGGTTCGCTGGGTTTAGGTGCTGGAGGTGTGTAGTCTTTAAGCTTGCTGAAAGGCACACCAGATTCCCTGTTGCCTTTGTCGTCTTGAACAACACATGCATCTGTTTTACCGGAACGACCTACAATAGTCACCTTCTTTCCTTTATAGTTATAATTTTTCATTTCTTTTCCTCTTGTTTTGGTTTGGGCTTGTTATCCTTTGGTTGAGGTTGATTTTGTGAAGCATTTGCTACTGCCTCCATATCTAACTCATCAACTTCTACTGGAGGACCCATAATAAGCTCATCCTCCATAATCTCAGTCTTAGCAATTTCATCATCATACTCCGGAGAGATAATGTCGTTTGCTTTCATGATGGACAACCACTCTGAACGTGGGAGTTTACCTGTGTCATACCATTCTGTGATAAGACGTAACCAGTCTGCGCCTAGTGGAGCAGGGTTGAAGTCAGCAGATAGCTCAAAGTCAATCTCTGATACTCGATACTCAGTGTTGTATCTCCAGTTAATCATAGCAGTAACAATACGTGCCATAACGTTGGATACTTTAGCGTTAAGAGTTCCTAACTGTGCTGTTTGACCGGCGTTACGAATCTCCAGTGCTACACCGGATTGGTCTCGAACGTCAGGGGTCATCATCCTGATACCCATGCGACCCATCTCAAGAACAGCAGAGTCAATCGCTCTGTCCATATCTTTCAGGGCATCTGTAGGGGTATCCAGAACGTCAATCTTCTCACCATCGCGCACTCTCAGCCAAGAGCCAAGACCTGCGGATACAAGGTCCTCAAAATCTTCATCTGCCATGTCAGAAGCTACTACGGGTGTGTAAGTTGCCGCACCGTACATCAAATGGTTTCTTCGACTTAACTTGTTGTATAGAGCAACCTCTCGGTTAATAAGTGGCATCAACAGAGGCTCTGAAGGGGCTACGTTACCGTTTAAAGGGTATACAGGGATTTCTGTTAGTGGCTTACCATTGCTGAGAGGTACTTCTGTAGCTCTGAGCTCCCACCGACCTTCGCTGTTCTCTACTGAATAGTTCTCTCGGTAGTTACCTGAGATTACCTGAGTGTCACTGGTGTTCTCATCAGAGACATACTCGTATGCTCTTATCTGATACTCGCCATTAGCATTAAGCTCATGTACCATTACAGCATCAACAAGCTTATCATGGAACTCATTCTCTGGGTCTGCTACTTCCATAGGTTGTCGAACGATAACGCGTATGAGGCCCTTCTTTCGAGTAACAGGGTGTGTAGCTTCTTTCCAGTTAATAATAGACTCACCTTTGTAGAGGATAGGAAAGGGTTTTAACTCTTTCTGTTGCTCTGGGGTAAGCTCCATGCCTTCAGGGACGTAGGGGAAAGATACTGCTACCCATGCCCTGCTGGTTATGATTTCTTCTTTAAGAGCCTCATCCAGAAAACCAATAAGTCCTCGACCGTCTCCGGTGAACCCTTGGGTGATCCAGTTCTTAGCGTCTTCTCTAATCTCTTCTGGCAACTCTACCTTAGGGGGTTTTCTTAAAAGACCACCTACAAGTGTCCTACAATAC
>Ga0315330_10002176_pt1 | contig 13418 bp, 12 predicted proteins | sample M140m34915metaG_FD_203453 | JGI IMG/M metagenome (GOLD analysis project Ga0315330, IMG submission 203453) | Ammonia-oxidizing marine archaeal communities from Monterey Bay, California, United States - M1 40m 34915 | ecosystem: Environmental > Aquatic > Marine > Intertidal zone | place: USA...
TTGTTGACGTGCTTTCGCTTGTGAATCTCGTTGCTGTTGCTTTACTGGGTCAGGAGTTACATTAGCTTTTATTCTAAGCATCTCTCTTCCAGAAGCAGTATTCGCAGATAGTGTTACTGATTTTTGCTGGATTCCAGGTTTATTGCTAGAGTCAAAACTTACAGTTATCGTTTGTGATTGGCCAGGAGCAATGGGAGTGTTTTTCGGATATTCTGGTACTGTACATCCGCAGCTACCACGTGCATCTACAATAATTAGATCAGAAACACCTGTATTGGTAAAAGAAAATTTTGTAGTAACTCGATCTCCTTCATTGATGGTTCCGAAATCATGGGTAATTTTATCGAAAGTCATTACCGGACCGTCAGTTGCAGGAGCAGGTTGAGATGAAGCGGCATTGCTCGAATTGTTGATTTTTTTTGCTCCGCTATCTTGACAAGCAATAAAAATGGTGAGCGAGGTAGCTAGGCAAAGAATAATTAAATTTTTCATTTTTTCTTTTTAAATATATGATCAAAAATAAAAAAATAATGTGATTACAGCAAGCCCCTGCCTGTTTTGATCATCCGCTTTTCTTGGGTAAATTCACGTACTAATTTGTCCAATACACCATTCACAAAATTATTACTACTGGGTGTTGAATAATCTTTTACAATTTCAAGGTATTCATTTAGAGTTACTTTTGAAGGAATTTCTGGAAAATGCAATAATTCGACTATGGCTATTTTTAAGATGACTCTGTCCAGTTTTGCGATGCGCTCTGTCTCCCAATTTGGTGTTTTTCCTTTCAATTCTTTTTGCAGTTTTTCATCCTCTTCAATTGTTTTTTTCAAAAGGTTAACTCCAAAAGTTAAATCATCTTGATTCTCTATGGGTTCTGGGAACTTAAGACTGTTCGAATCTTTTGTGTCGAGTTGTTTCAGCATTTTAACCATAAAAGTGTTGACTACCGGTAAGTCATCGATCCATGTCAATTGATTATCTTCTAAATAATCAAAAAGATATGATGAGGGCGCTATCGATTCTTTAAAGCATTTAGAAAGCCATTGTAAATCATCTTTTTCTGTTGGGTCTTCTATTTCTAGGTAAGCTTGAAACGAATCTGTTTTGGTCATTTCATCTATCAAATCATTTAAAAACTTAAACTCCAAATCCCATTTAATGAACTTTTTATTTTTTAAATGTTTTTGTAATGTTTGGTGATCGTAAAAAAACTGTAATGCCTTATTTTGTGCTAAACGCTCAAGACGAAGATGTTTCTTATCGCTTTTTATTTGATGTTTTTCGTAAGCTATTAATTGGTCTGAAACATGCATTTTAAGAGCATTGAACAACGCCAAAAGTAGGAGATATAGGTCAAAGATTTGAGCGACACTTTGCTTGAAAAACAAAACTTCATCTTTGAGTTTTTTTTCTTTTCCTGAAGAAAAAGAATATACAGACTGCATTACTTTAATACGAATGTGGCGTCGTGTGAGCATGTAAGAGAACTTTTGAGCAACGAAAATAATTCTTTCCATTTAATGTGCATCCTATTCTGCCAAAAAAGTTTTGATTTTGGAATGAATTTAGCTTCTTCATTTCCTTACCTTTGGGTGGTTCATGAAAGCACTTCAATACCTTAATAAATATCTTTATAAATATCGGACCAAGCTATTACTGGGTTTTTTAATCACAGTCATTGCTAGGATATTTTCGCTTTTCACTCCGCGTCTAATCGGAAATATCCTTACTGCTGTAGAGCAATTTCTTCAGTCTGAAAATCCTGATTTTCAATCCATTCAACGCTTTTTATTGATTAATATTTTAATAATTGTTGGTACTGCTTTGGTCTCAGGCTTTTTTACTTTTTTAATGCGACAGACCATCATTAACGTTTCAAGATACATAGAGTTTGATTTAAAAAATGAAATTTTTTGGCATTATCAAATATTGACACAGCGGTTCTATAAAAACAACCGTACTGGAGATTTGATGAACCGCATTAGCGAAGATGTAGGGAAAGTGCGTATGTATTTTGGACCAGCCTTAATGTACAGCATCAACACAGTCTCACTTTTTATTATTGTGATTTCATACATGGTTAGCATTGCTCCTACGCTTACCCTCTATACTGTGCTTCCATTACCAATTCTCTCAGTTACAATCTATAAGTTGAGTCGTGTTATTAATGAAAAAAGTACACTAGTTCAAGAGGTTCTTTCAAAAATGTCATCTTTTGCTCAAGAAAGCTTTAGTGGTATTGCGGTCATAAAATCTTACAATCTTCAAGAAAAAATGAATGCAGGATTTGATGGTCTTGCTACAGAAAGCTATCAAAAAAATATGTCGTTGGTAAGAGTTCAAGCTTGGTTTTTCCCTTTGATGATTTTACTAATCGGCTGCAGTAACCTTATCGTGATATATGTTGGTGGAAATCAATACATCAATAACGAAATTGAAATTGGAGTTCTTGCAGAGTTTATTATATATGTCAACATGCTCACTTGGCCTGTAGCTGTAGTGGGTTGGATTACCTCAATCGTTCAGCAAGCAGAAGCTTCACAAAAAAGAATTAATGTTTTTTTACAAGAACAACCAGAGATTGAAAGTGGTAAAGGAATCGCAGAGAAAGTCAAAGGAGGTTTTATCCTTAAAAACGTTTCGCTCATCTATCCAGAGACTAAAATTACTGCTCTTAAAGAGGTTGATTTAGAAATTCCAGCAGGGACTACCCTAGGAATAATTGGGAACATAGGATCAGGAAAATCTTCTTTATTAGACTTAATATCAAGACTTTATGATCCTTCAAAGGGGGAAATCCTGTTAGATGGTGAAGACCTAAAGGACTATACTTTGAATCAATTAAGAGAGGCTATAGGTTACATTCCTCAAAACGCATTTCTATTTTCTGAAAGTATTGAGGACAACATCCGTTTCGGATCATTGGATGCCTCTTTAGATGACATTAAAGAAGCTTGTAAAAAAGCAGCTGTTCATAACAATATCATGAGTTTTAAAGAAGGATATCAAACTCTTTTGGGAGAACGCGGGGTAACCTTATCAGGAGGACAAATCCAAAGGGTCTCTATTGCAAGAGCTTTGATTAAAAATCCTAAAATATTATTACTTGACGATTGCCTTTCCGCAGTAGATACAGACACAGAAGAAGAGATCTTAAAACACTTAAAAACCATCTCTAAAGACAAAACCACACTAATCGTTAGCCATCGTATTTCTTCTTTAAAACATGCTAATCAAATAATTGTTTTTGAAAATGGTCAAATTGTTCAACAAGGCAAACATATTGATTTAATTGGGGTTGAGGGATACTACAAAGAATTATTTGACAAGCAACAGGCTGATCGAGCCAAATAATTTGTTTTGTTTAATTTTTTTAATAAAATTGTGAAGAATACTCATTAAAAATCAAACAAAAATGCCTGAAAATTTGGACGACAATCAAGAGGAAATATTTTCTAAGGTACTTAGAGCTGGAAGAAGAACTTACTTTTTCGATGTGAGAGAAACTAAAGCTAGTGATTATTACTTGACCGTTACGGAAAGTAAAAAATTTACGAATGAAGACGGTTCGTATTACTATAAAAAACATAAAATCTACATTTACAAAGAAGATTTTGAAAACTTCTCGAATTTCCTTTCTGAAACCATGGATTTTATATTTGAACATAGAGGGGTTGAAGTGATCAGTGAACGTCACCAAAAGAATTATATTTCAAATAATATTAATTCAAAATCACTATAAAAATTCCTGCACCTTAAATCAGCTTCATTTTTTACTTTTTCAATTGAAATTTTATTTCCACCTTTAGGGAATATAAATACCAAATAATGAAAAAGCTTTTAATTTTAATATCCCTGCTATTAAGCGGTTTTTTGCACAGTCAAGTTGACTTAAACTATTATCTAGATAGTACCCATCCCTATAATTCTGAAATACCTACACCAAAAGAGCTATTGGGTTATGAAGTAGGGACCTGGCACGTTTCACATGATCAATTGGTAAGTTATATGTATAGCTTAGCTAATGCGTCCGATAGAATTAGCATCGAAAACAGGGGTTCGACCTACGAAGATCGACCTATACTCTTGCTGACCATTACAAGTCCAAAAAATCATGAAAACATTGAAAGCATCCGTGAAAATCATATTCGACTCACAGAGAAGGGAAGTAAAACTATCGGTCTATCAGAACAACCACTAATCCTATATCAAGGCTTTTCAATCCACGGAAACGAACCCAGTGGAGCAAATGCTGGTTTGCTTGCTGCCTATCATCTGGCTGCAAGTGAAGCTCCAGAAACAATTCAAATGCTGGACGATTTGATAATTTTGTTTGACCCTAGCTTTAATCCCGATGGATTACAACGCTTTTCTTATTGGGCAAATATCAATAAGAATCAAGTACTTACTTCCGATCCTAATGATAGGGAATACAATGAGGTTTGGCCTGGAGGAAGAACCAATCACTATTGGTTTGATTTAAATCGTGATTGGTTACCTGCTCAACTTCCTGAATCACAGGCTCGAATTAAGACTTTTTCAAAATGGCTCCCTAACATTCTTACGGATCATCATGAAATGGGAACCAATTCAAGCTTCTTTTTTCAACCTGGGGTTCCCAGTAGAGTCAATCCTTTAACCCCCTTAATGAATCAAAAATTGACTAAAAAAATAGCGGATTATCATGTGGAAGCTTTTGACCAATTGGGATCTCTTTACTATTCTGAAGAAGATTTTGATGATTTTTATTATGGTAAAGGTTCCACTTTTCCCGATGTAAATGGAAGCATTGGCATCCTCTTTGAGCAAGGCAGTTCACGTGGACACCTACAAGAAAGTGAAAACGGATTATTGAGCTTTCCATTTACCATACGCAATCAATTGACAGCAGCTTTTTCAACACTAAAGGCTGCAAAGGCCCTTCGCGTAGAGCTTTTGGACTATTTTAGAACATTTTATTCTGATATAAGAGAACAGGCAAGTAAAGACAAGAAAAAAGCGATCCTAGTTGGGAGTCCAAAGGATCCTGCAACCGCTTTTCATTTTGCCCAAATACTTGATCGCCATGACATTCAATTTCACAAATTAAAAGAGTCAACTACTCGAGGTGGGAAATCTTACAATCCAAAATCTAGTTATGTCATACCCATGGAACAAAAGAAACATCAATTAGTCAAAGCAATGTTTACTACCCAAAGTAGTTTTAAAGACAGTCTGTTTTACGACATTTCTGCTTGGACATTTCCCTATGCTTTTAATCTAAATCATCATTATGAAAACAACACCTCTTTAGCCGCTGAGCCAGTGACCCAACTTGATGCACCCTATGGAAGTGTGGATAAGAAGGCTCGTTATGCTTACCTGTTTGAAGCACATCATTATTACACACCCAAATTATTAAACCTACTTCATCAATCGAACATTAGAGTTAAAGTAGGGCTTACCCCTTTTACCCTCGAAGGAAAAAAATACGATTATGGAACCTATATGATTCCTGTAAAAAATCAAGATGTAGATGAAGCAAAATTGCACAGTATTCTTCAAAAAGCAGCAAAGGAAACCTATATCAACATTACAGCTGTTTCAACAGGAAATACGCAAGGGATTGATTTGGGTTCTAGATATTTCAGTACGGTAAAAGAGGCCAAAATTGCACTTCTTGTGGGATCTGGAGTGCGAAGTTATGACGCAGGAGAAATCTGGCATTTGCTAGACACAAGGCATCACATTTCCATTTCTAAATTGGATATAAAAGACTTAGATAATATTGATCTAAGTAGATACACCCATTTCATCATTCCGAGTTTTAGTGGTTCGGGATTGGATAATAACTTAGAGCAAATCAAAAAATTCGTAAAAGATGGAGGTGCCTTGATTGGTTACAGACAAGCAACGAAATGGTTAGATCATAAAGAATTTATTGATCTTGAATTTTTAAAACAAAACCCTAAAGCTGTTGGAGTATCATTTGAAGACAGAGCCAAGTTTCGAGGTGCTCAAGTAACCGGAGGAGCCATTTTTAATACAAAAATTGATCGAAGTCATCCTATCAATTTCGGATATTTGAATCAAAATTTACCTATATTTAGAAATACTAATTTATTTCTAAAAGCGGATAAAGACAGCTATAACAATCCTATCCAGTATACTTCAACTCCTTTGTTGAGTGGTTATATTTCGCAAGAAAATATAGACTTACTAAAAAACAGTGTTCCTGTAAAAATCAATAAAATGGGGCGCGGTGTTGTTATTGCTCTTACTGACAATACAAATTTTAGAGCCTTTTGGTATGGAACCAACAGGATTTTGACCAATGCGATCTATTTATCTGATAAGATGTAATCAAAGAACTTGTTGACCATTTGGAATTTTGGACTCAGGAGAAAGCAAGACGACTTCTTGATTTTCCTTGGCACCTAGAACCAAACACTGGCTTTCGAAATTGGCTATTTTACGAGTTCCGATATTAACAACAGCAATAATTTGCCTGTTTGGTAGTTCCTCTAGTTTGTATCGTTTTGTAATTTGCGCAGAAGAATAGAGAATCCCAAGAGGTCCAAAGTCAATTTCAAGTTGATATGCAGGTTTTTTTGCCTTTGGAAAGTTCTTAGCGGAACGAATAGTACCCACCCGTAAATCTAACATTTCAAAAGTAGCATAGTCTATCATAAATTCAGAATATCGACAAAAATAGTATTTTTAAAATCAGTAAAAAATTTCAATTATGGCACTTGTAGAATCCTATATGCTACCCCTAAGTACACCCGCCCCGCCTTTTTCTCTTCCCAATGTTGTGAATGGAGAAATACAAACTTTAGAGCAGTTAAAAGGAAAGAAAGGAACCTTTGTTATTTTTATGTGCAATCATTGTCCTTACGTGATTCACCTGCTAGAAGGTATTATCCATACGGCGAAACACTTCCTAGATAAAGAAATTGCTGCCCTTGCCATCTCTAGTAACAACGTAGTATCTCACCCTCAAGATCATCCCGAAAAAATGAAAGTTTTAGCTTTAGAAAAAGCCTTTCCATTTCCCTACCTGTACGATGCGTCTCAAGAAATAGCACACAACTATCAGGCCGCTTGCACCCCCGACTTTTATCTTTTTGACGAGGATTTGTTGTTAGTCTATCGCGGCAGATATGATGATTCAAGACCAGGCAATGAAACTCCTGTTAGTGGAATAGATCTTCATGAAGCAGCAGATTTGATGCTTCAAAAAAAGCCTCAGAAAGAATTGCAATATCCCAGCATGGGTTGTAGCATTAAATGGCTTCCAGGAAATAGTCCAGAAGAACTAAATTAAAAATCTACCAACTCAACTTCGAATACCAAAGTAGCATTAGGAGGAATAACCCCTCCGGCTCCTTGAGCACCATAGGCAAGATGACTAGGGATTACAAATCGTGCAGCTGCACCCTTTGAGAGTAGCATGATGCCTTCATCCCATCCAGGAATTACTTGCCCAACGCCAACAGAAAAATCAATAGGTTGGTTGCGCTGATACGAAGAATCAAATACAGTACCGTCAACTAAAGTTCCTTTATAATGGACAGAAACTTGAGCTCCTTTTTCAGGTTTTTCTCCTTCTCCTTCTTTTGTAATAGTGAAGTATAGTCCACTTTCCGTTTTCTCCATTCCATTTGTCAAGTCTGCTAACGCTTTTTCTTCGGCTTCTTTGGCTGCCTCCTCTCGAGCTGTACCACTTGCATTAAAATCTTGAAATGCTGCTTGAGCGTTCCATTTCTCTGCCGCTTCGCCATATCGTTCTATGGTTAACGATTCTATTATGTCACCTTGGTCTACTTGATCTACTACTTCTTGTCCCTCAACCACATAACCAAAAACAGTGTGCTTCCCATCTAACCAATCCGTAGGACCGTGGGTGATAAAAAATTGGCTTCCGTTAGTGGCTGGACCAGCATTTGCCATAGAAAGGGTTCCCGCACGATTGTGTTTTAGCTCAGGGTGAAACTCATCGTCAAATTTATACCCTGGGCCTCCAGACCCAGAGCCTTGAGGACATCCACCTTGAATCATAAAGTCAGCTATTACGCGATGAAATTTAAGACCGTCATAATAGGGGTCTCCTGCTTTCTTGTGGTCGTTTTGTTGAGTTCCCTCTGCTAGACTCACAAAATTACCAACAGTCCCTGGTGTTTTTTCATAAGTGAGTTCTAAAAGTATGTTGCCTTTAGATGTTTTAAAATTTGCGTAAATGCCTTCCATAATGATTGTTGTAATTTAGATGGCAAAGATAAGAATCCCCTTAAACCACAAAAGCTTAATTGGCAATTTCGCTCATAAACTTTAATCGATATAACCGAAGTTCCTCTTCTTCATAATACCCTTCAAAGGATGCTACGGCTTCTTCTATGGAATCTGAATTGGAGTCAATAAAATACTCGTATAATTCTTCTAACTGATCTTCGTCAAAAAGATCTTCCAAATAATAATCAATATTTAAGCGTGTTCCTGCAAAAACAATAGTTTCCATTTCGCTTATGAGTTTTTCCATCGTCATGCCCTTCGCGTCAGCGATATCTTCCAAAAGTAATTTTCTGTCGATGCTTTGAATTAAAAATAATTTTAAAGCCGAGTTGATACCCGTACTTTTAACCATTAAATCATCGGGTCTTAAGATGTTGTTTTCAGTGACATACTTGTTAATGAGTTCTAAGAATATATTTCCATAGCGTTTTGCCTTACCCTCTCCTACTCCATTAATATTGATCAATTCTTCTTGAGAAATTGGATACTTAAGACACATTTCTTTTAACGAATTTTCTTGAAAAACAGCATAGGGGGGGACTTCATTAGATAAAGCAACCTCTTTTCTAAGATTTAAAAGTAATTTCATCAAGGCTTTATCAGAAACTCCTTGTTGTTTTTGGGGAGCAGATTGAACCAAATCCAACTCTTCGTATTTGTGATCTTCAGTCATCATAAAGCTGATTGGCTTTTCCAAAAATGTTTTTCCGCGTGAGGTGATACGGATCAACCCATAGGTTTCGATCTCCTTGTTTAAATATCCAGCAACTAAAGCTTGCCGAATTAAAGCCATCCAAAAATAAACATCTTTAGAAACTCCGCTTCCAAAGACAGGAATCAAATCAGTTTTATGTGTTTTTATAACCGCATTGTTTTCACCCAAGAGGGTTTTGACTAATTCTCTTGATTTATAAATTTCTTTGGTTTCAACCACTGCCTTTAAGAGAAGCTCTAATTCATTTTGAGCTTCAAACTTTTTCTTTGGGAAACGCATATTATCATCCATCCCCCCCCCTTCACCTGTCTTGTTGTCAAACGCTTCTCCGAAGTAATGCAAAATGAATTTACGCCGTGAAATAGAGGTTTCGGCATATGCTACCATGTCAGCCAATAATGCCAACCCTATCTCTTGTTCGGCTATGGGTTTTCCAGACATGAATTTTTCTAGCTTTTCAATGTCCTTGTAGGCATAAAAAGCCAAACAATGACCTTCCCCACCATCACGCCCTGCTCGACCTGTTTCTTGATAATAACTTTCAATACTTTTTGGAATGTCATGATGAACAACAAAACGTACGTCTGGCTTATCTATTCCCATCCCAAAGGCAATGGTAGCTACCATAATATCGCAATCGTCTTTTATAAAGCGATCTTGGTGATCTACTCTCGTTTTAGCATCTAATCCAGCGTGATAGGGCAAAGCGTTGATTCCATTAACTTGTAGGGTTTGCGCTAGCTCTTCCACTCGTTTTCGGGAAAGACAATAGATGATACCCGATTTTCCACTGTTTAGTTTTACAAAACGTATGATATCAGAATCCACCTGATTGGTTTTGGGGCGTACTTCATAAAACAAATTAGGTCGATTAAAGGAGGCTTTAAAAACTTTGGCATCATTAATGCCCAAGTTTTTCATCACATCCTCCTGTACTTTTGGAGTCGCAGTTGCAGTAAGTGCAACGATAGGGATGCTTTGTTCAAATTGTTGTAGTATAATCCTTAAGTTTCGGTATTCTGGTCTAAAATCATGACCCCATTCCGAAATGCAATGCGCTTCATCAACTGCTAAAAAGGAGATCTTTACTGATTTGAAAAAATCTATAGTCTCCTTTTTGGACAAGGATTCCGGAGCTACATAGAGTAATTTGGTAAGTCCTTGGCGGATATCACTTTTAACTTGTGCCGTTTCAGTTTTACTCAAAGAAGAATTCAAAACATGAGCAATGCCTTCATCAGATGAGATTCCACGTATGGCATCTACTTGATTTTTCATAAGGGCTATTAAAGGAGATACAACGATAGCGGTACCTTCTTGCATTAATGCGGGCAACTGATAACACAATGATTTTCCCCCTCCCGTGGGCATGATGACAAAGGAATCTTCTTTGTCTAAGATGTTTTTTATGACAGACTCTTGAAGTCCTTTAAAAGAAGAGAATCCAAAGTATTTTTTTAGCTGAATTTTAAGTTCACCTATATCCATTAAAAAGAAATATGATTTGAAATTTCAAGCATTTTTTTTAAATGAAATATAACATTTTTTTAAGGGAAATACAACAGTCTAGCAAAACAAAAGTCCTGATTTTGTAAATTTGATATGTGTAAAAATGATGTTTAGATACCATTTGTTTTTGATATTTTTGCAAATCAAACAACCTAACAAAGAGTTAAGAATATGAGTGCCAAACAACCAAAAGACGAAATGTCCTTTTTGGATCATCTAGAAGAGTTACGTTGGCACCTTATTCGTTCTGTTCTGGCAATTCTTATTATAGCTTCAGTTGCTTTTATCTTCAAGGATTTTATTTTTGATGTTCTTTTATTTGGACCCAAACAAAAAGATTTTATCACCTATCGTTGGTTCTGTTCCATTTCGCAAACGCTAGGACAAGGTAATAGTTTTTGTATAGAAGAGTTACCGTTTAGAATTCAAAGTAGAACTATGGCTGGACAGTTTTCTGCTCATTTATGGACCTCTATACTTGCTGGTTTTATCGTATCCTTCCCCTATATCATCTTTGAATTTTGGAGATTCATTAGTCCTGGTCTTTATGAGAAAGAACGCAAAAATGCAAGAGGTTTCATTTTTATCGCATCCATTTTGTTTTTTATTGGCGTTCTGTTCGGCTATTATATCGTAACCCCTCTTTCGATCAATTTTTTAGGAAACTATTCGGTAAGTAGTGAGATTTTTAATGATTTTGACTTAAGTAGCTACATCGGATTATTGCGTGCATCAGTATTAGCTTCTGGAATCATTTTTGAGCTGCCTATCATTGTTTTCTTTTTGACAAAAGTCGGGATTGTAACTCCTGCTTTTTTGAGAAAAAATAGAAAAATTTCCCTTGTAGTGGTTTTAAGTTTGTCCGCAATTATAACCCCTCCCGATATTGCTAGTCAAATCATTGTAAGTATTCCTATCCTAATTCTTTACGAAGTTAGTATCTTGATCTCCAGAATCGTTACCAAAAAACAAGATAAAGCCCTTGATAATGTCTAATCCCGTAGTAAATTTTAATGAATATCGCAGTCGTATGAATGACAAGCTTCTAAAGGGAGCCTCAACGACTTTAAAACGTATCTTTAGCTTGGATAATCAAGCTTACAAAGAAGGAAGTCTGGATGTTGCCACTAAAGAATTGTTGGGACTTGTTGCCTCTACTGTGTTGCGTTATGATGATTGTATAAAAAATCATTTGGAAAACTGTATCAAAGAGGGGCTTACCAAAAAGCAAGTCATGGAAGCGTTAGAAATTGCAACAGTAGTAGGTGGAAGTATCGTCATTCCCCACTTGAGAAGAGCTTATGAATATTGGGAAGCGCTAGAAAACCAAACCAAATAAATTTATGAAGTTACGAGCATCAGAAATAGAAAAATCGTATAGGGGACGTAAAGTAGTTAAAGGGATTTCCTTAGAGGTTTCTCAGGGAGAAATTGTTGGTTTATTAGGTCCTAACGGTGCTGGAAAAACCACTTCCTTCTACATGATTGTAGGATTGATAAAACCTAGCGGAGGCTCTATTTATCTAGATGACCAAGAGATAACAAAGTTCCCAATGTACAAAAGAGCCCAAAAAGGAATCGGCTATCTTGCTCAAGAAGCTTCTGTATTTAGAAAATTGAGTGTAGAAGAAAACATCCTGAGTGTACTACAAATGACCAAACTTTCTAAAAAAGAACAAAAAGAAAAAATGGAATCGCTTTTGGAAGAATTTGGTTTAAACCATATAAGAAAAAATCGCGGAGACCTACTCTCTGGTGGAGAGCGAAGAAGAACTGAAATTGCAAGAGCCTTAGCTACTGACCCAAAATTTGTCCTTTTGGACGAACCTTTTGCAGGGGTAGATCCAGTTGCGGTTGAAGACATCCAACGCATCGTTGCCCATTTAAAAAAGAAAAATATTGGGATCTTGATAACGGACCATAACGTACAAGAAACGCTTGCGATTACAGATAAAACTTATTTGATGTTTGAAGGTAGTATTCTAAAAGCGGGGACTCCAGAAGAATTAGCAGTTGATGAAATGGTAAGAAAAGTATACCTAGGACAAAACTTCGAACTCAGAAAAAAGAAATTATCTTTTTAATCAAAAATTATCAAGAAAAGGATTTGTTTTATTCTCTTTTTACCCAAATCTCGTGCATCGGGTCACCTTTACTACTAAAACCTTTATGGTTCCATTCACTGTTAATTACTTCAAAATCGAACTTTAATTTTAATCCTGCCTTAGAATTATCCCTAGAGAAAAATTCAATATTTTCAGTATAGATCCCATTTTTTGTAGTGTATGTGCCCCCACCTGTTCCCATAAATTGTTTCGTCTCGGTATTGTACGCTATCCATTGAAACCTTTTTCCTGAAAGTAATTTCATGGTTTTTCTTGGACCATCTGTTTTTCTCATTTGTTTTTTTCCATTTCTAAATCTGCCTGCCATAAGCCATGCACCTTCAAGTTTACCTGGCTTTCCTTCATCTACTTTTTTCCACGGTTGCCCGTCAGGACCTACAAGAGATTTCTTTTTAAGAATTATTTTGAAGGTTCCCTCAGATCCAACTCTTTCCGGATTTCTAGTGTCAAACTCTACTTTTTCAGTTAAATCATCACCATTTAGTGCCCAAGATCCACCATTAGTATAAATGAATTCTCCTGTTTCCGCATTGAAAATACTTATCGATTGAAATCCATTAGAACTAAAGATTACCGTTTGTTTCTCTTTTATACCCGATTTATTTACTTTGATTCTTTCCCAAGCTCCAATTAAGCTTTGAGAATTAAGATCAAATGAAAAAAGGAGTATCGTGATTAGTATAATACTATTTTTCATATCGTTAAGTTTTTAGTTATTCGTTTGACTAGGTCAGTTTTTTCTATAAAATATGTTTTTGTGGGTTAGTTTTATTTAGATTAAAATCCTTGTCCTT
>Ga0315330_10002181_pt1 | contig 13412 bp, 27 predicted proteins | sample M140m34915metaG_FD_203453 | JGI IMG/M metagenome (GOLD analysis project Ga0315330, IMG submission 203453) | Ammonia-oxidizing marine archaeal communities from Monterey Bay, California, United States - M1 40m 34915 | ecosystem: Environmental > Aquatic > Marine > Intertidal zone | place: USA...
AGAAGACTGGTCAATTAACAATTCATAGAGAAGACGATTCATTTGGATTTGAAATCGATGAAGATACAGTTGTTCTTATTCGTGGTGCAGTTGGTAAAAAGGATTCATATCTGGATTTAATATCTCAGTTAGAGAGATATGGTATTCCTGTTTGTAACTTTAGAGAAACAATCGAAGTATGTGGAGATAAATTCAGATGTTATCTTCGACTACAAGAGATTGGTATGAATCAACCTAAAACTGTATTGATACCAAATGCAGAAAAAGAATCAGTAGATACGGCACACGAGGCCTTGAAGAATGATTTCCCTATGGTGTTAAAGACACTACAAGGAAGTAAAGGTGTTGGTGTTCTATTAATTGAAACAGAAAGGTCATTACAATCAACAGTTCAGTTGGTTTATAAGATTGACCCTTTTGCAGATATACTATTACAAGAATACATTGAAGTCGACTTTGATGTTAGATGTATTGTTGTGAATAAAGAAATCGTAGGTGCGATGAAAAGACCTAAGATTATTGACGACTTTAGAAGTAATGTCTCACAAGGTTCTGAACCAGAAGAGATTAAACTTACAGAAGTTGAAGAAGAGGCCGTCTTACAGGCAGCCAAAGCGGTGAACGGACAATGGGTTGGTGTAGACTTTATGCCAGCAAAGAACAGAGATAAAGATGCACCTTTCATTATCGAAGTTAACCATTCACCTGGTACCGAGGGTATCAACAAAGTAATAAAAGGTGATGTTAATAAAATTGTTTTAGAAAATCTTTTAGATAGAGATTCATGGAAACGAAGTGCAACAGAGTGTGGTGTATTAGAAACATTAGAAGTTGAGAAACAGGAACTAACTGTTAAGATGGATACTGGTAATAATACAACGACTTGTGCCTTGCACGCCGATGACTTGACTGTAAAAAATAAGGTGGTTACATGGACCACTGATGGAGTAAAATATAAAAAACCTTTACATCGATATGTAGAGTTATTAAAACCCGCCGAGAAAAGACCGGTCGTTCTATTGGAAATAAATTTTCTAAATACTGTTTATGAAGTTGAAGTCTCATTAGATAAAAGGAATCAAATACCATTCCTTGCTAATAGAGATTTTATGAAGAGAGCAAACTTAATGATAAATCCTGCTCGTAAATTTATGTTGACAAATAGAAACGATGAACACAAAGACGGTTAATATCCAAGAACGAATGCGAAACAAGGCCATTGATGCCTTAGACCTCGTTGAGTTTGAAATTGATAAACTCATGGATAAACAACAAGTTCCTTTTTCTATGTATAAGTATCTTCGAGGTTTAGGATACTCTAGTAAAGTTGTAACATACATGAAAGGTTTCACAAGTGAAATGCAATACGAAATAAAGAATGAAGAGAAGTGTGAACAGTTAGAAGAAGCATATAGTTTTCTTACAAAAGGTCAGAAGACTAAAGTCTTAAAGAAACTACAATCATTCGAAGACGATATAGAAAAGTATTGTGATGAATATAAACCTATTAGAAAGCCTAGAATCAAAACACCCGCACAACAAGTTAAGAAACTACCATATCTTGCAGAGTGGGACAAATATAAATCCATAAATCCAGAGGAAATCATTCGTGCATCGATGTTGTTTGGATACAACACATCCACAAAGAAACTTACCATGTTTAAATCATATGGTGGTTTAAGAGTAATCGGTAGTAAAATAATGGATGCAGACGAATGTATAGAAAAGACCTTGACAGATTTGAAATTACTTGATAGACTGGTATCAGGTGGTAATATTATTGCTAAAGGTTTCATGGATGAAATACCTCGTTCTAAAGAGAAAGAAGGAAACAATAGAATTACTAAGAATACATTATTAATAAAAGTGATAAGATGATACTAATAGATTTTACTCAGACCATAATTGCTGGTCTGATGGCACAACTCAAAATGAATGACGGTGAGATACATGAAGATATGCTCCGTCATATGATACTGAACTCAGTAAGAAATTACAGTAAGAGATACTCAAACGAATACGGTGAAATAGTTCTATGCACCGATGCAAGTAATCCTTGGAGACGAGAATACTTTCCCCAATATAAAGCAAACAGAAAGAAGACAAGAGAAGCATCTGATATGGATTGGAAACTTATCTTCGATACACTACAGAAAGTTAAAGAAGAAATAAGGGACAACTTTCCCTACCACTACCTGTATGTCGAAAGATGTGAGGCTGATGATATCATTGCAGTTCTAACTAAACATTCAAAGGAACCAGTCCTAATTGTCTCAGGTGATAAAGACTTTCAACAGTTGCAGAAGTATGACTATGTCAGACAATGGTCTCCTAATCTCAATAGGTTCGTTGATGTAGATGATGCAGATACATTTCTAAAAGAACATATTCTTAGAGGAGATAAGTCAGATGGTATACCAAATATACTGAGTGCTGATAATTGTTTAGATGAGGGTATCAGGCAAACACCTTTGAGAAAACCTATTGTAGATAAGTATCTCAGGATTAGTATTGAAAAGGACGATAAATACTATAGAAACTATTTAAGAAATCAAACATTAATTGATTTAGAATTTATACCAGAAGATGTTGTGAGTAGTATTCTTACAGAGTTTGGTAATTCTACACCACCTAGTGGCAAGGTGTTTGACTATCTTAGAGAGCATAGATTAAATGAATTGATGGATAACATTGGTGATTTTACAAATTATAACATGGTGAGGACCTAAATTATGACAGAGAAAAAAAGAGGAAGAGGGAGACCTAAGGGTGCTCCTAATAAACCTAAAATGGACTTGGTAACAGAAAGAGTCAATCTGCCTAACGGTGCTGATGTATATGAAATATTATGTCAAGCAAACATCGTTGCAGAGTCAGATGTACCAACTGCAGTTAACGGTTTAAAAATATTTAACGATAGAAATGGTGCGGTGAAACCAGTCTTACAATGGTTGTTTGATTCAAATATCAATTCAACATTACCTGAAGGAGAAACTCCTTACAAAAAGAATGATGCACCTGATTCATCGTTAACAGAAACAGCATTAAGATTTGAGTTTAAGAAGTTCAAATACTTTGTGACTGAACAAGTTCCACAGGCTCGTAGAGAAACTATGTGGATTGAAATGCTTGAGGGTATGCATCCCAAAGAAGCACAAATGATTGACTTGGTTAAGGATAAGAAAAATCCATTCCCTAACATAACAAAGGAAGTAGCGTCAGAAGCGTTTCCTGAGATACAAGTTTAAATAAATATTAATGTCGCCAGAGACTATACATAACGAAAAAGGAAGTTTAGAATTAACTTCGATGTATAAACTTCTAGTCGAGTGCGACTCCATGGATTTTTAGGATATATTATGGCAGACGAAATTTCACAATTTGCAAGCGAAGTTCCAGAACTCACTGAGTTGGAACGAATCACACAACGAATCAATAACTTTACTATAGGATTAAAACCTGCGAATGCAGAAGTAGTTAATCAAGTAATGCAGAAAGGATTAACAGCAGGTAACTTTCAATTAAATGACTTAGACGCTTTAGTTTCGGTTAGAGAAGATGTTAACAAAGGTCTTATAGAATATAATACCCAAGTTCAACAGGCCTCTAAGAGACTAGAAGAATTACAAGCAATCGAATTGCAGAATGCAAAAGATTTAGTTGCAAAGAATCTAGCAGATAAAGATATACAAATCGATGCAGAAAGACAGGCTAAAAAATTAGTTGAGAAAGAGAAGAGAATTGTCGAAGAAGAAAACAAAATTCTTAAAGCAAAACTCGAAACACTTTCATCGATTGATAATAATGTTACTTCAAAACCTATACAAGACTTATTAGATGAATCAAGACAGGCAGCTGAACACGCTGCGTCTGGTGGGACAAAGTCTAAAGCATGGGATATGATTCGTGCATCAAGACCTGAGGACACTACATCAGATGAAGGACTTCAAGAGAAAATTGATGCAACTAAAAAAGCTTTTAAAGACTTTGAAGAAGAATCTAAAGTTGTAGAAACACCTGCATTACAAGACGATGTATCTTTCACACCGAAAGGAACTACAACAGAATCATTCTATGATGAAGTAGAAAGAGTTAATGAAGTTGCAGAAGCAGATGAATTACTCTCAGATGAACCTGTAGGTTTTGACGATGATTCTTTTGATGAAGATGAAGACTTCGTAGATGATGCAGACTTCTATAACGGTGTAGCTGCTTCAGAAGATACGGTTATACCACAATCTGAAACTACAGTTCAAACAAACTTTACTAAACCTATTATCTCAGGTGGTAATGCACCAAACATTCAGGCACAAGTAAGTGAACCTGAAAACATTATTGCACCAGTAGAAGAAGAAACAAAAACTATTCCTACATTTGATACAGAAGAAGATTTGTTGGACTCTATTGCAAACAGAGAAGAACCAGAAGAAGAGTATGAAGAGATTACAATTCCTTCAAGGTCTGAATTAGAAAGTATGTCTAAGTCTGAGGTGCAAGAAGAAGCTGATAGATTAGGATTCGAACTTAGTGGTAACAAACAAGTTATGATTGACCAGTTCGAAGAACAAACAGAATCGTTTATTGCATCATTGCAAGAAGACGGTGATTTCATTAGTGCATCAGAAACGGATAATACTCGTGAAGACGAGGAGAAGAAAGATGGTGATGATGATGTCAGAGACGGTGGATACTTCTAAACGAAAGTATACTGTTTCAAAATTCAATAAAGAACAAATAAGTAGAATCTATTCAGAGAGACCCTTTGAAGAGAATCTACTTAGGTTCAATCTACCCGAAGACCTTACAATCTTTCTTGGTCTACAATTCAGAGAATCAGCATATCTATTTAAGAAGTTAGATAGTAAGAAAAAAGAAAACTTCTATATCAGCACAATCTCTTATCCTTGTTCTCGAATAAATGAGACACTAGAGGCAAGAGAAGTTCCTACATATAACTATAAAGAAAACGGAGACCCTAGGTCGTGTCTAGTAAATCAACAAGACGACCCACAATTTATTCTATTGCCAGAAGAATGGTGCAACTTAGAAGACGGTGATGAAATAGAGTTTCAATATGTAGAAGAAGGAGAACCTGATACAGAAAGGTATATAGAAGTTCATGTCTCGTAATATTCCAATAACGGCAGTAGACCAATTTGATTTCCTAGAACATAGAAGAGAACAGGAAAAGAAACATTGGGATAAAGTTGATGCTCAAAGTCCATTAGATTCTATTCTTACTGTAGAGGTTAATACTACAGAACTATGTAATCGTAAATGTGTATTTTGTCCTAGAAGTGACCCGAATGTTTATGACAATAGAAACTTACATCTTACAGTCAAAGGTGCAAGAACTATTGCAGAAGAATTATCAGAGAATCAATACAAAGGTAAAATATCTTTCAGTGGATTTGGTGAGAATCTCCTAAATCCAAAGTTCATAGAGATAGTCAAAGAGTTCCACTTCTATCTTCCTCAGGCAACTTTAGAATGTAATACAAACGGTGATAAACTTACTGCAACTTATCTAACTAAATTATTTAAGGCTGGGTTAGATTTACTGTATATAAATCTTTACGATGGCATAGAACAAATGGAACACTTTGATAAGATGTTAGCAGAGTCAAGAATACATGAAGACCAATACAGATACAGAATGCATTGGGGAGACTTTGAGAAACATGGTTTAATATTAAACAATCGTAGTGGTGTTATGGATTGGGTTGGCATAGAAGAGTCAGACATTGCATCACTTAAAGGTAAACCTTGTCATTATCCTTTTTATAAAATGTTTGTAGATTGGAACGGAGATGTATTGTTCTGTTCTAACGATTGGGGTAAAGAACATGTTGTAGGCAATCTCTTGCAATCCACTTTACATGAAGTCTGGTTTAGTAAACCTATGAACAAGATTAGAAAGAGATTAATCAAAGGAGATAGAAGTCATTCTCCTTGCAACAAGTGTAGTGTAGATGGTTCACTGTTTGGCAAACCATCATTTGATATAGTTAAGGAATATTATGAGAGTAGCAATAACAGGAAGTAGTGGTCTTGCAAAGATAATTAAAGACACATTAGAAGCATCACCATTTAGAGGTGAAACAATTCAAGTATCAACTCCACGAATAGATGATATCTTAATGAATGGTGTTAACTTTTGGGGATTCGATTATGAAAATTCAAACAATGTAGATGTTTTAATTAATCATGCTCATAGAGATTTTGACCAGACAAAGATTTTAGAGATAGCTAATCGTGCATGGTGTGATGATAAAACCAAATACATTATTAATATCTCTAGTCGTGCAAGTCAACCAAATATATCCCAAGGTCATATGTATGCGTCTCAGAAGGCATCTTTAAATCATCTTGCAAACAATCTACAATACAACTCTAAGAAACAATACAAGATGACCACAATAAATCTAGGTCTTTTAAATCATGAGGACTTACCAAGTATCAGACACCAAGATGTTGCAGGTCTTATTCATAAACTTATTACATCTTATCCTGGTTATGAGGTTGCAGACATTACCTTACAGGCACATGCAAACTATCAAGATGTGCAAACTGAAAAGGAATTTCTAAAGGAAGTAGAAAGGTTTACTAAATAAAGGTATGAGTATAGAATATAACGATTTCGGTTTTACTGCTATGGACGCAGATGAGTTAGCATCTGTAGACACAAAGATAGTAGAAAAAACCACAACTGCAACAGAAGTTATCAACAAACTGGACAACTTCGTCAGACCTCTATTAGAAAATCTTGCTAAAGATTCAGACAAAGACTACATATATTGGCCAAACAGAGTCGATATCATCAATCAAAAACTCAAAGAGCTAGACGAAATCCAGAAAGCCCTTTAGTCAAAAAACCATTTGACAAAGCCCCACACTTTTTACTATAATAGTATCTATTGAATTAAACATAGGAGTTTGATATGGACACAACAATGAAGTTGGTCAAGTTAGGTAGAGAAATGATTACTCAGGCAGAAGAGAACACAGTTTTTGCAAAAGATGATAAGAAGTGGAATACATGTGTTGTTGCTGGTAATAAACTTACCACAATAGGAACTGTTTGGGGTTTACAAGATATTAAAGATTTAAAACAGAGTGAACGAGAGATTGTTCTGGAGTTCTTAGACTTAAATAAGGGTTTACTATCGTGAGAGTATTAGTTGCAGGATATGGAGAAGTTAGAATCTTCTCAGAACGAATCTTTGGTTACAAACGATATATCGTTGAGTGGCCAGACCATACAGAAATCTTTAGTGGTCTTTGGTATAAAGAAAAAACAATTAAAGAAATTGTAGAAGAAAAATTAAGTAGGGGCTCCGAGCTCGGGTAGGGATAATGGGGTCAAATATCACAAAATCCACAAGCATTAATACGATTGATGTGTGCGACCCCACCCGCCAATTTTTAGGAGAATTATATGAATGACGATAGGATGTTATGGTTCGGTTTTGTCGGATTATGTCTTACATGTGCATACATAGTTTTATTCTTATAAGCGTTGCCATTGCGTATCACTTTTTGATATAATAACCTTATAGATGAGAAAAGGAGACATTATGAAAAATCTAAATGAGTATGTAGAAAGTCTTTGTGAAGATTTGACTACACTATCACACAATCGTTGGGAACATTGTAAAGAGAATGGTTCTTATTATGGTTATAAATCAGGTAGTAAGTATATCAAAGTGATATCATACGATGATTCAAATGGTGGTGGTGCTTCAGTATGGGGTTTCATCAACAAAGCAAATCCAAAATTCAAAGAAGGAGATGTTCTTCTCGCTGCTGGGTGGGGAACTCCTGCTCTTAACAAAGCAAGAGGTAATCTCATAGATGGTTATCCTGTTTTAAATATGGGTGATAGATTCATGTATGGTCCTGGTTATTGTTCAGGTGCAATTGCAGGAACACCAAGAAACGGAGACTTTATATAATGGACAACTTATACGATATTAAATATGCCAATCTCCCCATGACGGTGAGAAATCACAAATTTGTTTTAGACTTCTTGAAGGCAAATCCATCAAGAGTTAGATACAGAGGCAAATCAATTCCAGGTGTTTATAAGAGAGCACCTCATCATTGCATCAAAGAGTATGCAACCCATTTCACAATTTATCCGAGGTAATTATTATGCAAACAATACAATTTATACCATGCACTGAGGGTTATTCAGGCACTTCACTAAAAGGTTCTATCGAGGCTAGTTTTGCCGACCTCAAAGAAATGTTCGGCAAACCTGCATACGAGGGCATTGGTGACAAGATAACAACTGAGTTTGTTATTGACTATCAAGTTAGTGACGGTGAGGGTGACAGAAAGTATGGTTCATTCTCCCTTTATGACTGGCATTTTGCAAGAAACCTTAATAACGATTATGAGGTTACAACTTGGAATGTTGGTGGGAAAGATTTCGATGATACTTGTGCCGTTGATTTGGCAAAAGATATCTTCAAAGAAACAAACGAAAGTTTAGTGTATGCTAAACTGCATGATGTCCCTAAGGACAAGGAGTTCTTTTTATGAGTAATCATTATAAGATACTTGCAGAGGCAAGTGACGGTAAATTATCTGAACAAGATGTTTACAATTTAGAAACATATGGTGCATTAAGTCCAAGTGAGTTTGCACCTGACCCAGCAGATGAACCCAAACCAGGTCATTGTGTTTGTGGTGAAAAAGATTGTGCTGATGAGTATGCACATACAACAAGTGGTTGGTAATATGGACATGTTATTTGGAATAGTGATTACTTTCTTCATGGGAGTATTCGCTCTATATTCATGTGTTATAGTAGAAGAACAAAAAAGAGGTGAGAAAATAACCTTACCTTGGGAGAAAAACGATGAGTAAACAATATAAAGCATTTATGGTAGGCATGGGTTTTGGTGCATTACTTATGTTCATATTATTATTTCCTTCAACACTAACAGCTTCAGATGAAAACGGAGACGAATTTTGTCTTGCACAAAACATTTACTTCGAGGCAGGTAATCAACCTCTTGCAGGTAAGATTGCAGTTGCACAAGTTGTTATGAACAGACTAGAACATCATTCATATCCAGGAAATATTTGTGGTGTCGTGTATGATGCAAAGTGGAAAGTTAATTGGGCAGGTAACATGATGCCTGTAAGAAACCAATGTCAGTTTAGTTGGTTCTGCGATGGTAAGTCAGACGAACCTTTAGATACAAAAACATTTGATGAGTGTTTAATAATCGCTCGTGATATCGTAGATGGTTTTTATCCAGACATTACAGAGGGTGCAACTCACTATCATAATGTATATGTAAATCCATATTGGTCAGATTCATTAAATGAAACTGTAATTATTAACGAACATATATTTTATAAGTGATGTCTAATATATCAGAATTACTTTATATGAAAATGGACAATGGTGAACTTATCTATGGCACTAATTTAGATATTGGTAAGTATAGTGTAGAACATGATTGTGAATGTGAAAAAGAATTTGAACACATTAATCCATCAACTCTTTATTCTAAATTTACATTTGTAGGAGTTGGAAGAAATCCAACCAACTTCGATACACAAAGTAGATTTATGGATTACGAAAAAGGTGGACATGAAAGAGTAGAAAAATGGTAGTGCCAGAAAATAGTAAACGATGGCAAGATAACTCAGATGGTTGGGTATCTACTATGACTAAGTCTAAAGAAGACAAAGAAGAGTATCAAGAATATCTCTTGGTAACAGAAAATCCAGTCCCTTATAGAGATTGGTTAAGAGACATAAAGGAGTAAATTATGACTAAGAAGACTAAAATGAAAATAACAAATGCAATGTTGACTGGACTTAAAATAGTCTCGACAATATTTGTAGTTATTGGGTTAACACTTGCAATGAGTGGAAACTTTCACATGGAAATTTATAGTCTATCCGCCATAATGTTTGGTTGTTTGGGTTATATGATTCATAGTGTTAAGACAAATGACCATATGATATTATTGATTAGTGTTGCAGGTTTTACACTTGCAGGTGATATTTTCTTACACACACCAACAGCAATTCTGATTGCAGAACAATATGGTATTGCATTGACAGAAGAACAAGGTTGGTTTGCCCAATACGGAAATGTTTTAATATCCATTATTAAGGAGTTAGTATAATGTATGATAAAGTAGAACCACATAGAGAGTTTCTTATAGATACGAATTATGAATATCAAGGTGTTCAACATCGTTATAAGTTTGATAATGGTTATGGTGCAAGTGTTATTAAACACGACCATAGTTATGGTGGGAAGAATGGATTGTGGGAAGTTGCAATCTTAGATTACCATATTGACGAGAAAGGTGTCTTATGTTATGATAGTGGTATAACAGAAGATGTTATTGGCCATCTTGATTGGAGAATGGTTACGAATATCTTAGACAAAGTGAAAGCATTATGAATCTATTTTATCTACACGAAGAACCAGAAACTTCAGCAAAACTACATTGTGATAAACATGTAGTCAAAATGATTATTGAGTATGCTCAGATGTTATCTACTGCTCATAGAATGTTAGACGGAGAACAATATACAGATTCTTCTAGTGGTAGAAAAATACAAAGGTGGGAACATTCTAATTCAAATATGGATAAGATGTTATACAAAGCATCACATATAAATCATCCATCTACAAGGTGGGTGCGTGAGAATGCAATTCAGTATCAGTATGCATACGATATGTTTATTGCATTATGTGATGAATACACATACAGATATAAAAAGGTTCACTTGACTGATAAGAAACTCAGAGTTATTCTTGATGAGATTCCTAGAAATTGTCCAATGGGAGAATGGTCAGAACCACCTCAATGTATGCCAGAAGATGTCAAAGTTCCTGGAGATTCTATTTCTGCATACCATAAATACTATCGTAATTACAAAAAAAGTTTTTCAGTTTGGACTGAAAGACCAATACCAGAGTTTATGTATGCCAACTGAACAACAATTTAAAAGAGCTGAAAGATTATTATTAGGATTGTATGTATTCATTCCATTAGTTTTTATACTTGAAAGGATACTATAGTGCCAACATATGAGTTCTTGAATAAAGAGACAGGTGGATTCGAAGACCACTTCATGTCTTATACTAAACTAGACGAGTTTAAGAAAAACAATCCACATCTATTACAACAGATATCTGCACCTAATATAGTTGGTGGTTATAATGATAGAGTTAAAACTGATGGTGGTTTCAAAGATGTTTTAAACAAAGTTGCAGATAACTTCCCTGGTTCTCCAATTCATGAGAGACATGGAAGTAAAGATATCAAAACAGAAAAGACAAAGGCAATCGTTCAGAAACATGTCAAAATGCAGGAGAGAAAACGCCTAGACAAATCAACAAAGAAGTAGTATAATGTATAGAATGACAAATCATATTGAGATAACAGATTTAGAAAATCTGCAAGCAAAGACCGTAAATCAAGACGGCAAAAGATTATACAGTTTTGAGGGTATCGATGATAAGTTTCCTTCAGTCACCACGGTAACAGGTCTCTTAAATAGAGAACATATTAAACTCTGGAGAAAGAGAGTTGGTGAAGAAACTGCAAACAAGATTACAGCATCAGCAACGAAACGAGGAACAAATTTTCACCAGATAGTAGAAGATTATCTTCGTGCTGAGAAAGACATTGTATTAGACAACCCTTTACAAAGAGGTATGTTCAATGCAATGCAACCAGTATTAGATGAAATCATTCCTCTTGCTTTAGAGGCACCTTTGTTCTCACCAAATTTAAAGATGGCAGGTCGTGTAGATTGTGTTGGATTATTTGATAACAACTTATGTATTATAGATTTCAAAACAAGTTCAAAGTATAAAGAAGAATACATGGCTAAACCTTGGTTTATTCAAATGACTGCTTATGCTCTGATGGTTGAAGAATTGACAGGTCAGGCAATACATGAGTGTATAGCTTTAGTTGCAGTAGAAGGACTCAATGCATTTCAAATGTTTGTATGTGACCCTTTAGACTATGTTGATGATTTAGTTCAACTAAGAAAACAATATGAGAATGTATATGGAATTTAAATTAAAACAAGATTGGAACTTTAATAAGATGATTTTCAAAGGTGATGAATGGGTGCATAACCAAGCATATGATAATGCACACGGTTCAATGTTAGAGTATCTTGAAATTAGTGATGAAGAAGAACTAACACCAGAATTAATTGACGAAGCACAACATTTAGTTGATTACTTAGAAAAAGAAATAGGTGTAGACCAATCTAGTCCAACTTTTTATGGATACTACAGAGTTGTGCAAGATTGGATTGAAAATGCTGAAGGAGCATCAATATGATATCAAAGAAAGAGTTTACAGAAAAAGTAGAGAAACTATGCCGTTATGGTAAGTCAGATGTAATGTCTGCTATACTTAAAGTTTGTGAAGAGAACATGTTAGAACCTGAAAGTGCTAAGAGACTTTTATCTCCTCCTTTAAAGGAGAAGTTAGAAGCAGAGGCGACAGGTTTGAATATGGTAAATCGTGGAAGTAATAGTCAAGCAACCTTATCAGGTTTCTTTGACACTAAAAAAGGAAAATAATTATGAATATAATTAGACACTTCATTGATACAATGAAGACGGTGTTGGTCACGAGAGCAACAGATATTAACGGAAGGTCAAATAGACCAGAATACTGGTGGTTCTCACTATATGCAATTATAGTATTTGGACTATTAGGAGTAGTAGATTACTATGTAATAGGATATACATTCTTTAGTATATTAGAACCATGGGGAGAAATGAAAGAGTCTGGAGTGTTAGTATTATTATGGACACTTGGAACACTAGTGCAAAGTATAACACTAACTGCAAGAAGACTACATGACAGAGGTCATAGTGGTTGGTGGCAGTTAATGTTTATAGTACCAGTATTAAACTTTATAGTTTTTTATTGGTTAGTAAGGGATGCGAAGGATACACCTGAAGCATTAACATACGAGAATCCATATGGGTTCCGTTATTAAGGAGAAGAGAATGAAAAAAGGCGATGTGGTCACCGTGGTGACATTTAGTGGAGAGTATGTAGGAGAACTTGCAAAGACCGAACCATTGACTCTTAAAAATCCGAAAATGATTGTTAAGAATCCAGAGGGTGGTATGGGATTTTCTAAGGGAGTTGCAGTTACAGGAAAAGAAAATCCTGAATCAATGGTCTTACAAACTTATATTTTTGTATCAGAGTGTAATGAAATGGTTGCAGAGGCACATAGAAGTGCTGTATCTGGAATCGAAATGGCAACACCAGAAGAAACAAAGATAGTCACATCTTAATGACAAGTCGTGAAGGATATGATGCATACACTTTATACCTTGGTATAAAACTACACTTCTATTCTAACGACTATGACTTTGTTAAGTATAA
>Ga0315330_10002182_pt1 | contig 13411 bp, 18 predicted proteins | sample M140m34915metaG_FD_203453 | JGI IMG/M metagenome (GOLD analysis project Ga0315330, IMG submission 203453) | Ammonia-oxidizing marine archaeal communities from Monterey Bay, California, United States - M1 40m 34915 | ecosystem: Environmental > Aquatic > Marine > Intertidal zone | place: USA...
TAGCGACTTCATGAGCTAACCTAGCCTTCTGGTCCTTGTCCTGTACAAACTTGTCCAGAAGCCCTGTTACAGGCCCTATGAGCGACTCAATCATCTAGCAAACTCCAAGATAGCAATAGCCATAGTCACGATAATAGCAATAGAGGCAAAGCCACCTGTCATCATCTTCTCTAGTTTATCAAAGCGTTGATTGTGTGCGTCCAGTTGCATCTGAATCATTTCATAACGAATACTACACTCACGCTCATGAGCTTCTAACCGACTTAATGCTTGCTCTAGATCTGACATGACTATTCCTTACCGCTTTGGTGATCTACAGTCACCTGTGCATTTAACTTACCTATTTCTACTTCTACTTTATTTAACTGCCTACGTAACTCGTGTATCTCTATGTTGCGTTCTTCCAGAGCCATAATCTTAGCGTTCTGTATAAGATCATCTGGTAATGCACCACGTAGACCTAGAGGCCATTCACGAACAAACGCAGAGTTTTCCAGTATGTTCATGTTCTGTATTTCTTGGCCGTGTTCAATAGAGATGATACGAGTGTCAAGAGTTACGTAAGCAGTAGTAGCCATAACGATGCCAGCACCAAGAGCAACTAAATTCCTTAGCGGTATAGCTACTCTGGTGTTGTCATCAATCTCAGGCATTACCAAGGCATCCCATCAGCAGACACAGGGTTCTTCTGTGCTTCGATGTTGGCTGTCAATGCCGCCTCAGTAGCGTCTTGGTCAACTGACTCGTGTACCCATGCCAGTACAGCAGACTCAGTAAGGTCATCGTAAGCAACAAAGCCGTCAGCATCAGCGTCAGGTGTAAAGCCTACAGTGCCGTATGAGGATGCAGAGTAGGTCACAGCGTCGTCGCCAGTGCCAACAGTTTCTTCTTCAGTAACACGCCAGTGAGCAACGGTTACACCGCCGTCTGCCACGTTACGCTCAAGGTTTGCGATAGTCCATGTAGCCATTAGGCTTCTCCTTCAAGTTGTGCAACTCTGGCACGTAGTGATTGAATTTCTTTTAGCATCATAGGCACTAGCTTTGAGTAGTCTACGCCCATCATTTCTTCTGAGTCTTCTGGTGCTGATACTGCTTCAGGTGCAACAGTGTTTAACTCTTGTGCAACCATGCCGTACTTCTGGTGTGACCCGTCAGCCTTCCAGTCAAACGAACGTACTTGAATAGCGTCAATGTCGTCAGAAGCAGAAGGTGCGTCTACGATGTTTTCTTTGAGGCGTTGGTCTGACGAGGTGTTAAACGAAACACCTGTTGTTCCGTTTTGAGCAACGCCTCCAATTTGCACGTTGTTGTAATAACAAGCGACAAAATCACCGCCAGTAATTGAATTTGTTTTATGACCAATTTTTATGACTGTATTGACATTCTGCAAAGACTTAACAACAACAGATCCATTAGTAACATCATCAGAAGACGTACCAACCAGCAAGTTGCCAGAGCTATCGAACCTAGCCGCTTCTGAGCCACCTGTATTGAACTTCATGACATTTGTGCCATTAATATCAATACCAGTGTCTGTGTCTGAAACACCTACAAAGTTATTAGCATAAGCAACGCCTGACAGGTAAAGGTCTTTGAAGCGATTACCACTAAGACCAATATCAATAGCGTCGTTATTAGCAGTACCGTCTGCATTTCTGGGTTGAATTGCAGGGCCACTGCTTAGGAAACGTAGACTAGCAGAGCCACTGCCAATAACAATGTCTTGACCAGCAACGCTACCAATACTACCGACTGCGGTGCCGTCTTTGTAAAAACCAACAATATCACCATCTGTTGTATTTCTACCAAACCAACCAGCTTTGTCACTAGACGCTGTGCTTATTACATATCCAGCACTTCCTCTAAGCTCAGCACCAACAGTAGCAACTCCTCCAGCACTACTCTTACCAACCAGCAAGTTGCCGCTAGAGTCGATGCGCATGCGTTCTGCGCCAGCAGTCTCAAAGCTAATTTGAGTGCCGTTTGTAACCTGCATTAAAGAGGTGCCACTCTGAACACGTACGGTGTTAGCGTTACCTTGTATATCTAGGCGACCAGAGTTTGTCTGAATACTACCGACTGTGGTGGCGTCTTTACTAAAGGTGACTAAAGAACCGTCACTAGTTTTACGGTTAACCTCAACAACATTATTTCCATCTCGTGTAAGCCTTGTGCGACCACTAGACGCTACTTCGAACCCTGCTGTATTTAATCCAGAAGAAGTCTTACCCACCAGCAAGTTGCCGCTAGCATCGATACGCATGCGTTCAACACTTAACGTATTAATTGCTAAGTCGCCATTTGTTTGGTGTATAAGCGATGCCGTTTTGCTACTTGTGTTGCTTCTGTAAGTTAAATCAAGCTGTGCTGTAGTATGACCATCTATTGCAACTTTAGCTGATGCACCAGCGCCATCGCCTTCTACTAATAATTTAGATTCTGCGTTTGACTTATAGAAATGACCCAAAGCTGATGGACTGCTAGTGCCGATACCTACGTTGCCGCCGTTAAAGTAACTGTCACCACCAGCAGTTATCACAACGTCTTCATTATTTCCTGCGTCAATTAATACAAGCTCTCCATCACCGCTTGCGTCTAGACGAATAGCCGCTTTATCTGAGCCGTTGCTATTAGAAAATTGCGCCATAGTTGCTGATGATGTACCAGACGCTTGAACATCTAACGCATAAGAACCGCTGGTTTTTAGAACTAGTCTTTCATTAGCGGCAAGCCATTGGAACTTCGCAGTCGTGCCAGTGTCTTCGTAGAAGCTAATGTCGCCGTTGTTAGCTATTTTAAGCCTTTCTTTTAAGGATGTGCTTCCTGATGGCGTTGTTTGCAAAGACAGGTATGCAGGAGTGCTGGAAGATGTCCAAGCCGCACCATCTGAAAATGATTGTATCGACGCTCCAGATACAAATGTTGTACCTGTGCTATAAGCGTCAAAGTTCAGCCTTCCAAGTTGATAGCCGCCAGAACTTGGAACCCCTGCTCGTTGAGAATTAAAACCAACAAAAGAACCTGAAGTTGTAACTTTAATATCACCATCTGTAGACTGAACACCATTGCTGACAACTGTGCCAGTTACGTCGATGCCTGTGGAGGTGGTTTCCAAAACAGTAGTGTTGTTATGACGTATTCTTACTGACCCACCATCAGTGCCTTTCAGATACTCTTTTGAGCCGTCAGCATTTTTAAGCACAAGATCGTTTGCTTGTATCTTTAGGTTTCCAGTGCCGTTGTCAAGAATAACGCTGTCAGAAGCATCATGAAAAATCTCTAGGTCAGAGCCAGCACCGAAGATAGCCTTATCGTTGTCGCCAAAAGACACGTCTGCTGTAGTCGTTAGACCTGCAAAGGTTGGAGTGTCAGTAGTAGCTACGCCTTGATCCAGAGACTTAACAGCAGTAAGGTTAGTTAGCTCTGAGTCCATCAAGGCACCAGCAGCAGTAACATTAGTTGTGTCCGTTACGTCTGCTAAGGCTTCAATACCGTCCAGCTTAGTGTGGTCAGCATCGGTAAATACATTGGAGTCCGTAGCGGCTTCTACTGCGGCTCTAATCTCAGCATCAGTTTGATCTGCTGTAGCACTAGCCTCAATGCCGTCTAGCTTAGTGTGATCTGCGTCAGTGAAAACATTAGAGTCTGTAGCAGCTTCTACGGCTGCTCTTATTTCAGCGTCGGTTTGGTCAGCCGTTGCGCTGGCTTCTATACCGTCTAACTTTGTATGGTCTGCGTCTGTAAATACGTTGGAGTCAGTCGCTGCTTCTACAGCGGCTCTGATCTCAGCGTCAGTCTGGTCAGCAGTAGCACCGGCTTCAATACCATCTAACTTAGCACCGTCTGTAGCAACATCACGGCCATCAATGGTTCCGTCTGTAGTTAAGTTGCCGGAGATAACAGGTGCAGTAAGTGTTTTATTAGTAAGCGTCTGTGTGCCTGTTAGGGTTGTAACAGTAGAGTCAATATCAAAAGTAACAGTATTACCTGATCCAGACGTATCAATACCAGTACCACCAGTAAACGTCATGGTCTCAGTATCTAAATCAATGTTTAGTGCGCCGCCTGAGTCAGCCTGGAAGTCAAGGTCTTGAGCATTAAGTTCTGTGGTTACAGAGTCAACGTACGCTTTTACGGACTGCTGTGTGGGAACCAGAGTTGCACTGTCGGACGACATATCGTCTTCGTCAACAAATGCAGTGACACCAATGGTTCCGTCAGAAATAGTTTCAAAGGTCAACGTACCTGTAAAGGTCGGACCTGCTGTGTCAGCTTTGGTTGCAATAGCAGTAGAAATTGCATCGAACTCAGTTTCAAATTCAGCGCCACGGATGATCTTTCCTGAGTCGCCTGTAGGTAACGAGTCCTTCGCTTCAAAGTCTGTAGTCTTAGTATAGTTCGACATCGGAAAGTCCTATTGCAGAAAAACGGAGGAGAAAGGAAAAAGGGGCCATCGCTGACCCCTCTTGTCGTTCTTATGCAGAAGGTACTGCGAGAACGAAACCAGCTTCAGGACGATATACCTGAACACCATACAAAGTGTCAGCAGTGTACAGAGTTGAGAGGTACTCCTGCTTGTACTGGGTTTGTGAACGTACAGCCATTTGCTCTGCCATGACAATTGCGTCTTTGTGGAAGAGAAGCGCAGCACGTGTATCAGCGGTTCCTGCAGTGTTATCACCAGCAGCTTCGATAGTTGCACAGTTAGAAGACACGTAGATGTCTACACCGTACAGGTTACCGATAAGACCAGAGTTAACTGACTGACCGCTTACGAAGTCAGAAGACACATAGCGATCAATGCCCATGATAGCATTACGAGTCGCAGGTGGAATAACAAGGCAACGGTTTTCCATAGGAACGTCGTTGTCGTCCATCTTCTGAATCATGTCACGGAAGAACGCGTCAGTAAAGTCGTCACCAGAAACAAGAGTGTCGTCGGTGTACTGAGTAGTTGTACCGTTGTCGTTGAAGAAACAACCAGTGTGCTGATAGTCAGTAGGAGCTACTGAACCAGAGTACACGATTGAACCGCCGTTACCAAAGCCAGTACCTGCTGAGTGCAAGTCAGTGTCTACCTTAAGAGCAAGCTGGTAGCCAGCGTCTTCAGTGTAGAACTGACGGAGGCTGTTAAGCGCCTGTACTTCGACGATGTCTTCGATAAGACGTGAGTACTCGAAGTGACGGTCAACAGCAATCTGCAGTTCTGACTCTAGGTTTGCTTGAATTGTTACCGCAGTAGCTTCAGCTTTTGCAGAAGCAGATCCACGTGTTGGCTTAGGAATGTGAATTACATCACCTTTCTTACCAGACATTTGGATGCGCTTTACAAGAGGTGCAAGCTTGAGGTTCTTTTGGTAAGCTGCAATTACTTCGTCACTCCAGATTTCTGGGATGAAAGTACCAGCAGCAGTTTTGTCAACTACAGCATTCGCTGTAAAATAAGTTCCAGAGGTTTCGCCAGCCATGATAAATCTCCTTGATAATTAGGCTACTTAACTCGACCCTCTTGGTACGCCTTAAATATTTCGTCTGACATAGACTGATAGCGTTCAGGGTCGGTTCGCATAAGTTTAATTATGTCAGCCCGACGATAAGTCTTCTTACGAGATCGCTCTGCTGTTCCTCTAGCAGTTCCGGTAGTTGCAGCTTTGAGAGATTGTTTACGTGCTGTTCGTTCTACTTTGGCTGTCTGCTTAACCATTTGGTTACGCTCTTTCCAAAGACTGAACAACTCGTTAGCAGCGTCATAGTCATATTCCTGGTCTGCTGCTACAAACATCTGAGTCCTATATTTAGAAGCCTTAATCCACTCAGCAAATTTAGCGTCACCTAGTATGTCTTGCATGTCAGGATGTTCTGACTGTAGTTGTGCAAGTGCGGTTTGCTTCTTGTACTGAGTAGTGTATTCCTGCGCTTCTTTAATCTTAGGATGATTCTCAATAGCTTTACTAACGGCTGATTTTGGATCAGTAAAGAAATCAATGTCGTCATCTTCGTCAACGGGCTGTTGAACAGGTGTGTTTTTTTGTTCGAGTTGTGTATGTATGAAGTCGTCTACTACCTTACGTAACTCGCCAACTTCGGAAGACTGACGACCAAGCATCTTTTCAGCTTCTTGGTGCATCTGTACAATTTCTTGTACTGACTTTCCTTGGTACTTATCAGGTAAGTCTTCTTCTTTAGGTTTGGCTTTCGGTATGGGGTTTTCTTGAGTTGGCTCATCAAATGCTTGGGCTTCAAGATCAGTAGTTGTTGAGTCGTCTTCAATACGCTCGTCAATTAGTGTCGCTCTTGACATATTAAACTGCTCCGCCTTTTATTATGGTTATGGAGATTAATGTAGAAAGGATTAGCCGTTAGGCGTCCTCTTTTTTATTACGGCCTGCTTTTTCATGTTCCCTAACCCATTTCATGTGCTGACCTGGAAAATCTCCAGAAGCACCGTCAAGGTGGAAAGATGGGGCAGAAACCAATCGTTTAGCGTTAGCGCCACAACCACACCTACTAGTTGTGACGTCAGGCTTTACGAATTCTTCAAAGACATGTCCGTTAGTACAACGGAAGTCGTAGACTTTAAACATCTAAAGGTTCTTCTTCTTCTGCTTCAGCTTGTTCTCTAGCAGCAGTAATAGTGTTTTGTAAATTAATAATAGTTGCAAAGGCAGCTACTTGTCCTTTACGATAATGTAGATCTTCTATATCTTTTACTGTTTGTATATCAGCAAGCTGAGTAGCGTTAGTAGAAAGTTCTTGAATGAGTTGTTTGAAACCTTCGTGGTTAAAGAGTTCGTTATAATTATTAAAATAAGTTTCAAGCTCAGAAGTCATAGTTTCCTCTAATGTTTAACTATAGTAATAGTATAGCATATTTTTAGTCGTTTGTCAAGTCTTTTTTTATACTTTCTTGCATTGCTTGTTGTCGTTCACAAGCGTGGCAGTCACCACAGACAATAAACCCACCTAAAGCATCAGTAGGATGTCTACAGGACCAGTACATCTCACGTAACTCTTCAGGCATACTTAAGTAGATACCTTTGCTACGTTCTACAGAGTTGTACGTCATGTGTTCAAAAGGTGCTAACCAAATAGGCTTAACACGTCGTGTAGTGCATAGTGCATTTAACACACCTTGTGCTTCAGCACCTTCGTCTCTACCTATGTTGTAGTCACCTGTATAAACAATGTTAAAAGCTTTACCTAAACCAGAAGCAGTCCTCATAGCTTGGAATAGTGCAAGCACCATGTCCTTACCACCTGGATACTTAGCTTTCCAAGAGTACACCGAAGAAGAGAACTCAAAGGGTCTTTGGTTCTTTCTCATGTAGTTGATCGTGTTCTCTATAGCTTTTGCTTCTGCTTTAACACGGCCTTCAGAGTTGTCTATGTGTATTGAGTGTACGTGTATGTCTTGTTCTGTATGTTCCAAAAGATTCCATAGTAATGAGACACTGTCCATACCACCTGAGTACATTACTATGGCTGTTTCTTTATCGTTTCCCTTAAAGTAGTTTTTGTTTAAACATATATCTAAAGCTTGCTTTACTTTAGTTTCGTAACTCACTTTTTTCTACGTCTCCCTGAAGCAGTAACTGCGTGTTTAATTTTAGCAGGTCCGGTTTTGCGTTTAGCTGAAGACTTCTTTTCAGCAGCTGTCATCTTAGCTGCAACCGCTTTAGGCCTACAAGAAGGGTAAGGACGTTTACTCTTGGTAGCTGACTTACGACCACAAGGCTTACCCGTTTTAACGTCCACCCAATCCTCTTTAAACCATTTAGTAAGACCGCCTTTGGTTTTACTCATAGGTTCCACCACGCTTTTTATACTCTTTAGTCAACCAACCTGAAGCATACGCACTAGGCCAAACCTTGTATTTCTTTTTAGCTTCTGCTTTGACTCGTGAGTAAAGAGCTTTGTTTTTAGGTTTAGGACTACTTTTTGCCTTTGGCATAACGAACCTTTTTACCTGTTTTTTTAGCCGCTTCTTTAGCTTTCTTTTTACCTGCTGTAGTGTATGCGTACTTCTTACCGTTTACCATTGGCATAGTGTTCTCCTTACCATTTAGTTTTGTTAGCCCAAAATGCAGCTGACATCTTACCTTTGGCTATGTTCTTAGCGTGTCTTGCTTTGAACGACTTAGCCCTTTTAGTCATTGTTTTATCACCTGTTTTGCCTTGTTGGCCAAAGCGTATGGTCTTTACTTTGTCACCTTCCTTAGCAACAACTACGTGGGACTTTTTAGGGTGATTAGGAGTCCTCTTTGGTTTGTTGTACCCGCTTACGCCCGCTCGTGCTAGTCTTGGGTCTGCTTTCTTTGACATTAGACAGCTCCTCCACTTTCTTCTCCAGGTCGTCTAGGCGTTGGAACGTTCCCTTGAAGTGGCTGTTGACTTGGTCTAGCAGGGTTTGCATTTCGCGTTGTGTCATTAGCATTAGATTGTCCTTTTTGGTCTATTGCTTTTTCTTTGATAAGCGTTTCAGCAACTTTAAGACGACGTTCAAACTCTTTGTCCTCTTGGTCACCTTCACGCAGGTTACGGGTAATAGCGTTAATCTTGTCAATCTCAAGCTCCTGCGGTACAACAGCAGCCTCTGCAGCAAGCTTAGCGGCACGTGCTTGTGACTCTTGAGCCTGAGCAGACAGAGCAGCTGTTTGTGACTGCTGGAACTGCATTTGTGCTTGCTGAGCCTCCATCTGCATTTGTTGTGCTTGAGGATTAGGCTGTGAAGCTTGTTGCATAGCCGCAAGTAGTTCTTCACGGTTAGACAGATTCATGTTGTCAATAACTGATTCTATTAGTGTACTGTACAATGGTGAGTCCTGACCCATAGTTTGTAGTAGTTGCACAAGTTGAGTTACTTCGTACTCACGTGCAATAATACCTAAAGTAGAACTAGCGTTAAATTTATAGTCAGCTACAGGATAGTTTTCAGGGTCAAACTGCATATAACGGTGTGCAGCTTTCTTGACAAAAGGAATAAGGAACGACTGTTGAAAGTTAATTAGTGTACGCTTATGGCGTTTAATAATAGCGCCAAGAGACATACTAATGCCAGCGGCAGTACTCTCGCCATTAACTTGACCTGCAATTCCTGCTGAGTCCACTGCTCCTGTTGCTTGCTGTACCATCTGCTGCAGTGCTCCGGCTTGAGCAAAAGTGATTTGACTAACTTGACCAAAGTTAAACGGTTGAAGTACTTCACGTGGATCTCCGTTGGTTAGAATCATCTTACCAGGACGTACTTCTGGTTTTGCACCACGTGGTAAACGAGTGGCATCAATAGCCATCATAGGATGAATTGTAAGGCTTAAGGCATCAATACGAGCACGTAGTTCTGTGTCCAAAGCTTTTTGACTGTTGTAGCCTTTTTCACAAACACCACGACCCCAAAAGCGACCAGGTACTACGTCCCAAGGAAAAGCTACTACAGGACGATCAGACATCATGTAGGGGTTAGCCTCTGCCTTCAAAAGTATACCGCCGTTAGCAACCACTACAACGGCCTCTACGTAACGAGAATCTGACTCTACCTCACCTACCAGTTCTTCGTCTTCGTCGCTTGTAGCGGAATCTAGAAGCTCTCGTGGCACTAAACCGTAGTACTTAGTCAAACGTACCTTGTCGTCATTGTAAATAGTTAGGTCTTGGTCAGGCTCTAAGTCAGTATCAGGAGCAGCAGAACCAACGTACACGTCACGGTACACGCCTTGTTCCTGCAGAAGTTCTACTTGGTGTTTGCTAACAAACTCGTCAATAGCTACACCCATAGCGTCTTCAACATTAGTTGCTACAGGATCAATTAGGAAGTTCTGAGGCATTACTGGCTTAAGCTTAACAACCACACGGTCAGTAATGTTTACACCTACAGCTTGCAACTGACCTTCCATAATAGGCTCAGTAGCAGGAACCATTTCCTTCATTTCTTCAATAACAATCTCACCAATGCCTGTACCAAAGACTGCTGAGTTAATTAGACACTCTGCGACAGCTTTACGTATCATGCAGTTTTCAAAGTCTTCCGTAAGCTTGTTACGAAGGAACTGCACGTCTTGTCTTTGGGTGTCTCCGAAGTTGTCACTAACGTCAAACCACTTGCCACGACCAAACGTAGCTTCTTCTAACTCTGCTACATTAGACTCAACAGCCTGTTGAAGTGCAGGAGAAATAATACGGGAACGCTCAGACCGACGCTCGCTGTCAGAAGGGTCCCACTGACCACGCCAGAGTCGATAATATTCTTCAAATTTGTTTTCATAGTTGCTTTCGTAGTGGTCCCTCCAGTCTTCGCATTTAGTCATAACCCAGTCTTCAAGAGATTCTTGGATCATCAATGGGTCTTGTTCGTATAGTTCACTCATATTAGTATCCTGCTACTACGTCTAAGATTTCGTGGTCTTCAATCTCGTACGTATAGTCGTACGCCACATTAGCTAACTGGTCGATGTAAGCTAAAGCGTCAACCAAGTCATCGTGAGTTAATGGATCAGGGAATTGAAACAACTGGTCAAGAAACCTAGCATTCCACTCACCTTTATTTAACGTAATGTAGCCGTTTTCAAATCTACCTTGTAACGCCCACATAATCCTGTCAGTCTTCTTTTTATTACCGTGTGTTAGTTCTTCTACTCTAAAGAACGTACCGTACTTCTTTTGTAAGTCCACTAAAGGAGACATTACGGCTTGTTTAGCAATACCTCTTTCGATTCCAACCGATACGGGACGGTAATCTCTGACGGCCTGAAAGATTTTAGTAGCCGTTTCGTCAAGACTCCATCGTCCATATATGATATTGTCAACAAACCAACCATGCTCACTAACTTTAACGACGGCGATGGCAGTTTCGTCAAGCTTAGAATTCTTTGTTCGTTTCTTATTGACTTCTTCAAATCCTGCCAAGTCAACAGCAATGTAATAATCTCCTACTTCCGGCTTAGACTTACTAAACTTAACCCAATCTTCCTTAAACATTTCTGACCCACGAGCTTCAAACGACGCCATAAACTCTTGGCGAAACGCGTAAGAAGACATAGACTTTTTAGCAATGTTGATTTCGTCAGGGTCCAACAACGGGTTGTCGTACGACGTAAAATGCCATGATTTGTATGTAGGGTCATCATCTAACTCCGCATATTTGTACAACTCGTAAAAGTGGTTCCTTCCCATTGGCGTACCAATGAACATTGCACAACCCTTTTGGTCGGCAAGTGCCGGTCTCAAGATCTGCTCAAATACGTCAGGTTTCATGTCTGCGTATTCGTCCATGACTAGAAACTTAAGGCTGACACCTCGCATGGTCTCTGGTCTATCTGCACCTTTGAGGCTGATTGTGGCTCCGTTGACAAGCTTAATTTGCAGATTATTAATGTGACTACCACTAATAACAGGATGTCCCAGTTCCAAAAGGGTTTGCCACATGATGTCTCTGGCTTGTCCTTGAGTAGGTGCGACGTAAAATACATGGCCTCTGTCCGCCTTAAGTGCGTTAACTATTAACATCCACGCTGCTAACCTAGACTTACCTGTACGTCGCCCAGCAGCTACTATTTTAAATCTTGTGTCGTCTGCCCAAACATCTTGTTGCCAAGGCAGTAGCTCTATATTAAGATCCATTAAAATTATTAAACACTACTGGTGCTTCTAACAAATCAAACGTAACTACTACTTCTACGTTACCTGCACTACCACTAGATGCCTTAATAATGTCTCCTGGTTGTAAAACAAAGGTTGCATTACCATCAATCAACAGGTTTTCCTTTGAGGATATGTTTGTCCCATTGTAGATATATACATCTGGAGTAGGACTAGGCTTGTCTACAAACAACGTAATGTCATTCGTAGCATTGTGAAGGTTAGCTACAAAAGCCATGTTCCAGTGTGCTACGTAACCGTTAGGAATAGTAACAATTGTCTGCGTACTGGTGTCCGTTAGGTTCTTGTTCTTTGTGTATAACATTAGTACGTCCACATAACAGGAGTAGTACCACGCGTGTCCACGTGTACAAAACCTTTGTCAATACCTATGCCAGTAAACTTAAGTTCAATGGCTTTGGTCACAATAGTTAGGCGATCAGCGGCATTTGTTATTTTTATGTCTGCCGCGATGCCTTGTGCGTGAGTACCAGGTACGTCTTTCTTAGCCTCTATAGGATGCTTAGTTGGATGCCTATAGCCACTCGTGACTTCAAAAGGAAAACCACATGTTTCACGTAACTCGTCTAACTTCTCTAGAAACTCTCGTTCCATGTTGTTTGTACCAGTAACCTGACAGTCAAATTCTTCTCTAGTGAAGTACTTAAGACTCATCTACTACTTCTCCTTCTATAATGTCAGGTGTTGACACCTCTGCAGTACCTACGCCACTAATGTTGATCTGAATAGCGTTTCTACCAGTGTCTTTTACTACGTCTTTTTCAAAAGCACCTACAGGTAATATACGGTCCATCACAAGTTTCCAAGCAGCAGCCTGATTCTTATGGTCGTTGTCCAAAGCAGCATCAAAAATAGTCTCTAGCACCCTACGTGACTTAGGTGAAGCCAACATACGTGCTTTGTATTCATTGATTATTGCTGCGTCACCCTTTGGTCGGCCTACTACACCCTTGTTTCCAGGTTTTACAGCAGCTACTTCTGACTTACGGGGTCTACCACGACCTCTTTTTTTAACAACGTCGGTCATAACATAAATTATCCCTAATTACAACTATAGTATAACATAAGTTTACATAAAAGTCAAGTTATTTTTTAGTTATTTTACAAAGTAGTAGTTTTACTAGTGTAAACAAGAGGTTACATAAGCAGTAATTACCGTTATTTTTTCTAATTTTGCCCTATTTTGTACGTGAGTGGCTACAACTATAATTATACAATGGCAACAGGGGCCCCCGCCTCAAGTTTACACCAGGAAACCAAAGAAGTCAAGCCGTAGTTTTACCAGTTGACACGGGTTCCAACTCATGTTAGCCCGTGAAGCTGGCATGGTTGCTGCATGAGGTGCAACATGGGGACAACCTGTGGATAACTTTAGTTGGTGTGCTAGGTGGACAAGTGTGTGAGCTTATGTTGGTCCCTCTAGACCTACTTATGTTTATACACACGCGCACGCGAGTACACCAAACACCAGGCATTGTCAATAGTTATTTACCAGATGAATGACTTTGTAATTCAGTATTCAAAACTAATATTGGACTACAGCAAGTGTTGCACCTAAAGTAGACACATACACAAACACAACGGAGCACCACAACATGACAAAGAAACTTCAAAGCTTAGACACTCAATACCTGCAAGAGAGCATCAAGGACTGTAATACACCATTGAGAAGGTTTTTCCGGTGTTGGCTTGATGGATCATACAAAGGGTTTGAACATTATCAGGACAACGTATTCATGTTGTCACGTCACCATGGC
>Ga0315330_10002183_pt1 | contig 13406 bp, 7 predicted proteins | sample M140m34915metaG_FD_203453 | JGI IMG/M metagenome (GOLD analysis project Ga0315330, IMG submission 203453) | Ammonia-oxidizing marine archaeal communities from Monterey Bay, California, United States - M1 40m 34915 | ecosystem: Environmental > Aquatic > Marine > Intertidal zone | place: USA...
CAAAAAATTCAGTAACTATAATCTTCCCATCTAGGTTTCCTAAAATAGGATCATCTATATCCCTCTCTATAAATTTCTCATTGAGTTTCAGTTGGGTGCGTTGTTCTTTTTCCTTCTGAATTTGTTCTTGTTCTTGTATGTCTTCTAGTGCCTCTAATATGATTTCTGGATTACGCTTGATATACTGACGAACAAGCTTGGATATTTCCGCCTTTTCCGCTGGAGTGAAAGTGTCGGTAGATTGAGCTTCCAACAAGGAGGAACTCGTTAGAAAGAAGAAAATAAAACATAGAATATTGGTTATGGTAGAATTGAGATTTGATATTGATTGGTGCTTTTTATGTCGAAAAGTCATTTGTAGGCTTATCCAATAACAAGTTTAACGTTGGTTTTTTTTGGTTTTTTTAGACGTATTAATTATATCTAGTGATCTTTGATAAGCAGGCGTATTTTCTTTTAAAACCTTTTTTGCTCGGTTCGCATGTAAAGTAGCTTTATGCATGTTGTTTTGTAGTAAAGCTAGTTCGGCCAGAGATAAATTTGCCATCGCTATATTGCCATTACGTCCCTGAGCAACGGCCAAATTATGCCAAGAAAGAGCTGACTTGGGGAGAGCCCGGGCGGCTATTTTTGCATTCTTAAGAGCTGAACTGATCGTCTCTGGTGAATTTATTGCTAATTCAACCCGCGTAAGTTGTTGCCTAATTAATGGGATGTCCCCGTTTATGGAAAGAGCTTTTTGATAGGCCGACCGCGCTTTTCCTGGTTTTGCGAATTCAAAAAAAATCTGTCCTTTGAGCTCCCAAAGAAAGGGATCCAGTGGTGTGGTGGCGATTAGCTCATTGAGAAGTTTTTGTGCTTTGTCGCTTTCCGCATTTTTATGATGCGCTATCGCGAATGCATATTTTGATAGGTAGCTATTCTCTGATTTTTTATACCGCAAGAATGTCTCTGAGGGTGGTCTTAGAAAGCTAAATAACTTCGCAATCATTTTTTTGTGTCGCTCTATAAGCCCATGAGTGGTTCTCTTTTTTATATCGCTTTCAATGGAGGTGCGGTTTTCAAAAAAATTTATTCTATCTTTGGTTAGAGGATGTGTTCTAAGATAAGCAGGTGTAGTGTCCGACGAAACTGCTTCCTTTTCTTTTAATATTCTCAAGAAATCTAAAAGGCCACCTGGACCCTCTCGAATAGCGATTAGGTATCTCGCAGCAGCTTGATCTGCTGCCGCTTCCTGCCCTCTGGTATGTCTCAAAAAGGTTTTCTGTGCTATGCTCCCAGCACCGTGGACTAATGTTGGCACTGCCTGAGGCTGTCCTGAAGCGATAGCTGCAGCTAAACCCAAAATTGAGCCAAGAGTAGCAACATTGGAAGCGTTTCGATAAGCCTGAGACATACGAGTTAGGTGACCGCCTTCTATATGTCCAATTTCATGCGCAAGAACGCCTCTTAGTTGTTGGGGGGTCTTCGTACTCATTAAAAGTCCGGTATGCAGAAATATATTTTTTCCGCCAGCAACAAATGCATTTAAAGTGTCGTCCTGTAGTATGTGAAGTTTAACGTCTTCCAAATTAATTTTGGCAACGTTCAGAATTGGGTTAGCGAGCTCTGTGAGATATTGATGAATTTCGGCATCGACTATTATTCTTTTGTTTTTGGCGAATGCTGGTTCTGAAATCAGAAAGGAAAAAGGTAAAAAAACCAATGTAATAAGATTGAACACTGTTAATAATCGCATTCGTCACTCCATTTCAAAGTTGCATATGCCAACTAAGCTTCTGATGAATGGTCATTGAGACTGACTTCGGCAATCATAGTGTATGAAAAAGCAAAAGTATCGTGCCATTCCATCCATTCAAATCTCTAATCGATCACGAAACGGATATATAGGATCGTGTATTTGGCAACTATTATACTAGTATAACGCTGGTTTCGATTTAAGTAGACCAATTTCTGGTTAAAGATTAAAAATGTTGATCGCTATTTGGTGATCTTGAGAAGAATTATTTTAAAGGGTAGGAAGAAAATGGTTTTGAAAGTTGCCAATAGAGGCAATATGCCTCCCTTTATTGTTATGGACGTCATGCAAGCAGCATCATTAAGAGAGGCCAAAGGTGGTGATGTTCTGCATCTAGAGGTTGGTCAACCATCTACAAAGGCCCCATCAAAAGTCATAACTGCAGCTAAAACGGCTCTAGAGAGCGATAAGTTAGGGTATACCCCAGCGCTTGGTTTGTTAAAGTTAAGAGCCGACATAGCTAAACATTACAAAGATTGGTACGGGGTAGACATACCTTTGGAACGGATTGTCGCTACCAAAGGGTCCTCGGCGGCTTTTATCTTAAGTTTCATGGCCGCTTTCGATCCAGGAGACAGAGTTGTCATGGCGTCACCAGGTTATCCAGCCTATAGGAACATATTAAAATCTTTAGGGATCACACCTATATCAATTCTTACCGAATTAAAGCATCGTTTTCAACCAACAGTTGCACTGCTTGAAGAGTTAGAGCAGCCAATAGATGGTCTTATTATAGCAAGCCCATCGAACCCAGCAGGGACGATGATCAATTATGAGCAAATGCAGGAATTATCTAATTATTGTAAGAAAAAGGAGATTAGGTTTATTTCTGATGAAATTTATCATGGTGTAAATTATGGGCAAAAGCCTGTTTCAGCCCTAGAAACCCATGCGGAATCGCTAGTTATTAATAGTTTCTCGAAGTATTTTTCTATGACGGGTTGGCGCTTGGGATGGATGATAGTGCCCCAAGACTTAACACGATCCGTTGAATGTCTTGCTCAAAATATGTTTATTTCCCCTCCTACTTTGTCCCAAATAGCCGCAAGTGCGGCTTTTGATAGTTATCAAGAAGCAGAAGACAACGTCAAACGTTATGCGATAAACCGATCAATTCTAATGAATGAATTACCTTCAAGCGGATTAGACAAATTAGCACCTGCGGATGGTGCTTTCTATATTTATGCCGATATTGCTCATTTTACAAATGATAGTGTGGAATTTTGTAAAAGAATGCTTGAGGAGATAGGGGTAGCTTGCACCCCTGGTCTAGATTTTGATCCCGACAGGGGAGGTTCAACTCTGAGGTTATCTTTTTCCGGGGCGGAAAATGATATGATTGAAGCCTGTAAACGAATAAAAACGTGGTTGAAAAAAAATATTAGCAACTAGTGATTAATCCGCAATAATACTATTTAATCAGACGATTCCACCAACCACGTCTCGGAGCGACTTTTTCTGTAGTTCTATTGGCAGATTCGTCTGACGTTGATCCATCTTGGATCGAGCCTGCACCCTTTGTATTTTCATCCATTAAATTTGGATTAGTTGCATCCTCTGATGCGGGTTTTCTTCTTTTGCGAGCAGGTTTGACAATATCTTTTTCAACTGATTTTGGATCGTCTGTTTTTTTTCTAGATCGTCTTTTCGGTTTTGAATCTGGCTTTGCATCTTTCGTCGCAGACGAAGTCGATAAATTGTTATCGCCATCGACATCGATTTCACTCTCGTTCTCTATATTTCCTGATGAGATTACAACTTCCGTGGAGGCGACTGGCGACGATTGAGAACTTTCTTCATGCCCTCCTTGTTGCGAAGTGTCTGCTTCTGTGATTTTTCTTGTTCTCCTGCGTCCACCCCTTTTTCCTCGACGTCTACGTCTTCTTGAACTGTCATCTTCATCAATATCATTCGTTTGTAAACTGTCATTAGGGTTTTCCGACGGAACTATATCCTGTTCGTCTGAAATATTATCTTCGGTTGCTATTATGTTTTTTCTCTTATTAATCCTGCGTCTTCGTTGTCTAGCTTTTGGCGTTGGGGATTCTGTCTCCTGAGCTTTAGTTGCTTCATCATTTGAGTCACCAAATTCCTCACGGGTTGTTTCGGTGATATCAATGATATCCTTGACCTTATCTTCTTCTGTCTTTTTTATAGTTCTTTCGATTTTATGTTCAGCACCTAAAAACTTATCATTGGGTTCTAAAATTATCTTAAATGCATAGCGTTGTTCCATGGCATCCAGAGTGTCTCTTTTCTGGTTTAGAATGTAGAACCCCACTTCTGAAGTAAGCTGGATCAAAATTTCTTTAGCTTCTTGCTTTAATCCTTCTTGTTCGATGTTCCTGAGAACTTGCAGAGCAGCAGAGTCGATTGATCTTCTGAGTCCACTTCCCGCACAATGAGGACATGGCTGGGTACTTGATTCGGTGACACTTGGCCTAAGTCGTTGTCGGGATAGTTCCATCAATCCGAATTGGCTTATGCGACCCAGTTGAATGCGCGCTCTGTCGGACTTAATTACGTCTTTCATTTTACGTTCTATAGCGTGCTGATTTCTAGACTCATACATATCTATAAAATCGATAACTACCAGGCCTGCTAGATCACGGAGACGCAGCTGACGGGCTACCTCTTCGGCAGCTTCAAGATTTGTTTTTAGAGCGGTTTCCTCTATATTTCGTTCTCTTGTTGATTTCCCCGAGTTGACGTCAACAGCAACTAGCGCTTCAGTTTGGTTTAAGACTAGGTACCCACCAGATTTTAGCTGTACTATTGGCTCGTATAGTGAGTCTAATTGGTTTTCTATTTGGAAGCGGCTAAATATTGGGATGCCGCCGGATGAGAACATTTGGACTCGTCTAGCATGACTAGGCATTAACGTCTTCATGAAAGATTTAGCAAGTCGATATCCGGCATCGCCCTCTACTAAAATCTCATCGATGTCTCGTGTATAAAGATCGCGGATAGAACGCTTTATCAGGTTGCCTTCTTCATGAACAAGGTACGGTGCAGTTGATACTAATGTCGCTTCGCGTATTTCATCCCACAGTCGAATTAAATACTCATAATCGCGTTTTATCTCAGTTTTGGTTCTTTGGCTGCCTGCAGTCCTAACGATTACAGCCATTCCCTCTGGAACGCTGAGGCCTTCCACAACACTCTTAAGACGTTTGCGATCCAGTGCGCTGATTATTTTACGACTAACACCGCCGCCTCTGGGTGTATTGGGCATTAAAACGCAGTAGCGTCCAGCTAGGGACAGGAATGAAGTTAAAGCCGCCCCCTTATTTCCGCGCTCTTCCTTTACAACTTGAACAAGCATTATTTGTCGTCTTGCTATTACTTCTTGAATTTTATATCGCCGTTTTTTAGCAGCGGATGGCGGTTCTTCAGTTTTCGAGTTTTCCGTTAAAGAGTTGGTGTCAGTTACTGATTCTATATTGCCATCTTCTATAATGCCATCGACAATACCGTCGTCCGAATCTATGCGCGCACCATCATTCTTCTCTGTTTCTATATCTTCTTCAGCAAAATCAGAGTCATCGGGTTGCTCTGCTAATAGCGCTTCCCGATCCTCCATGGGAATACGGTAATAATCAGGATGTATTTCGCTAAAAGCGAGAAAACCATGCCTGTTCCCACCGTATTCCACGAATGCGGCTTGAAGTGATGGCTCCACTCTCGTTACTTGCGCTAAGTAGATATTGCCTTTTAGTGGGCGGCGGCTTGCGACTTCAAAATCAAAGTCCTCAACACGGTTCCCACTTGTCATAACTACCCGAATTTCTTCGGTTTGGGTAGCATCTATAAGCATACGCTTTGTCATTGAAATAAAACTCCGATAATCCCGGAACCCAAGCATTAGTCATTTTATTTGACTTAATACGGGCGCGATTTTCTTTTAGCTGCCCTCGGTTTTCCGCTTTGGTTCTAAGTGATGATAATAAAGATAAAAAAAGGTATATTTTATTTGATATAAACAATATTTTGGATGAATTGGCGCGACATGTATTAAAAATAAATCTTGCGATCTCTTTCCTAAAACTGGCGGCGAGTCCTTTATCATGATATAAATCAGATGGGATCAGCCATTCTAAATAACAGTCTGTTGCGCTCGTCACGTAAAAGTCCTTAATAACAAGACCGGAATGTAACCGTCGTAATCCGGTACCTACTCGGTCTCTGGAGGTTTTTTATTCTTGTAAAAATTTACATATTCCATCCTACCGAGTTAATAATACTGATTAAAGACTATTGTAACAATGTTTAGTTATAACATTTTTGCTTTTGGGCTATTTTTTTGGCATTATTAGGTTGTAAATTACAGACTTAGCCAATCTTTCATAACTATAGATACTTTTTTTAACTAATTTGCTGTAAATAAATTATGTTCTTTATGAAGCAATAATATTTTGACGATAGAATTAAACTAATGGGTCTATGGAAATCAATCGGTCATTTTTCATTGCTTTTGATTTTATTGCCGATTTTTAGCTTCACTCAAGTTTATTCTCAATCGGGACAAGAATCCCCAGTATCCTCTGTAGCTAAAGTTATTAATATAAGACTAGGCGTCCATTTGGATAAAACGCGTTTAGTTTTGGATATGACCAAAGAAACCCAGTTTAGAGCCTTTTATTTAGCAGATCCCTACAGGTTAGTTCTAGATTTACCAAAGATCGATTTCGAGTTTAAAGCGTCTGGTTTGAAAAAGGCTGTGGGGGGGGTAAGCGGATACCGGTTTGGCTTATTCGATGACGAAACTTCACGCATAGTAATCGATCTGGTGTCACCAATGGTTATTAAAGAATTTTTTCATCTGAGGTCAAACGTTAAGGGGCTAACTCGTCTAGTTATTGACTTGAAAACGACGAGCAGAAACAAATTTCAAAAAAAGGCAAATATCACATTCAACAATACTCTTCAAAAGCGATCCTTTTCTTCCATTTTGAAGAAAAAAGCATCCCGTCTGTCTCCCTCAATGAAAATAGGGAATCAAAAACTAATCATAATTGACCCAGGCCACGGTGGTGTTGATCCAGGAGCTATTGGACATGCGGGAACTTATGAGAAGCATGTGGTTCTTTCCGCGGCCAAGGTGTTCAAGCAAGTTATTGAAAAGAATCCTGCCTATAAGGTAATTTTAACCAGAACAAAGGATCAATTCTTAACACTGAGGGATAGAATATCCCGTTCAAAATTGTCAGGTGCGGACTTATTTATATCTTTACATGCGGATTCGATTAGCAATAATTCGGTGCGAGGTGCAACAATTTATACTCTCTCTGAGACCGCGTCTGATAAAGAAGCAGCTCAATTGGCCGAAAGGGAAAACAAAGCTGATATCATTTCTGGAGTAGATTTAAGTGACGAAACAGAAGAAGTTACTAATATATTGATAGATTTAGCCCAACGAGAAACTATGAACCAAGCGGCTAAATTTGCAGGAATACTGGTGCCTGAATTGTTGAAAGTGATAAAAACACACAAAAGACCTCATAAATTCGCTGGATTTGCCGTCTTAAAAGCGCCAGATGTCCCATCTATATTGCTTGAAATGGGCTACCTTTCTAATGTAAATGATGAGCGGTTACTTAAACAAGACAGTTTTGTGAGGAAGATAGCCAAATCGGTGAAGATAGGGTTAGATAAATACTTTGCATCAGTTCCATAAAAACTTTTGGAAGTTAATAATAAGTTTCTATACTCTACCTTCGAGAGCACGCAGGTTTTGCTGGGGATCGTTGTGAGTCTGAGGGTCGTGAAGTGCGTTGGTTGATATATGGGGTATCTTGTTTTTTGGTTCTTGCCTCTATAGTAGCAGTTGGCGTTGTGTTTTTGTTGTATTCATATGGAAAAGGATTACCTGAATACGGGCAACTCGCTCATTATAAACCTCCTGTTGTGACCCGAGTGCATGGTGGTGATGGTCGCTTATTAACAGAATACGCTAGGGAAAGAAGGGTTTTTGTGCCGGTTGAGGCGATTCCAAAACTAATAATTAAAGCCTTTTTATCGTCGGAGGATAAAAACTTTTATAGCCACAAAGGAATCGATTTTAAATCCCTTTTTAGTGCAGCTATGGATAACTTGCTAAATTTTAACTCAAATAAACGCCCAAGAGGGGCTTCGACTATAACACAACAGGTGGCAAAAAACTTTTTACTCACAAACGAAGTTTCGATTGAAAGAAAAATCAAAGAAGCCATTTTAGCTTTCAGAATAGAAAAAGCACTGAGCAAAAATCGAATACTAGAGTTATATTTGAATGAAATTTACCTCGGTTTTGGATCTTATGGTGTTGCCGCAGCTGCTTTGAATTATTTTGATAAATCACTCAATGAACTTAGTGTGGCAGAAGCCGCATATTTAGCAGCGCTCCCAAAGGCGCCGAGCAATTATCACCCTGTGCGTAACCGGAACGCGGCGATTTCGAGGCGAAATTGGGTGATAAACCAAATGCATAAAAATGGTTTTATATCTGATAAAATCATGCGCAGTGAGCAATCAATCTCCCTAGGTATTAAGCCTCGTTCGGCGACTGAGTTTGTGAATGCTCCGTACTTCTCTGAAGAAATTCGCCGGCAGCTGATGGCTCGTTTTGGGGCAGATCGTGTTTACGGAGGGGGGTTGTCAGTTCGAACATCCGTTGATCCAAATTTTCAACTTATAGCAGAAAAGGCACTTCAACATGGCCTTATGAAATATGACAAAAGGCATGGTTGGAGAGGGCCTATAAAGTCTATCACTCTGGGGAGCGGTTGGGATAAAGAATTGCGATCACTTGGTCAGATAAAGGGGGCACTTAATTCCTGGCGGCTTGCGGTTGTTTTAAAAGTTACAAAGACCGAGGCCAAAATCGGATTTGAAAATGGTGAGATAGGTAGAATCAAAAGACAAGATCTATTATGGGCGAGAGAATGGAGACCTAAACAACGCATAGGAAAAAAAATAACTAGTGTGCTGCAGGTTCTTTCTGAGGGAGATGTAGTATTTACAGAAACTTTGGATGAAGAAATGAATACTCATACGCTACAGCAGATCCCGGATGTAAATGGTGCTGCTATTGCTCTCGATCCTCATACGGGCAGAGTATTGGCTATGGTCGGCGGTTGGAGTTATGAGAAATCAGAATTTAACAGAGCAACCCAAGCTTTCAGACAACCTGGTTCTGCGTTCAAGCCCTTTGTTTACATAGCCGCCCTGGAAAGCGGTTTTAATCCGGCCACGCGTATATTAGATGCCCCGTTCGTTATTGATCAGGGGCCGGGGATAGGAAAATGGAAACCAGCTAACTACACAAAAAAGTTTTATGGCCCAAGCGCGATGCGTGTTGGAATAGAAAAATCGAGGAATTTGATGACAGTTCGTTTAGCCAGAACCATAGGAATGGATAAAGTTTCAGACTATGCTCGGAAGTTTGGAATATCGTCTAAAATGCCCGATCAACTCTCCATGTCGCTTGGAGCAGGGGAAACAAATTTAATAAAATTAACTAGTGCATATGCCATGTTAGTTAATGGTGGGAAAAAAATAACACCTACCTTTATAGATAAAATACAAGATAGAAATGGGCGAACTATTTTCAGACAAGATATACGGCCCTGTTTGGAGTGTAAGTCTGCGGATCAGTCTTTGAATAAAGTGCCTGTTATCCCAGATTATCGAGAACAAATAGCAGATAGAGCTTCAGCTTATCAGATGGTTCGTATGCTGGAAGGGGTTGTAAAACGTGGAACTGGACGGCGCATTGCTACCTTGAATAAACCCTTAGCGGGAAAAACAGGCACTACGAATAAAAATTTTGATACGTGGTTTATCGGGTTCTCTCCTGATTTAGCTTTTGGTGTTTATGTAGGATTTGATAACCCCAAAACGTTAGGTCGGCAGGATACAGGATCAAATGTAGCGGCTCCAATTTTCAAACGATTTATGAAAGTGGCCCTCAAAGAGATGCCAGAAGTTCCTTTTAGGGCACCACCGGGTATACTCCACGTCAGAATAAATACAGAGACTGGATCACTGGCGCGACATGGAGATAAAAATATAATAACCGAAGTATTTAAACCAGGCAGTGTCCCTACCGGTGCTAGTCGTATTGTCGATGGAGGTTATGCGGCTGGTTGGATGTCACGCAAGCAGGGTGAATCGTGGAAACGTTCTTCAGATATTAAAGGAACAAAAGGCATTTATTGATTATTCAGATCAATTAAACTCAAGTTTGAGAAGGAAAAAATATGCGGGCTGAGATTATTGCGATAGTAGCTGATATAAGACAATCGATAGACCTGCTTCGGAGGCATCTTTGACTGGGATAAATCGACTTTGCGCCTAAGTGAACTTAATGCATTGGTTGCAGAATCCAATTTTTGGGACAATCCAATTCATGCACAAGAAGTAATGCGAGAGCGAACTCACTTAGATAAGGCTCTTAATGAGTTGGGTGATATAACCCGAGATCTAGAAGAGACGATTGAATTAATAGAGTTAGGTGAAGAGGAGAATGACCATAATATCGCATTAGAAGGTGAGGAATTGCTTAGGGAGTTATTACAGAAATGTTCAAAAAGCCAATTAGAAGCGCTTCTCTCGGGTGAATTAGACCGAAATGATTGTTACTTGGAAATTCACGCAGGAGCTGGAGGTACTGAGGCCCAAGATTGGGCAGAGATGTTATTAAGAATGTACAGCAGATGGTGTGATTCTCGTGGATTTAAAATTAAATATATTGAAGAGAGTGTAGGTGATGAGGCAGGGATGAAATCTGTCACTATTAAAATAACAGGGGAAAACGCTTATGGTTGGCTGAAGACAGAGAGTGGAGTACATAGACTGGTTAGGATTTCGCCTTATGACAGTGCCGCTCGTCGTCATACTAGTTTTTCTTCAGCTTGGGTTTATCCTGTAATTGATGACTCAATCGAAGTTCAAATCGAGGAAAAAGATCTACGTGTTGATACCTACAGGGCATCGGGCGCAGGAGGCCAACACGTTAATAAGACCAATTCGGCAATTCGCATTACCCATGTTCCAACTGGGGTAGTTGTTCAATGTCAGAACGATCGATCGCAACATAGGAATCGGGCAACAGCACTTGATATGCTTAGAGCGAGATTATACGAGCTCGAAATTAGACGTAAAGAAGAGGCTGCAAATGCGATTGAAGCCGAAAAATCGGAAATTGGTTGGGGGCATCAAATAAGATCATATGTCCTTCAACCATATCAATTAGTTAAAGATTTGCGTACTAACGAGGAAACATCAGATACACAGGGCGTTTTGGATGGAGATATTGATAAGTTTTTAGAGGCCTCTCTCTCCAAAAAGGTGTCGACTATCTATTCGGCCGAGTAGCGTTTTAATCAATTTACAGATAACATTACTAACTACTGGCCTAAGGCCTTGATGCAACTGGTTGTTGTACGTAATCATAAGTTTGGCATCTCGTGTAGTTGATAGAGGAGATTTTCAGTGGGCTTATACAGTACGACTTATAAATATGCGCAAAATCATCCCGAAGGCTTTTGGAGTGAGGCCGCTGAACAGTTGGTCTGGCAAAGACGTTGGGATAAGGTTTTAGATGATAATAACTCTCCTTTTACTAAATGGTTTTCAGGAGGAAAAATTAATACCTGCTATAACGCTTTAGATGTTCATTTAGCTGCTGGGCGGGGCGAACAAGCCGCAATAATCTATGATAGCCCCGTAACAGAAACAAAAGAAATTCTATCCTATAACGATCTTTATGAGCGAGTTTCTGCATTCGCCGGCGTTTTGGTGAAATATGGAGTAACATACGGCGATAGAGTCATAATTTACATGCCAATGATACCCGAAACTGTTATCGCAATGTTAGCGTGTACTAGAATAGGTGCCATCCATTCAGTTGTTTTTGGAGGATTTGCATCTAACGAACTCGCCAAACGTATTGATGATGCAAAACCAAAACTAATTGTATCCTCATCCTGTGGCATCGAACCCGGTAGAGTCGTCTCATATAAACCATTACTAAACGGAGCTTTAGCGCTAGCGAAACATCAACCGGATAAATGTATTATCGTTCAAAGAAAAATGGAGAAAGCAGAGCTTGATCATCAAAGAGACATAGAATGGTTTGATGCTCATAAGGGATCTAATCCAGTTGGTTGTGTTGAGGTGGATGCGCTGGATCCTGTATATATTCTGTACACATCGGGTACAACAGGAGTTCCCAAGGGGGTTGTGCGGCCGACGGGAGGCCATTTAGTATCGTTGAAATGGTCAATGAAAAATATATTCGATGTGAATCCTGGCGAGGTTTACTGGGCTGCCTCCGATGTTGGTTGGGTTGTTGGTCATTCTTATATCGTTTACGCTCCTTTACTTCATGGTTGCACTTCGATCTTATACGAAGGAAAACCAGTTGGGACGCCAGATGCGGGTGCATTTTGGAGGGTAATGTCGGAGCATAAGGTGTCGTGCATGTTCACTGCACCTACAGCAATACGAGCAATCAAAAAAGAAGACCCAAGCGGTGATCTCATTAAAAAATACGATATGTCGTTTTTGCGATCTCAATTTTTAGCTGGGGAGCGATGTGATCCAGACACACTTCGGTGGACCGAAAAATTATTAAAAGTGCCCGTTATTGACCATTGGTGGCAGACTGAAACCGGCTGGCCCATCGCGTCGAACTGTCTTGGCTTGGAGCAACTTCCTATCAAACCAGGATCCCCTACATGTGCTGTGCCAAGTTGGAACATAGAGGTTTTGGATTCGTCTTGTAAACGTGTAAAAGCTGGTGAAATTGGAGCCATATCTATCAAGCTACCACTTCCTCCTGGCGCACTTTCGACCTTGTGGCAAAATGATCAACGATTTATTGAAAGTTATATGGAAGATTACCCTGGCTATTATCAAACAGGAGATGCGGGAATAATAGATGAAGATAATTATCTTCATGTCATGTCTAGAACGGACGATATAATTAACGTTGCCGGACACCGTCTTTCAACAGGTGGTATGGAGCAGGTTTTGGCAAGCCATCCCGATGTGGCAGAGTGCGCCGTTCTGGGTGTGGCAGACAATTTGAAAGGGCAAGTGCCATTGGGTTTTTTGGTGTTAAAGGATGGTGTAGATAAACCAGGTCAAGAAATTGTAAATGATGTGATCAAGTTGGTTCGAGAGGAAATTGGTCCTGTTGCTTCGTTCAGAACGGCGGTGATTGTTGATAGATTGCCTAAAACGCGCTCTGGAAAAATCCTACGCGGAACTATTAAGTTGATTGCGGATGGGGAACCTTTTGACGTCCCTGCTACCATTGATGATCCTCTTATCTTAGATGAAATAGCTAATATTTTATCTAAAATAGGATATCCCGGATAGACGATGTTTACCGGAGTTTGAGTCATATGGAATTTTTTATAAAAATATAGTTGCCTTAATAGTTATAAAAGAAAACTAATTTCTCAGTTCAAAACTTATCATCTTTTAAAAATATTTTTTTGATGCTTTAAAATCGAAACGGTTGTATTAGCGTATATTCTTGTGGTCAATCAAATAGGAGTAGGTGAGGTGTTCAGTGACGCCAATGAAATACCTCTTAAGATAGATTTTTTATTGATTG
>Ga0315330_10002185_pt1 | contig 13403 bp, 13 predicted proteins | sample M140m34915metaG_FD_203453 | JGI IMG/M metagenome (GOLD analysis project Ga0315330, IMG submission 203453) | Ammonia-oxidizing marine archaeal communities from Monterey Bay, California, United States - M1 40m 34915 | ecosystem: Environmental > Aquatic > Marine > Intertidal zone | place: USA...
AAAATCGCTTTTTACATCCCTGTGGGTCGGGTGGTAAAAAGTTAACTCAATAGACCTTTACTAAGCATGTAGACTTCTTGACTGAAAGTTTTCGGACGGGGGTTCAATTCCCCCCATCTCCACCAAACATCATATCTGCAACACCCTTAACAACAACCTTTACTTGATTATAAACCTTTACTGGTAAGGGTTGTAGTATTTTACTAACATCTCCCTAAAACTACTAACATGTACAGACATATACACTAAATGAGTATATAATCGAGTATATATTGCTTAAACTATAATTACCTAAAGCTACATATACTCACTTATGCTAACAGATATTCAAATCAAGAATGCCAAACCAAGTGATAAGCCATACCCACTTAAAGACTTTGGGAATTTAAGCATTATCATCTACCCCTCTAAAGCTAAGATTTGGCAACATAGGTTTAGTATCAAAATAGATGGAAAGAGAAAAGAAAAAAATAGGAGAGGTGGAGTATATCCTGCTATGTCTATTAAACACGCTAGGGCATGGAGAGATAGTAATAATGAATTACTCGCTCAAGGAATTATTCCTCCAAAGAAATATGCTCCAACCAATCAAGTAAGTTCTGAGGCGCCCACTTTCAAAGATATGTTTGATATGTGGCATAAGACTATGTCAAAGCAATGGTCAGATGATTATGCAATTGATACTCAACAACGAGGGGATATGTATTTATTACCTCAACTTGGTAAATTACCTATAACTTCAGTCAAGCTGGGAATGATTAGAGATGTATTACTTGATATTCAAAACACAGGGAAACTTGATACCGTTAAAAAGATTAAAGGCATTATTACAAGAGTGATGGGTTACGCAGTAACTATGGAGGTAATTGAAATTAATATTGCCTTATCACTATCTCCTGACTTATTCATCAAGAAACCAGAGAAGCATTATGCACATGCTAAAACACCTCAAGAATTAAAGTCGTTGTTGTTAAAGCTAGGGCAAGTTAGTAGTGGTCGATCTGTCAAAACAGCTTTAATGCTAGTACCTCATCTATTGTTACGACCAAGTGAAGTAGCTGAATTAAAATGGGATTACTTTGATTATGATGCGAGATTGATTATTATTCCCGCTGAAGCAATGAAAGTAAAAAAGAAGATTCATCATGTTCCTTTGAGCAATATAACCTTTGAAATATTCACTAATCATAAGAATAAGAGTGTTGACTCTCCTTATTGTTTCCCTTCTCCAATGAATAAAAGTAAACCAATTGGTACTGAAAGTTTACTTCGTGCCATTAGAAGAGTTGGAATTAGTCCTGATGAATTTACTACTCATGGTAATAGGCATACAGCTGCAACAATCATTGGTAATCATTTGCCACAGCATAGAAGAGATGTTGTAGATGCTCAATTACATCATAAGATTATTGGAGTCAGTGGAATTTACCACCGAGCAGATTACCTTGAAGAGAGAAAACCTCTAATGGAGGATTGGTCTAACTATTTAGATGCGCTACAAGGCAACTCCCCTCGAATAGAAACTTCTTCTATGGATGGAAACATTGAGAAACTTAAAGCTAGTATTGACAGACTCTCAAGGAGTTAAATAATCTACTTGTATGGCTTAGTATTAAGGTGTTTAGTTTTTAAACCTGACAACACTTCAAATAGATTTATTTTTTAAACCTATTAACAGTTAATCTGCTTATTTAGTAAGCACCACAAGTTTAGAATTTAAACCTATTCTTAATTAATAGGTTTAATAACTAATACTGGTTTTTTTAATTTTCTTAACATCCTTCTTAAATTGACTATCTCTTTCTTTCTTTGTTTTAACATCAGGATTAACTCCGGACTTCCAATAACTTAAAGGGGCTTGTTTAGCAGCGTAATGAGAATAACGCATCCAATTGTTATCCCCTTTTAGTGGATCAATAGGCGCCCATGTTAATGCATACAAATGAGGCAGCTTTGTTCCGTTTCCACTTCGACCTCCGTAAGCATTAATTACTATAAATCCAGCTTCATAAAGACAATCTCGAGCCTTAAACATAGTGGTGTTTGAACCAAACCAACCTTTCATGAGTGACCAGGTAATAACTAGGTTTCCATTGTTATTACCTCGGTACTGATAACCCAATAATATTAATAACTTGCTGGCAGAATAACTAAGGGATTTGAAAGATGGATGCTCAATAATATGTCTTGGTATTCCTGAAAAACCATCTTTTTGTTTATGATTACTTCTTGCCATTAGTACACTCCTCAATGTAGTGCTCTAATTTACTCATTGCATCTTCCATTACAGAGGAATACGAGGGTGTTTTAGAAGACTTATCGAGAAGTTCAACCTCACCTTCCACTAAGAACTCTCGAAGCTTGTATTCCCCTACGAAGTTAGACAGTTGTTTAATATTTGAGAAGAAGTGATGCTTAACTTTCTTGCCTATATTCTTCTCTCTTAATATCCAATTGTATTTATCGGATGAGATAGAGAATGTTGCATCAATAACATTAATCATTGATAGCCTCCTCATCTCTTGCATCTACTCTTGATTGTAACCACGCATCTATTTCTGATGTCAGCCATCCAGAACCACGCTCACCTAGTTTGATAGGCTTAGGAAATCTCCCCAAACTAACCAACTTATAAACTTGAGGAACACTTACATTAATTTCTTCTGCGACTTGCTTTGCTTTTAAAACTTTCGTCATTTATCTCTCCTAGAAAAGGATTGAATTGAACCGCCTGAATTAAAGGCGATAAGATTTACGCTGTGGTTGGCGTGTGCGATTAATGGTATCCAGATAGCCTACTTTCAAGGCAAGGGCATTAGAGGGCAACTAGGGAGATTCTTCCTTTGTCAATAAAGGATGCTGTAGTCACAAGATTGAATTCCTATCAAGTAGGGTTGTTCCTTTCTATAGAGAGATAATACCATCTATTTAGAATATAAATAATATAGATATCAGATTGAGAGTCAATTAATTTACCCCACTTTCTAAGCTCTGATATGAGCTTGTTTGGTGTTTGCTTGTCTTACAGATTAAGTCTTTAACATACCCGAGCTATGACCCTCAGAAGTGTGTGAGTTGGAGTAGTTTCTTCATGCTTCGATTATATGTCAACTTGAACTAAAGTCCAAATTTCGTTTGATTTTAGGTTTCCCTTGAAGCAGCTTGAAGTAATTTAAACTTACTATAGCGTTTTTGATGCAAGGTAGCTAAATCACCTGTTACAGGCGTTAGAACTTTACCTAATTGTGACATTTTTTGCATTGATTCATGGATGCTCGAGAAGAAACCACTTGAGACAGCGCCAAGCATTGCCGAACCCAATAAAATTGGTTCTTCTGAACTAGGAGTAGCGATAGTAATTCCTGTCGAATCCGCTAATAATTGCCTTACAAGAGGACTATTACCCGCTCCTCCACTTATTACAATAGAATTAGTTTTAATACCGTGGGTACTTTGTGCATCAATAATTTGTCGCAATCCATAGCCGAGGCCAGTAATTCCTGCAATATATAATGAAAGTAAACTGTTTAAGTTATTTTCAAATGAAAGGCCTGAGATTATGGCTCTTGCATTAGGATCAGCTAGTGGCGATCTATTACCTATAAACTCAGGAACAATAATTACTTTCCCGGCAATATTTATTGATTCAGACTCTGTTTCACATTTAGTCATTACTTGTGAAACTAGCCAATCAGGCAAAGATTGGTTGGCTGATGTTGCAAGTCGAGATGCAGAAGCTGATGAGGGATGGTAAGCAAGAAGATGTGTTATCGCAGATCCAGCAGCTGATTGGCCGCCTTCTGTTAACCACAAGCCTGGAACCATTGCAGAATAATACGGCCCCCAAACACCTGCTACAAAAACAGGCTCAGTTGAAGAGCTCATCGTACAGGCTGAAGTTCCAAAGACATAGGCCATACGATTTTCAGGCGAACCATCTTTACCAATTGAACCAATTGTTCCAATTCCACCAGCGTGAGCATCAATTAAGCCTGCACCAACAGAAGTTCCTGGATGAAGTCCAAAATCTTTAGCAGCTTTAGCAGTTAAACCATTTCCAAGAGAAGTGCCAGGCTCTACAACAACTTGACCAATACGCTTAAAATTTTCATCAGCTAAATCACTTAATCCAATTTCATGAAAATATGATTCATCCCATCTTTGCTCATGAGCAAGATAAGTCCATTTACAGGTTACTGTACAAGTAGACCTTGCTAAATCTCCTGTTGCTCGCCAGGTAAGGTAATCGGTAAGATCAAAAAAATGTTCTGCCGCATAATAAGTATCTGGATTATTTTCTTTAAGCCAAAGTAATTTTGGCGTTTCCATTTCAGGAGAGATTTGTCCGCCAACATAATTTAAAACTTCGTGTTTTGTTGCATTAATACGTTTAGCTTGTCCAGTTGCACGGTGATCCATCCAAACGATAATATTTCTATTAAGATCGCCACTAATTCCAACTGGGAGGCTGCCACCATCTTTTCCAACAACAACAAGAGAACATGTTGCATCAAAGCTAATGCCTAAAATATCTTTTGTATTTACCTTGGATTCTTTGACTGCAAATTGAATTGCAAAACAAACTGATGTCCAAATATCTTCAGCTGATTGTTCAACAATATTATTAATATCCTCATGAATTAAAATATCTTTTTTACCTGTTCCTAGGCAGTTTCCTGATTCATCAAATACACCTGCTCGAGCGCTACCAGTCCCAACATCAACGCCTATGAAGTATATGCCACTCATTTATAGATCCACGCTAGTTGGAAGAATGACAATATCTCGAACTGTAACATTTCGAGGTCTACTGAGCATAAAAAGAACTGCATCAGCAACTTCTTCTGGTTGCATTAGGCTTCCAGATGCAAGAGCTTCATCCATTTTTTCTTTTGGCCAATCATCTAGTAATGCAGTTACAACTGGACCTGGTAAAACCGCTCCAACACGTATTCCATCATTGATAACTTGGCGTCTTAAGGTATGAGCAAATGCCTGCACTGCAAATTTAGATGCTGTATAAATTGGCTCCCAATGAACTGGCACAACTCCAGCAATAGAGCTTGTTAAGATAATATCACCAGAATTTTGTTTTACCATGTGAGGTAGGACAGCATGAATAGAGCGAAAGGTAGAGTTGATATTTAAATTCAACATTTGATCCCAAGCATTTGGGTCTCCATCGGTAATTTTACCACCAACATATGATCCGGCATTAGCATGGAATATATCCAATCCTCCAGCTAACTTAAGTATTCTAGGGGTCATCGAAGAGACGATTTCTCCAACCATAAGATCTATTTCAAGAGGGAAAGCTTCTGCTCCAAGTTCATCACATAGGCTATGCAATTTATCAACATCTCTGTCAATAAAAACAACTTTTGCACCAGCATTTAAAAGCATTTTTGCGCATGAAAGTCCAATGCCTGAAGCAGCGCCGGTAACAGCGGCAACTTTTCCTGAGAGATTACTTTTCATTAAATTCTCCATAAATTATAAGTTGATTTAAGCCTGTCCATGGGAAGCACGACTCTGTCGAGCAAGAGAGTCAATAATTACTGCTATTGCAAGTACAGCCCCAGTAATCATAAATCGAAACGATGATGAAAGATTAAGCAAAGTTAGTCCGTTTGAAATAGATTGAATAACAATAATGCCTAATAAAGCTGAATAAGCACTACCTCTTCCTCCAAATAAACTTGTGCCGCCAATTACTGCAGCTGCAATTGCATTCAAATTTACATCACCTGTTCCAGCCTGTTGACTTGCAGATGCTAGCCTTGAGGCTGCCATCACTCCTCCAAGAGCAGCTAGAGATGAACATACTACAAAAGCACTAATAGTGATTTTTTTTACATTTACTCCTGCACGACGAGCTGCTTCAGCATTTCCACCAACAGCTTTCATGAATCTTCCCCATTGAGTCCTTGTCAATGCGTAATCCATCAATACAACAAGACATATAAATAGTGTGAACATCCAAGGCAATCCACGCCCAAGATTGAGATAATACATAATTCCTAGAAGAGTAATTGATATGAGATTAGCCTTTAAAAATAGTAACTTTTTAGATCCTGGCGATAGATTCATTCTCTTCCTTTTAGATATTGATCGTAAACCATTAAATATAATTACAACCGCTGGAATAATAGCAATGCAATATGAAAGCCAAGCAGGTACAACCATTAATTGACCAAAATTTACTATACCAGAGCCATAGGGTAAATTAATAGAGCCTGTTCTTCCTAACATATAAAGTTGTAAGCCAAGTAAAGCGAGTAAACCAGACAAGGTTGAGACGAAGCTTGGCATCCCTAAACGATTACGAAGGGAGCCATATAAAGCTCCAACAATTGCTCCAGATACAATAGCTGTAATAATCGCAATTGGAAGTGGCGCGCCCATATTAACCCATAGAACACCAATAATTGCTGATCCAACTCCACTCATCGACCCAACTGATAAATCAATCTCACCTAGCATTAATACACAAACTATCCCAAGTGCAATAACACCAACAATAGAGCTATCAAACAATAAGTTAACAAGGTTTCTACTGGAAAGAAATACTGGATTCATGATTGAAAACACAGTCCAAATAACAATTAAACCAATGATGACTGGAAGAGAGCCAAGATCACCAGATTTAATTCTTCCAAAGAAATTTGCAATCATACCTTTGAAGTCATCAGAGTGATTTACACGTGAGTCACTTCTATCAAGAGGGGATATTTGGGATGACTCATTGTTGCTTTTTGTTGACATTTATTTTTCCCTTGTTGAATTTAATTGATTTTTTAATCGTTTTTCGCGTTTTGTGACGACATTTTCACTAGCACCTGTTATAGCTCCAACGAGCTCTTGATTTGATGATTTAGAATTGAATATGCCATTATTTTTTCCTAGCCTAAGGACTACTATTCGATCTGCAACTGCTCTGACATCTTCCATGTTATGACTCACCATGATAATACCAAGGCCACGATCACGAACGCGTTCAATTAGATTTAGAACCTCTGCTGTTTGAGCAACTCCAAGTGCAGCAGTAGGCTCATCAAGAATAATAATTTTTGGATCAAGCAATAAAGATCGAGCAATAGCTACAGTTTGTCGTTGACCTCCAGATAAAGAGGCTACTACGCTTCGAACATTGGGAATTCTGGCTGAGAGCTCATTTAAAAGAGTCCACGCTTTAACCTCCATAGAGACTTCATCAAGCTGAAATGGTTTTAGTTCTTGACCAAGGAAAATATTAGAAACAACATCTAGGTTTTCGCACAATGCTAAATCCTGAAAAACTGTTGCAATACCTAGTTTAAGTGCGGCTTTTGGGGTAGCTAAAGATTCAGATTTTCCCTGGAATTCTATTACTCCTGAAGAAGCCTGGTGAACACCAGCAAGAATTTTAACTAAGGTGGATTTTCCAGCACCATTGTCTCCAACTAAAGCAACAACTTCACCAGCATGAACCTGTAAATCAACATTAGATAGTGCAGAGACTGCTCCAAAATCTTTAGAAACTGATTTTATATTTAATATGGGACTGTGATTTGACATTCTTTATTAGGAATAATGTTGTTAATTCATCTATTTAAAGCTATTTAAAAGATTTTATATATATTATTTTGTTAAAAAAACTCAGCTTTAGACTAGCCAAAGCTGAGTTAATAATTGTAATTAACTATTTGATACCTAGTTGATCACAACCTGCCGCATAACGACCAGTACAAACATCTTTAGCAGCTGTTACACCTGAATCAAAGACAATTTCCTTAATGTTGTAGCGCGTCACAACCGTAGGCACAAATAATTGTGATGGTGTGTTGTAAAGCGATGTATATGCTGTAGGTGTCTCACCATTCAAAAACTGCACGGCTACTCTAGCTGCAGCTGCCGCTACGATCTCAGATGGCTTTGAGATTGTGTTGTATTGATCACCTGCGATAATCAATTGAAGTGCAGCAATAGTTGCATCATTACCTGTTACAGGAGGAAGCGGACTAACACCAGCAGCTTTCATAGCAGCAATTGCTCCACCACCAGTTCCATCATTTGCAGCAACCACCCCTATAATTTGGTCACCAAAACGGCTAACCTGACCAGCAGCCCATTCTTGAGCTTTTGGTGGAGCCCAGTCTGGAGTGTCAAACTCAGCTAAAACTTTGTATCCACTTGTTGCAATACCAGCTTTAATACCTTTTTTGATAAGACCTGCAGCAGCATCAGTTGGTGAGCCATTAATATGTAATATTCCTCCAGAATCTCTTGAAACACCTGATGCCTCTAGGTGGCGCATTAGAGATGAGGCGATAGCCTTACCAATTCCTTCATTATCAAAAGATACATAGTAATCTGCTTGCCTGTCAGGAATAGGTCGGTCATATGCAATAACTTTAACGCCTTGAGATTGCGCAAGTGCAACTAGTGATGCTGCAGCACTTGAATCAACTGGATCTAAAACTATAACGCTAGCTCCTTGGGATAATACAGAGTTAAATTGCTGTTGCTGTAAGGCAACGTCTGCATTAGCATTTTGGTAAATAACCTTACAATCTGAGCAAAGTTTATCCATCTCAGCTTGAAAGCCAGGATAATCATGCTCTTCATATCTAGTAGAAGCTTGATCCGGCATCAAAAAAGCAACCGTTTCTCCTGCATAGGATGCTGTACTAGAAATAATTGACAATGAAAGAGCAGCTACTCCTACAAAGCAAATATTTTTCATTTTATTTAATCTTTTCATTTTTTCTCCATTTTCTAAATTATCAAAAAAACGTTAGTAAATTATTATTAACGTCACGAGCATTTAAGCTCTTTTAAAAATATAGCTTGCTATTTATAAGTATTGTATCAATTTGTATCATATTTATTAATTTGTTATATTAAGACACGTATCGTCTATAATATTTGTATGATAGACGTTGATTTTAAGAAAACAATAGTTTTAGATTTTGAGTCTAGATCTGCTCTAGTAAATGGGGAAAATATTAAGCTAACTTCTTTAGAGTTTCGTCTTATTTGTATTTTTTACAAAAAAAGAGGCAAGGTTCTAACTAGAAGCGAGATTGGTAATTTATTGCATGGCAGGGATATTGATTTATTTGATAGGTCAATTGATGTCATCGTTAGCAGGTTACGTCAGAAACTTAATGTTCATTTCGAAGAGCAAACCATTAAAAGTATCAGGGGCAGGGGTTACAATATTAATGTAAAGATTGAATCATCCTCTAAGCAGTCCAAAAATGAGTTCAAAGGAATACTTGAATTAACTAACCTAATTGGTCTTTCTCGATAATTTCAACCTTTTATCTAAAGGTTTAAGACTATAGTCCAACTTCCGTTTGATGTGTGAGTGAGGGTGTATACATCTATCTCCGAGGTCGAGAGGGGCTCCCCCTATGGCTTCAAAGTCTGAATATATATGCGAGGGATAGTAGTTTTTTCTACCTATATGGGATATATAGAATATTATTCTAGTTAAATCAATGACTTACATAGGAATAGATATTAATTAGTTATTATGTAATTAATTAGGTAGCAATTTCATTTGAGTATATATGTGAGTATATAATTTTAGATTGTAAATGGTAAATCCTTTACTAACAGTGATTTAAGGAATGAGTTCAATGTTCCCCATCTCCACCACTAACACTTTCTTAGATATCCTTTCATAAGAAACTCTCTCAGGGGTATTCACAGTCCATATATTAATAAGTCATTAAATGTGCTTAGAAAAACTACTATAAGATAATTCTAATTATTAGTAGAAATAAAGGCTAAGGGAAAAAATTCTTAATAAGAAAAAACCATATAAAAATATTTTTTAATAGTCGATATGCATAAACCACAGCATGGATATCGTTAAAATCAACCTATTTTGAAAATTAAATAATATGTTAGACTTTAATGAAATTTTATTGTTTCTAGCAAATAATAATTTTGGTTACCAATATTTAATATTATTTTATTTACTATCTATTATTTTATTATCTTTTCCATTTCCTTTACTTTTTGTCATTATTGGAAATGTTTATGTATTCGGTTGGTATGGGTTTTTGATTGTGATGTTAAGTATTCCTATTGGATCATTATTAACTTATGTTTACGTCAAAAAATTATACGAATTATTAAAAAAAACCCCTTTTGTTAACAAATACTTAATTGAAAAAAATAATTCTAAAGATAAATTTTATAAAAACATTTATTTATTAATTCTTGCTAGAGCAACTTTACCTTTTTTTTTAGTAAGCACAGCAATGTCGATTCTTAATATATCAAAAAAGAGGTTTGTTCTTATTACTTTTGTTGGACAAATTCATTATGTTTTAATTAATACTATTTTTGTACTAGGTATTAGAGATACTATAATTGAGTACAATGACATAATTATTGACTGGAAGGAACCAAAAATTTTTATTCCATTAATAATAATGATAAGTCTTATATTTATTTCAGGATTTCTTAATAAGAAATATAAAATTAAATTTTAAAAGCAATATGCTTCAGTAAATATTATCTAACTATTTTTATCAATAATTTGTATTTATCGTTGATGGTATAAAAATTAAAATGAAGTTTTTTTAGGTTGATAGATCTGTCTAAGTCCAAAGGTTAATAATTTAATAAAAGAGCCTCAAAACTGAATCATTCAAGGTGTAAATATGTTTATTAAAACTATATATTAGCTATTCTAGTAACTATAATAAACCATCAAATCATATTCTTTTATTAAATTATTATGGAAAATAAAGTTGCCTTAATTACTGGTGTTACTGGCCAAGATGGTAGTTATTTAGCCGAATTATTGATTGAAAAAGGTTACATAGTTCACGGAATTGTTAGAAGAGCTAGTACATTTAATCGTGAAAGAATTGAAGGGTTTTTTAATAGAGACAAGTATCTTATGGGAGGTGATAATAATAACTTCTTTTTGCATTATGGAGATTTAACTGACTCTTCTTCATTAAATAAGCTTCTAAAAAAAATACAACCAAATGAGATTTATAATTTAGGTGCACAAAGCCATGTAGCTGTAAGTTTTGATACTCCAGAATATACAACTGACACGGTAGCCCTTGGCACTCTTAGGCTTCTTGACGCAATCCATTCTAATGGTCTAGATTGCAAGTTCTATCAGGCTGGTTCAAGTGAAATGTTTGGAAAGATTCAAGAAAATCCTCAAAAGGAGACAACTCCTTTTTACCCAAGATCCCCTTACGGAGCATCAAAAGTATATTCGCATTGGATAGTAGTCAACTATAGAGAATCATACGATATGTTTGCATCGAATGGAATACTCTTTAATCATGAATCACCCAGAAGAGGTGAAAATTTTGTTACCAGAAAGATAACTCTGGGAGCATGCGCAATTAAACTTGGCCTTCAATCTGAGCTACTTCTTGGAAATCTTGATGCAAAAAGGGATTGGGGCTACGCAAAAGATTATGTCGAAGCAATGTGGTTAATGCTCCAAGTTGATGAACCTGAAGATTTTATAATTGCAACAGGTGAAACATATTCTGTAAGGGATTTTTGTAAAATAGTTTTCAATAAACTGGATTTAGATTTTGAAGAGTTTGTAAAAGTTGATAAAAGATATTTTAGGCCATCTGAGGTCGACATATTATTAGGTGATGCCTCCAAAGCAAAGGCAAAGCTTGGTTGGGAACCAAAAGTAAATATCAATATGCTTGCAGATATTATGATTGAGTCAGATCTCAAACTTCTTCAAAATGAAAAAAAGTAGTTATCGAATTCCTTTAACGTTTGATTCCTTTTCACAAGAGGAAAAGAAAGCAGTCAATGAAGTAATGGACTCTGGGTTTTACTCAATGGGTAAAAATGTTAAAAAATTTGAAAAAAAGTTTGCTGAATGGGTTGGTGCAAAAAATGCAGTAATGGTAAATTCAGGTTCTTCAGCTAACTTGCTTCTTGTTTACGCCCTTTTGCATCGTTATAAGACAAATTCTTTGTTAAGGGAGGGTGATGAAGTTCTCGTTCCAGCATTACTTTGGCCAACTACTGTTTGGCCTATCAAGCAATTTGGATTAAAACCAGTTCTTGTAGATATTAATATAGAAACACTTGCAATTGATCTAAACGCCGCCTCAATAAAAATTACAGCAAAAACAAAAGCAATTTTCTTAATACATGTTTTGGGTTTTGCTGCTGACATGAATAAAATAACTAAATTTTGCAAGAAACATGATTTAGTTTTAATTGAAGATTGCTGCGAGAGTTTTGGAGCCTTTTATAATAATAAGTCTGTCGGTACTTTTGGATTAGGCGGCACTTTTTCACATTTTTTTTCTCATCACCTTACTACTATTGAGGGAGGCTCAATAGTAACAAATGATGACGATTTAGCTAATGATTTAAGATCTTTTAGAGCTCATGGTTGGATTAGAGATAGGACTGATTATGATGAGATTATTAAAGATAATAAGCTTTTTGACTCTAGATGGCATTTTGTTTTGCCAGGATTTAACGTCAGGCCTACTGAAATTCAAGGAGCACTCGGTATAGTGCAGCTTAAAAAAGTGAGCAAATTTTTAAAAGATAGAGAAGATTTTTTAATCATCCTTCAAAAGTATGTCACTAATATTCCATGGCTAAGAATTATAGGCGATGAACAAATCTCTAAAAACACTAAAAATAAAAGACGACATTCCTGGATGAATATTCCATTTATAGTTGAAACTAATGCTCCAATTAGTTGTAAAGAACTGATACTCCTATTTGAAAAATATCGAATTGAGACAAGGCCAGTGATTACAGGAAATTTTTTGCATCATCCAGCATTCAAATACCTAGATGTTACTGATACATTTTTTCCAAATACAGAATATATAAATAACAATGGTTTTATGATTGGCTCTTTTATTAAACCCAATCCTAAAATTAATTTAACTCTGGAAAAACTTTTTTCTCATCTTAAAGGCTTATGAGCAGCGTCATAGTTTTACCCTCCTACAACGAAAAGGAAAATATTATTGGCCTTATAAGAAAGATTATAGATTTAGATAAAAATTTAAATGTGATAGTGGTTGATGACAATAGTCCAGATAATACTTATGAAATAGTTAGGGATTTCAAAAATAATCTCTCAGATGAAGACTCACAACGAGTGCAAATGATTAAAAGGCAAAAAAAAGATGGTAGAGGAGGTGCTGTCTGGGAAGGGATGCGAATGGCATATGATAGTGGCCATGCCTTTGAAAATTTTATTGAAATGGATTGTGATTTTTCACATGACCCTGGCTACATTAAAAATGGGATTAAATTGCTGCAGGAAGGCAATGATCTTGTATTAGGATCAAGATATCCTGATGGTAAGATTATTAATTGGACTATCAAAAGGAGATTGATTAGTTTTTTTGCAAATATTTTGGCGCGGTTATTAA
>Ga0315330_10002187_pt1 | contig 13401 bp, 14 predicted proteins | sample M140m34915metaG_FD_203453 | JGI IMG/M metagenome (GOLD analysis project Ga0315330, IMG submission 203453) | Ammonia-oxidizing marine archaeal communities from Monterey Bay, California, United States - M1 40m 34915 | ecosystem: Environmental > Aquatic > Marine > Intertidal zone | place: USA...
ACGACCTACCATTAATTCAATTAGCTGAACACTTTTTGCCAAACAAAATAAGGAAATTACAAGCAAAAAAATGAGTAAAGAGTTATAACACAGCTGTTTGAATATGTATTTGTCAACTAATTTCATTGAATAATTTAAAAAAAAACAATATACATTATTTATGACAAATTTTAATCTTAATTAATACTGAAAATGAAAATAAGTTTCTCAAGCAAATATAATAAAAATGATGATCTACTTATAGTATATTCTAATAAAAGTAGGTTATATAAAACATCTACATTCGAAAATGATGTTAGAATATTAATCGATAAAGTTGATGAAATTAATAAATCAAAGAAAAACTTTCTAGAGTCTTATAAACTTTATCATTCAAGCAATATTAAAAATATAATTATAGCTAAATCTGACTTAAGTGAAAGTTCGGCTAATTTAGAATCGCTAGCTGGTAAAATTCTCAATGAGTTAGAAAAAAAGAAAATAAAAAAAATATCAATATTTTTAGATAATGGAAAAAATAACCTTGAGAAATCTAATTTACTTAAGTCATTATCAAATGGTTTTTTGATGAAAGATTATAGATTCGAAAAATATAAAACTATTACTAAAAAAGATTTTCAGGTTCAGCAACTTAAATTTGTAATTTCTTTAGGTAAATCGGAAGTTAAAGAACTTGAGAGTCATATGGATACCGTAAACGGTATATATTTAACAAGAGACTTAGTTTCAGAACCTGCTAATGTTTTGTTTCCTCAGAAGTTCGTTGATTTTTGTAATGTGTTAAAAAAAGTTGGAGTAAAGTTAGAGGTTTTAGATGAGAAAAAAATTAAAAAACTAGGAATGAATGCATTAATGGGAGTTGCACAAGGTTCAGTAAAACCACCAAGAGTATTAATTATGAAATGGAACGGAAAAAAAGATAAGTCCTTTTCTAAACCATTAGCTTTCGTTGGAAAAGGTGTGACATTTGATACGGGAGGAATATCTATTAAACCATCCGGTGGAATGGAGGATATGAAATGGGATATGGGAGGAGCAGGTGTGGTTGCTGGATTAATGTACACTCTTGCGGCTAGGAAATCTAAAGTCAATGTTGTGGGAATTGTCGGTTTAGTAGAGAATATGCCAGATGGAAATGCGCAAAGGCCTGGTGATATTGTTAAATCAATGTCAGGTCAAACAATAGAGGTTCTAAACACAGATGCTGAGGGTAGATTGGTATTAGCAGATATAATCACCCATGTTAGAAAAGAATTCAAGCCTAAGTTAATGGTTGATTTAGCAACTTTAACAGGTGCAATAATAGTAGCACTTGGTGAAAGGTACGCTGGTCTCTTTTCAAACTCAGATAAACTTGCAGAACAATTATATAATTCTTCTGTTTACACCAAGGAGTTACTTTGGAGATTGCCATTAGATAGTCATTTTGATAGATTACTCAATTGTTCAGTTGCTGATATGAAAAATATAACAGGAACAAGGGGTGCTGGAAGTATAACTGCTGCACAATTTATTAAACGTTTTGTTGGTGAAGTGGATTGGGCACACTTAGATATAGCAGGAGTCACATGGTCAAAAAGAGGAACAGAATTTTCTAGACCCGGAGGAACGGGCTTCGGTGTCAGACTTTTAGATGACTTTGTTAAAAAAAATTATGAATAACCGGGTAATTCCTATCCAAATAAATTTGTATTCAATTTCCTCTGACTTCAAAGATATTATGTTGAGGTTATGTGAAAGTTTAATCAAGCAGTCGCAAAAAGCGATAATTTTACTTAAAGATGTTCAAGAATTAGAAGATTTAGACAAGTTTTTATGGATTAGAAATAAAAACAGCTTTATTCCTCATAAACCTATTACAGATGAAATATTAGAAACAGATAGTATTATCCTTGCAAATGATAATTTAAATGGATTAAACGTAGACAAAAAATTTGATACATTGATTATTTCACCTTATAAAAGTATAAAAACATTTAAATTATTTAAAAAGTTTCTAGTTTTCTCATATAAAAAAAATAATTCAGTCCCAAAATTATATAAAGATAAGCTAGAGTCAAAAGGTTTTAATGTTGTATGTTATGACGAATATGAAAAATTTAAATGGAAAGTATCATCAACTTAATAGGAGATTGTTATGCAACTTACTTTATCAATAATTAAACCAGACGCTGTTAAACGAAATCTTACAGGAGACATCAATGCAATGATTGAGAAAAAGGGAATCAAAATAGTAGGTCAGAGAATGCTTAAATTATCTTTGGAGGACGCTCAAAGATTTTACATGGTTCATAAAGAAAGAGCATTTTACCAGGATTTGTGTAATTATATGATTTCAGGCCCAATTGTTGTTCAAGTACTTGAAGCTAAGGATGTAATTTCAAAATACAGGGAGCTAATGGGGGCCACCAACCCAGCTAACGCTGATGATAATACCATTAGAAAAAGCTATGGGTTATCTGTTGAAGAAAACTCTGTACATGGGTCTGATAGTGAAGAAAATGCAGCGATTGAAGTAGACTTTTTTTTTAGTAACCGTCAAATATTTAGATCTTAATAAATTAAGAAAAACCAAAGAAGAACTAAAAGTATTATTACCAATATAGATGAAATAATACTAAATTTCATAAACTTACTATAAAATTCTTCGTGTTTTTTACTGTTTACTTTATCCATGACAATCCTCCAAATATTTTATTACTTTTATATATAATTTATGCTCTTTCTTCAATATTTTTTTTGATAGAGATGTTTCATTTTCATCCAAATCAACTTTTACAATATCTTGGTCAATTATATTACCAGAATCAATTTTTTCGTTTACGTAGTGAACTGTACAACCTGCGTATTTTACTTTACTTTTAATAGCATTTAGTTGAGGTTTGAGGCCCTTAAATGCTGGTAATAAAGAGGGATGGATATTGATGATCTTGTTTTTCCATTTGTTTACAAAAGCTTTATCCAAGACTTTCATAAAGCCTGCCAAGCATATCAATTCAATACCACTATTTATTAGACTCTTTTCTAATAATAAATAAAACTCTTTATTATTTAAATTAGATTCATCAAGCGTTAAGATTGGAATTTTTTTAATCTCAGGTATTAATAAACCAGGTGCCTTAATATTATTAGAAACAATTAATTCAATTGATGATTTTAATTCTTTTCTTTGACAGGCTCTTACAATTTCCTTCATATTACTTCCTCTGCCAGAAATAAAAATTGCTAATTTAAATCCCATTCCCCAAACTTCTTTACTATAATATTCTTATTCGAAACATTATTTTTAACTTTTCCAATTAGATGACTTTTAATTTTATTTTTTTTAAAATAATTTAAAAGTATATTTTTTTTCTCACTCGGTACTATAATGATTAATCCGAGACCGCAATTAAATGTTTTAAGCATTTCTAAGTTATCAATCTTACCTAATTTTTTTAGCCATAAAAATTCATCTGGAATTTTGAAATTAGGTACATCAATAATACCACAAAGATTTTCTGGCAAAACTCGTGGTAGATTTTCAAAAATTCCTCCTCCAGTAACATGTGCGATTGTATTGACACATTTTTTTTTTATTAGTGGTAGCACATCACCTACATAAATTCGTGTTGGCTTAAGGAGAATGTCACCTATTTTTTTTCTTTGCGATTTAAAATTATCATTTAATGAAATTTTATTAATATCTAGTATTTTCCTTATCAAAGAGAAACCGTTAGAATGAAAGCCATTCGATTCAAGACCAAATATTAAATCATCACTTTTAACACTTGCTTTATTTAAAATATTTTCTCTTTCAACAACACCTACAGAAAAACCAGCTAAATCAAAATCATTATTTTGGTACAAACCAGGCATTTCCGCTGTTTCACCCCCAACTAGAGAACACTTAGACTCTTCACATGCTTGATTGATACTCTTTATCAATTTGAGAAAATCTTTTTTAATTATTTTTGATGATGAAATATAGTCTAAGAAAAATAAAGGCTCACCTCCACTTGCTAAAATATCGTTTACACACATGGCTACAAGATCAAATCCTAGATATTCAATTTTATTAAAGTCTAATGCAACTTTTAACTTTGTGCCAACACCATCGGTACTACTTAAAAGAATAGGATCTTTATAGTTTAATTTTTTAAGATCAAATAGTGAACAAAATCCCCCTTCGTTACTAATAACTCCACGCCTGTAGTTTCTAGAAGTGATTTTCTCAAGATTTTTTACTAGCTTTGACGTTTTCTTAGTATCAACACCAGAAGATTTGTAGGTAATTTTTATAGTTAACTCCTAATTTTCTTTATTAATTTCTATAATAAAGATTAAATGTTATAAAATGATATAAACATAACAATTTTTGAATATTTGCAAAATTTTTTTAGATATTTTTTTATTATATTTATTATAAACCTTCATGTATATGGAAATGATTCACTTTATCTTGTTAAAGATAATCAAATTTTTATTCAAAATGAAGATAATATTTCAGATTTAAGAGAAAAAGCAAAAACTATAGCATTTGAAAATGCTTTAGGAATTCTTATAAAAAAAATTGCTGAACCTCGCGATTTCTCAAAGTTTAATTTTCTTGAGGACATCAAAATAAACAGATTGGTTACAGACTATAATATAACAAATGAAATTATCTCTGATATTAGTTATTCTGCCAATATTGCTGTAAATTTCAATCCAGATCTAATTTTGGAATTTTTTTCAAATAATGATATTAGAATTCAAACCCTTGTATCCGATCAGTATTTAGTCTTACCAGTGATGAAAAAGTTTAATACATTATACCTTTGGGAGGCAAATAATCTTTGGTACGATAATTTAAAAATAGAATATGATGAGGTAAGTTTACTTAAATTATACTTTCCTGAGAAAAATCATCTCAATAAATTAAGGATATCTGCAAGTAAGATACTTAATAAAGATACTGAAAGTTTAAAAAAATTTCTCAAGTTTCATAATAAGAAAAATGCCATTATAGTATTACTTGAAGAAAACTTTGATAATAAAATTAAAAAATTTAAAAGTAGGGTTGAGTTAAATACCTATACCAACGAAAAGTTTGAAATAATTAAATTCCCTCAAGATCAAAGATTTAATGAGATATCTTCAACCTCACAGATAAAACTTATATCAAAAATTACCATTGATGAATTACAAACTTGGTGGAAAAATAAAATTGATTCTTTAGATTCACTATCATCAAGTATTAGTACTTTTTTTATTCAATATAATTTTAATGATATCAAACGAAGTATTTTTATAGAAAATGTATTACTTCAAATCTTTAATGAAGAGGAACTCACATTTAATGAAATTAAAGGAAACTCAGTATCTTTTAAAGTTAATTCTAGCTTTTCAGAAGATAAAATAAATCTTGCATTGGAAAAACATGGATTGAAAATTTCCTCTGTTGAAAAAAATATTTTTTTAATTAAAGAAACTAATTAATGAAGCAAGATATTATTAAGTTTAATTTTAAATTCAATAATAGTGATTTTTTTGTTAGCGAGAAAAATGAATTAGCATATACAATGATTAAAAGTTGGCCTAATTGGTCTAATAGATTTGTATATGTTTATGGTCCAGATAAGTGTGGTAAGTCCCAAATATGCTCTATTTGGAGAGAGTTATCTAAATGTGTTATTATAAATAAAGTCAACTTTTCTGAAAAACTACTCAATTTAAATGATATTGAATACATTCGAAGTGAGAATTGGGTTATTGATGATGTTGATTACATCGTTGAGTTTAATGATAATTTTTATCAAGAGAAAATATTAAATCTTATTAATATAATCAAAACAAGTAATGAGTCACATATGCTTATGACAGCAAAAAAAATACCTAAACTTTTACATTCAAATCTTAAGGATTTAATTTCAAGACTATCGGCGTCTATGGTTGTTGAGATGAACGACCCTGATGAAAGTTTAATAAAAAAAATAATTGAGAAATATTTAAGTGACAGGAATATTTATATTTCAGAAGAAGAATTGAATTATCTTATTTGTAGAATAGAAAGATCATATAAATCTGCTATAAAAGTTGCCAAATTAGTAGATGAAAAGTCACTCCAAAACAAAAGGAAAATAAATAAGCTATTTCTGAAAACAATTATTGAATAGAAATACCAATTAACTCACTTAATTTTTCTCTTAGTTTCTTATCTTTTATTTTTTTTATAATTTTTTCTTTTAATTTATCAGAGGATTTTTTCATTAGAAGTAATTTAATTTCATGATTTTTGATAACCCATCTAATTGGAAGATTCTTTTTGATTGCAACTTTTTCCCTCAATTCACATATTTCTTTTAATATCTCCAACTCCTCACCATTTTTTGGAAAAAATTTTAATTTTCTCCAGGCATATTTTGGTTTTTCAGTATAAGTTTTAGGATCCAGTATTTTTTTATGTAGTTGATTTACCTTATCATTTCTTTTTAGTCTTTTTAGCTCTCTATTTAATTTTTCATAAAGTGGTAGAAGGTATTTAACATCATTTATTGCATATAATATTTTATCTTTTTTTAATGGTCTTTTCCTCCAGTCTATAAATTGATTATTTTTATTTATATTGATTGCTAAAAAAAACTTACATGCCGCTGAATAACTTAATGAATAGTTCTTCATAATTAATGAAATGCAAATTTGAAGATCAATTAACGGAAACGGAACTTTTTTAAAAATATTAAATAAGACCTCAACATCTTGACTTGCTGCAAAAAATACTTTTATTATCTTGTCATTGAATAATAAATCCTTTAAGAAATTCTCATCTAAATTGCTTTCAATTGGATCCAGAATTATACTATTGCTTAAGTTTGATAGTTGGATTAAACAAAGTTCTGGACGATAACTATTAACTCGGTAAAATTCGGTATCTATACCTAATAATTTATCCTTTTGACATTCTAAATAGAATTGTTTTAATTTATCTTTACTTAAAGTAGACATTTCATTAATTATTATCATTATAAATTATTTTCATCAATTATGAGCATATATAGAACAAATACATGTGGAGAACTATCTGGTCGGAATATAGATGAACAAGTTTTTTTATCAGGTTGGGTAAATAAAAAGCGTGACCATGGTGGACTTTTATTTATAGACCTGAGAGACCATTACGGTATTACACAATGTGTATTTGACTCTCAGATCAGTAATTTTGTTGAGATAGAGTCAATTAAACTTGAGAGTGTTATCAAGGTAAAAGGAAAAGTAATAAAAAGGTCAGATGAAACAATTAACAAATCACTTATAACCGGTGAAATCGAAATATTTGCTGATTCCTTTGAAATATTGAACTCTTCACTACAAATCCCATTCCAAGTTGCTATGGATGATGATTCACCAGAGGAATTACGCTTAAAATATAGATATCTCGATTTGAGAAGAGATAAAATCCACAACAATATAGTACTGCGTTCTAACGTTATCAAATCTTTAAGGGAAAAAATGATTAATGCAGGTTTTCAAGAAATACAAACCCCAATTTTAACTGCTTCATCACCAGAAGGTGCTAGAGATTTTCTAGTACCAAGCAGACTCAATCGAGGTAAATTTTATGCCTTACCTCAAGCTCCACAGATATTTAAGCAACTATTAATGGTTTCAAATTTTGATAAATATTTTCAAATTGCTCCATGCTTCAGAGATGAGGATGCTAGGGCAGACAGGTCACCTGGAGAGTTTTATCAGTTAGACTTTGAAATGTCATTTGTTGAACAACAGGATATATTCAATGAAATTGAGCCAATAATATTCGAAATTTTTAATGAATTTTCTAAAAAGCAGATTTCTAAACCACCATTCAAAAAAATATCCTATAAAGAATCTATGTCAATGTATGGAACTGATAAACCTGATTTAAGGAATCCATTAAGGGTTATTGACGTTACAAATTATTTTATAGATTCCGGCTTTAAAATTTTCGAATCAAACATTTCTAATGGGTCTGTTGTTAAAGCAATTGTTTGTCCCAAATCTGCAGATAAACCAAGGGCATGGTTTGATAAATTAAATAATTGGGCCAGAGAGAATGGGCAAAAGGGACTTGGTTATATTATTTTTTCAGAAAATAATTTAAAAGGACCAATAGCAAGTAATCTCAAAGAAGATAACTTAAAACAAATTGTAGAATTTTCGAATTTAAAAAATGGAGATTCAATCTTTTTTATATGTGATGAACTAAAGACTGCGACAAAATTTTCTGGGATAGCTAGAGAAAAATTATGTAAAGAGTTAGATTTGTTAAAAAAAGATAGTTTTGAATTTTGTTGGATTGTTGATTATCCGATGTACGAAATAAACGAAAACTCAGAAATTGATTTTAGTCATAATCCATTTTCAATGCCTCAGGGTGGAATGGATGCACTTCAAAATAAAGACCCACTAGAAATATTAGCGTATCAATTTGATATTGTTTGCAATGGAATTGAATTATCTTCTGGTGCAATAAGGAATCACAAGCCAGAAATTATGGTCAAAGCTTTTGAAGTTGCAGGTTATTCTGAAAAACAGCTTAAAGATCAATTTGGTTTTCTCTTTGATGCATTTCAATATGGTGCCCCTCCTCATGGTGGTTCCGCGCCTGGTATTGATAGAATAGTAATGCTTTTAGCAGAGGAAGAAAATTTGAGAGAAGTTGTTGCTTTTCCAATGAATCAAAGAGCCGAGGACTTGATGTTAGGTTCTCCTAACACAGTTTCAGATAAACATCTAAAAGAGCTGGGATTAACAATAAAAAAAGATACTACTTAATTTTTTGTTCCTTGAAGATTACGTGTTTACGAGCTTTTGGATCGTACTTTTTTAACTCTAGCTTCTCAGCTTTAGTTTTAGGGTTTCTAAACTTTACGTAAAAGTAACCTGTGTCAGCTGTACTAACCATTTTTACTTGAATAGTATTAGATTTTGCCATGTAGTCTTTATAAAATATTTATCTGAGCTGTCAAGTTTATATCGATTTATCATCAACAAAGATTTGAAAACCGATGAATGCTCCTTTTATTTTTGGAAGCAACCAAAGACATAAAATTATAGTTATAATTGGCCATAATGTCATTTGTAAGATAATAGGTGGACTTAAATTTTTCTCTATCAGCAGAATAATCGGTATAATTACATGTCCTACAATTAATATTGTAATGTATGCTGGACCATCATCAGATTTATAAGCTGATAAATTTTTCCCACATTTTTTACATTTAGGCAATATTTTTAGAAATTTAGAAAAAAGTGGAGACTCTCCGCAGGAGGGACATTTTTTCTTAAATCCTCTTTTCATAAATTTAGTTTTACTCATTACTACCAATTATTTTTACATTCCCTATTAAAATTTTTCCATTATTAATATTATTTTTTATAATTTTAAAATTAACTTGCTGCCCAAGTTGAATGCTATTTTTTGAAATCGCTCTCGAAATATGCCTAAACCTGGCAAGACCTGAAAAGGGCAAATCAATGGCTTTAATGAAAATACCAAAATCTTCAATTCCATCTACAATTCCATTAAAATAATATATTTTTTTTCTTTTTATATACAAACTACAAGCTCTTTCAATTACTTTGCGTTCTAAGTCATCTCCTCTTTTTTCTTGATTTGTCAGATATTCCATAAGTTCTTTACTATTTTTGTTTGAATTTTTACTAAAAATTATTTCTAGTAAGTCTCTATGAACAATTAAATCAGAATAACGTCTTATGGGTGAGGTAAAATGTGTATAGTATTCAAGACCTAATCCAAAATGACCAATATTATTTATATCATAATAAGCTTTTGATTGTGTTCTCAACATTAAATCATTTAAAAAATTAAAATCTTTCGATGATATATTTTGTAAATAAAAGTTAAAGTCGCTTTGTGTATTAAAATCCCTGTTATTTTTTATTTGTCTATCTATTAGGGCTTTTTTCAATTCAACTACTTTTTCTTTTTTGGGCCTGTCATGATTTCTAAATGCTGATTTTACTCCCTTAGAAAATAATAAGTTAGCCGTAACATTATTAGCAAGCACCATTAATTCTTCAATGAGCCTATAAGATTTATAATTTGGTTTTTTTTTAAATTCAAATTCCTCAGAGTTTTTAAAGTTCACCTCGTATTCTTGATTATTAAATTTTAATTTCCCTCTTTTTTCTGAAAATTTAACTAAAATATCTAGTGCGTGAAATAGATTTTCAACTAAATCAAAATACTTACTTTTTTTATCACTTTGAATTTCATCAACTTCTTTGTAAGTCAGTCTAGCTACTGATTTAATCTTACCTCTATGAAACTGATACTTTTCAATTTTATCCCCTTTAATTTGAATCTCACAAATAACACACGCTCTTATTTTTCTTGGTATTAGTGAACAAATATCATTTGATAATTTTTCAGGAAGCATTGGAATAACTCTATCTGGAAAATAAAACGAATTACCCCTTTTCCTTGCTTCCAAATCGATAGGATCATTCTTTTCTACAAAAAAACTAACATCTGCGATTGCAACCATAATTCTTGTATTATTATCGTTAACCTCGCAATAAACAGCATCATCAAAATCTTTACTATTTTCACCATCAATTGTTACGAAAGGAATTGAAGTGAAATCTTTATGCGAATTCTCATCAAATTTTCTTATTGATTTTAGTTGTGATATGATCTTATTTGAAAACCCTTGTCTTAATGATGTACTTTTAATTTCTGCATCAATAATATCTGAAAGATTAATTCTTTTTAATAGCTTCTTTTTTTTTTTGTACTTTTTCATCTATTACTTTTAATGCATCTTGAAGAGATATTTTCTTATCAGTGAGTTCTTTTGGAATTGAGTAATTCTTTTTATTGTATGATAAATAATCTGGCCTTCCTTTTATACCTTTTTTTTGAATAATTAATTTTTTTGAATCTGGATGCATACCAATTTCTATTTCTTTTTTTAACTTAAGGTTTTCTTCAATTAATTCAATTGCTCTATTTATACCAATCTCTGTAACATCATCTTCCTTTAATGAAATAAATTTATTGTCATGTTTAAGGTAGGGTCCATAAGGACCAATTGAAGCAACAATAATCTTTTTTGATTCTGGATGTTCACCAATTTTCCTTGGTAATGATAAAAGTTTTATAGATTTATCCAAATCAATCTCTTCATTTGTCATTTTTTTTGGTATGCTGATTCTTTTTGGTTTATTCTCATCTGATGGAGTCTCAAGATACCTACCATATCTTCCAATTTTTAATAAAATCTGATTCTTTGAGCTAGGATCTATGCCTATTAATTTTCCATCACCAGATAATTCTTTATTTTCCTCATCGTCACCTATAGCATGGCTATAATTACACCCATTGGAATCTTTATTGTAATTTGTACACCCAATAAATGGGCCAGTGTAAGAGAATTTGATTGTTAAAGAACCATCTTTACATTTAGGACACTTCTGTTCTTTCAAAATTTCCGGGCTTTCTTCATTTATTTTATCTATTACTTGAGAAATACTATGTTTTTCAACTTCATCTACAGTTTGATTAAGTAAATCTAAGAATTTTTGGAGCGTGGTTTTCCAATCAAGTTTTGATTCTGTAATTTTATCTAATTGCTCCTCTAACCCAGCTGTAAAACTATAATCTACAAATTTATCAAAAAATCCATCGAGAAATTTTGAGAGAATTTTACCTTTAGAGGTTGGTATTAAAGCTTTATTTTTAATGTTTATATAGGTATTTTTTTCAAGTTTTGTGAAAATTGATACATATGTTGAGGGTCTTCCAATACCAAGCTCTTCTAACTTTTTAATTAATCCTGCTTCTGAATATCTATTGGGAGGTTTGGTAAAATTTTGTTTTATACTTAAATTATTGACCGAAATTTTTTCTTTTTTTTCTAGGTCAGGGAGAGTTTGTTCATCTTCTTTAGGATCTTTGAAGTTATAAATTTTTTTAAAACCATCAAAAACCTGTATGGAACCGGATGCTTTCAAAATAAACTCACCACCCTTAAAATAATATAACGTTTCAAGACTTTTACTTTGAGACATTTGCGATGCAACAGTTCTTTTCCATATTAAATCATATAATTTAAATTGATCATTATTAAGTATTTCTTTGATATCTTCTGGCTTTGTCTTTAATTGCGTTGGTGTGACTGCTTCGTGGCCTTGTTGAACAAATTTAGATCTTTCTTTGTATATGATTTCTTTTTCAGAAAGATAATTACCCCCAATCTGGATATTAATCATATCTCTTAGCTTATCAATTTCACTCTTTTTCATCTTATTAGAGTCTGTTCTATGATATGTGATAAGAGCACCTAATTTTCCTAAACCATCACCATCTTTTAATTGTTGAGCAAGTGTATTAGTGTATTTTGGACTGAAACCTAATTTTGATGAGGCATCTTGAAGTAAAAGTGAGTTTGAGTATGGTGAATATGGATTTCTTCTCTTTTCTCTTTTAACAACGTTTTCCACAAAAAACTCTTCATTGATTATTTTCTGTTTTAGTTCTAAAGCATCTTTTTCATTCTCAACTGACAATTTATTAAATTTTTTTTCTTTCACTGAAATCAATTCACATGAAATTTTATTATTATTTTTATCCTTCAAACTAATATCTAATTCCCAAAACTCTTTCTTGATAAACAAATCTATTTCTTTTTCTTTTTCGCATAATAATTTCAATGTAGGTGATTGAACTCTCCCAGCTGAATTACCGAATATAGTTCTTCTTTTTGTGATTGGAGAAATTTTGTATCCAAAAAATCTGTCGAGAAACCTCCTAGTCATTGCCGCATTTACTAGACTTTGATTTATTTCTCTGGGTTTTTTTATTGCATCAATAATATCCTCTTTTCTAATTGCAGAAAATTCAATTCTTTTAAAAGTTTTATTATCAAGTAATTTTTTTTCTCTACATATTTCAATTAAATGCCAAGCTATTAATTCTCCTTCTCTGTCAGGGTCCAGAGCTAGAAATATTTCATCGGATTTCTTTATAAGACTCAGAATGGGATCAATCTTTTTTTTATCCACTTCCCATTTTTTGACAACAAAATCATCATTCTCTTCGATTCCCATTCCACTTGCTGGTAGATCTCGAAAGTGTCCAATGCTTGCCATTACTTCAAAATCTTGGTCTAAGTAGCCTTTTATTGTTTTGGCTTTGGCTGGTGATTCAACGACTAGTAGTTTCATAATTTATCAGGTTTACTATATTGATAAATTGAAAAAGTCAAAATTAATTTTCTTTTTTTAAAATTATTTTTGACTCTTGACCTTTGAAAAGTCTTGATATGTTAGCTTTATGTTTAAAAATAATCAAAGTTAAGATAAACAACATTACAAATAATAAGTCGTCATTTTTTGTAAAAACAAATAAAGAAGTGGAAATCAAAGCTACCAACG
>Ga0315330_10002189_pt1 | contig 13394 bp, 9 predicted proteins | sample M140m34915metaG_FD_203453 | JGI IMG/M metagenome (GOLD analysis project Ga0315330, IMG submission 203453) | Ammonia-oxidizing marine archaeal communities from Monterey Bay, California, United States - M1 40m 34915 | ecosystem: Environmental > Aquatic > Marine > Intertidal zone | place: USA...
GTCGTCGTCCTATGAAAGACTCGACGAAAAGTTGCAGGACACGCTGATAATCAGCAAACAGTGCCGTACCTGCAAGCTTCTCTAGCATCTCATTCGAACGAGCAGATTCCAGCGCCACCCAAGCACGACCTGCGGCAGGATTTCTGGCGTATAGATCAACCCCTTCAGCTAGCCAAGGTTGCAGGGCATTTCTGTTTGTCAGCGGCAGTTGGTGAATAGCTTCGATCAGCGCTATCGCCAAATCAATCTTCGATGCGGCTCTGGTCATCCAAACGAGAGTGTCGAGTTGCTCAGTATTCAACTCAGGCAAACACAAGCTCAGTTGTTCTAGCCAAAGGACCGCCGTCTGCTCGCGTTCGGCGAACTGTATCAGTAACTGCTGGATGTCGAGTTGATGTTGGGCATCTAATTGCAAATCACAGAAGCGTTGGTGGCAACCAAGATAGGCCAGAAGGTCAGCGACGGACAGGCTTGCCAGACCAATAAGCGAGTCCCAGGCCGGTGCGCTATCCAGATCTCGTACAACACCATACAACTTGGTCAAATTCGTTCGATCGCTCGCGATAAGGATATCGGTTAACGCTAACCATTCGCTAAAGTTAGCACTGCCGTCTCTGGCTAAAAGCTCAAAACTGGTTTGATAGTAGCTTGCGAGTAATCCCGATGCTGGTGGGAACTGTGCTTTTAGTCTGTTTCCTGTCTGCTCAACCTCATCGAGCTTGTCAAAAGCAGCTTCATGTTTAATGTTAGCGATGCCATCGAAATATCGACTGGCAGGTTCGGTAGAACTGCCAAGCAAAGCGTAACCAAATGCTCCGCGATGCAACAGTGAGCTCACGTCCCCCAGACTCATTAACACCGGCACCGCTGTAAGGTAGTAGTTTAGTACCTCCCAGCTATGCCAGCCCGACTGCGAAATTTTTAAAACCAACTCACACCAGGCAGACAGGTCCTGATCGTCAAGCACCTCAATCAGTGCGTTTGCAGTTTTATCAAACCTGGCAGCGGTGTGCTGGTTTAGCTTCACCAGGGCTTCATGCACTGAAGCGACATCAGTCACCGTCATGTCTCCTAGCTACTCGTCGGCGAACAGCGTGGAAACCAACTCACTAATGGCGCGTGAGACTTCAGGGTCATCAGATACAGCCCGGGAGATGGCAACATCACAAGATCTGACAGCACCGACACCACTGACAATAAGTTGCGCCGCATATACCAGCAATCGGGTGCTGACGCCTTCGTCAAATCCGTGATGTTTCAAATTTCTGATCTTTGCACCAAGTAACGCGAGCGATCTCGCAATGCCCGTTTCAACGCCGCTCTCATGTGCAATAACTTCTGCTTCTTTCTCTTCACCTGGATAGTCAAAATCAATGGCGATAAATCGTTGGCGTGTGCTGGGTTTCAAGTCCTTTAGTACATTTTGGTAGCCGGGGTTATAAGAAATCACCAGAAGGAAACCTTCATGAGCTTCAAGAATCAGCCCTTGTTTCTCGACCGGTAGAATTCGCCGGTGGTCGGTCAAAGAGTGAATGAGCACTGTGGAGTCTTTTCTCGCTTCAACAATCTCATCGAGGTAGCAAATTGCCCCCTCTTTGACCGAGCGTGACAATGGGCCATCTTGCCAGACTGTTTCCTCGCCTTGCAGCAGAAATCGGCCAACTAAATCAGTCGCACTTAAATCCTCATGACAGGCAACAGTTTGTAACGGTGTTGTCACAGCGCGCCGCGCCTCCGACGCACCTTCCCCCCGGAACAGGCGCCAGGTCATATATTCAACGAAGCGGGTTTTGCCGCAGCCCGTAGGCCCTTTCAACAATACAGGCAAACGTTGCTCATAGGCCGAGAGGAAAATTTCCACCTCATCGCCCACGGGCAGATAATAGGGTGCCGCGTCTATGGCACTCTCTGGTATAGCAGCACTACTCATGCTTTTCTCCAATTAATAGTCACCCAAATGGCTTCAAGAATCCGTCCAAACAGGATGTCGTTTCTCAAGAAAGGCAGCAACGCCCTCCCGGTAATCATTTTGTTTCATCATCGCCTGTAACAGCGTTTCACTCTCTGCCACGGCTTGATCAACACTGCGATGCTGGTCAGCATAGATCTGCCGCCTGCTTGCTTTTAATGATCCAGGGGAGACCGTATCAATCATCGACTTCACATAGGCGCGGGTCTCGCTTAGGAGTGACTCTGCCTCAATCACTCGGTTAATCAATCCAAGTTGTTCTGCTTCTTCACTCAAGAACACCCGACTGGTCAGTAGCAGATCGTTTGCCCGAGGTAGACCTATTTGCCGCGGAAGCAACCAAGAAAGCCCATACTCAGCGGGTAAATTCAACTTGCCGTGGGCGGTCGTCATTTTGACACCGGGCGCTGCAAACCGGATGTCACAGTAGCATGCTAAAACCAGTCCTACACCCGCAATGGCACCATTAATCGCAACCACAATAGGTTTCGATAAACCAAAATGATAGGCAAAATTTGCATTGAACTCGGACCTGACGCCAAAACCTGGCTTAGGGATCTCCTCCGGCGTACCTGGATCATATTCTCCTCTGGCGACATGCCCTTCGAGCGCCTGACTGTCAGCCCCGACGCAGAAGCCGCGACCTTCACCTGTCAAAATGATCGCTCTGACCTCAGGATCGTTATCAGCCTGCAACAACGCCCAGCGATATTCGGTATGCATTCTGCCAGTCCAGGCGTTCATTCTTGCGGGTCTTGCGAGTGTTATCGTCGCGATTTTTTCGCTGACTTCATACTTGATTGTTTTCATTTCCATCGCACATTTCCATCGCAAAAGCTGATTCGTTCGTCCGTATAAATCTATCACAGAAACAGCTCTGGGTAAGATTTTGGTGGCGCCGACTGTTAACATGGTGGCATGCGTTTATTATTTTTGATGTTTGTTGCCGTGCCTATCCTTGAAATGATTATTCTCATCAAGGTAGGCGGCCTGATTGGTGCAATTCCGACGATCGCGATGGTTGTGCTGACAGCGACCGTGGGAATTTGGCTATTAAAACTCGAGGGCTTGGCAACACTACGACGGGTTCAGGAGAAAATGGCCACGGGCCAGCTGCCCGAAACCGAGTTGCTCGAAGGTATCATGCTTATTGTTGGCGGTGCACTGCTGTTAACGCCTGGTTTTGTCACCGATGCTTTTGGTTTTGTCTGCCTGATACCCGTGTTACGCCGGCCTTTCGCAAGATGGATGATTAATCGGGTGTTTACCATGAAAAATGGTGCCTCAATGTTTCACACCAGTGACGGTGCTTTTGACAGCACGTTTCATCGTACAAACGAAAGTGCCTTCCAGCAGAACACAACCATCATCGATGGTGAATTTAACGATGAGTCAGGGCAAGCGCGTACCGACCCGACCCAATCAATACCCGGTAGTGAGGATAAATCTTGAGCATCAACAACGAGCAAATCTGGCAATCAACAGAAAAGTTCTGGGAAGAACAAATCATCGAGAGCCTCTCCGAATACATACGTATCCCGAATAAATCTCCTATGTTCGATCCAAACTGGAAGTCCAACGGCTATATGGATGATGCAATCGCCCATGTCACCGGCTGGGTAGAATCGCAACAGGTACCAGGTCTGAGTCTCACGCTGCATGAACTTCCCGGTAGAACCCCCACCCTGCTACTGGAATATCCCGGTGATATTAACGAGACCGTTTTAATTTATGGTCATATCGACAAACAACCGGAGTTTTCCGGCTGGTATGAAGATCTCGAACCTTGGTTGCCAGTAAGAAAAACAGACAAACTTTATGGCCGCGGCGGCGCAGACGATGGTTATGCAATTTATTCGGCGATCTCTGCGCTCAAGAGCCTTATCGAACAGCAGGTAGAGATTCCGCGGGTTGTCATACTTATTGAGGCCTCGGAAGAAAGTGGCAGTCCCGATCTGCCTGTTTATATGGAACAACTTTCAGAGGACATAGGTACGCCGGGCCTTGTTATTGCACTTGACTCAACCTGCGGAAATTACGATCAACTGTGGATTACCACATCGCTTCGCGGCATGTTGATTGGCGAACTTAAGGTTCAAGTACTTGAACAAGGCGCGCATTCTGGTGCCGCAGGCGGCATCGTCGGTTCAAGCTTCCGATTGCTGCGGCAATTAATCTCAAGAGTGGAAGATGAAAACACGGGCGAGATATTGCCTTCATTTCTTAATGAACAGATTCCCGATGCCCGGCGCAGGGAAGCAGAGAAAGCTGGTGAGGTGCTTGGTGACGAGTTAAAGACAATGTACACCTATGCTGGTGAAAGCGGCCCTATATCGGAAGATGCCACTGAGCTGATTCTCAACAACACCTGGCTAGCCTCGATGGAGGTGACCGGCATGGACGGAATACCTGATTTGGCCAATGCTGGCAACGTATTACGGCCGCATACAACGGCGAAAATAGCGCTGAGATTACCGCCGACCACGGACGCGATGCAGGCAAAAACCGAACTCACTAAGTTGTTAACGGAAAATTCCCCTTACAAAACAGCCGTCAGCTTCGAGCTCGAAACCCCTAACCCGGGTTGGCATGCACCGGAGACCACACCAGTTTTGGAGCAATCACTACAGTCAGCATCACAAGCATATTTCGATGCACCTGCGATCGCCATGGGGTGTGGTGGCAGCATTCCCTTCATGGAGTTTCTGGCAAACAAACTACCACAGGCGCAATTTGTGGTAACGGGCGTTCTGGGTCCTCATTCAAATGCACACGGTCCCAACGAATTTCTGCATATACCGACGGCAAAAAAAGTCACCGCGTGTGTCGCTAATCTCGTCTATGACTGGGGCCAAAATCACAAGTCCTAAAAGCCCATTGTCAGGCAGATAGTCGATCGATCCTGTTTGGGTTTTGACTCAACCAGACGAGTCGAGCGCAAACACCGATAGCGACTACCGCAAGCGAAACGACCAACGCCACCCAGAAACCATAGACCCCCATGGGTTCGCCAATCCATCCGAACCCGAGTACGCAACCCACAGGTATGCCGACCAGCCAATATCCTACCAAGGTGATCATCATCGGCACTTGCGTATCTTTGTATCCTCGCAGCGCACCCAGGACGGTTGCCTGTACATTGTCAAAAAGCTGGTAAACAGCCACGAAGGCCATCAGTGACGTTGCCAGCGCGAGCACCTGAGCTTCACTGGAGTAAAGGCCGGCAACGTGCGCGCGAAAGCTCACCACAAATACCGCTAGCAATGCAGCGGCAGCAATGGTCAGAGAAATAGCCACTTTGCTTGTTAGTTGGGCAGCGGCTAAATCTCCAGACCCAACATGGAACCCAACTCGAATAGTTGTTGCCATGCCCAATGCTAAGGGAAACATAAAAGTGAGGCCGCCAAGGTTCATCGCAATGGTGTGCGCGGCAATTATCTCAGAGCCAAATCTGCCAAGCAGGATAGTGATAAAAGAGAACATACCCATTTCGAAAAACATCGTTGCCCCGATAGGTGCACCAATTTTTAATAACGCCACAATGCGAGACAGCTCAGGTGCCGACCACGTCTTTTGCCAGCCAACGATATCAAAACGTTGGCCGCAGGCAATCAGGCAAATCACAAAAAACTCAAACCACATCACTATCGCTGTTGCGACGCCGCACCCGACACCACCCATCGCTGGTGCGCCTAAATAGCCGTGGATAAACACCAGGTTGAGTGGGATTTTCAGCAACAATGCGGATACCGCTATCAACATAGCCGGGCGGGTATACCCCATACCCTCACACAGAAAACGGAGGACAAAGTAACCCATCACAGCAGGCATACCTATAGCCGTAATCTTGAGATAGGCAACAGAGATTTTGACGGCGTCAGGGTCAACTTCCAGCAGCGTATAAAACGGCGCTATGTTGACGAGAATCAGTACGATAAGAACAGCCCCCACAGCGGCCATATACAGTGCCTGCCTGATAACTTCGCCGATCTCGTTATATTTGTTTGCACCACGCAACTGCGACACAGAGGGAGTGACAGCCTGCAGAACGCCAGTAATCAACATCATCATCGGCCACATAACCGACCCACCCAGCGAGACGCCAGCGAGGTCGTCAGCGCCGACGCGTCCGGCCATGATCGTATCGACGACACCCATGCCCATTTGCGCGAGTTGCGCTGCGAGCAGAGGCCATGCCAAATGCAATAGAGAGCCGGTTTCAGTTCGAAATTGGCGAACGGGCGTAGATTTAGGAGATATATCCATTGAGGCTCGGATTAAAGTTGATGTTTTCATTGAAACGCAGCGCAGCAACTTCAATGCTTGTGTTTACAGCGCCGCCAACGACACGACTGGAGATTCTGACTAAGACGGGTTATTATCTATGCGCTTTCAACACCGCAAACCACACAGAGTCTTTTCTGATTTTTTCTCAACTCTCGCCGTAGGATTGGATGTCACTCTCGTCAGTACAGAGGGTCAGGTTGAGAAATACCAAATCAGAGTTTCAAGCTGACTTTTACAATAATAACTAAAGTTTGTATTGAAAGCGCGAATCGATTGCAAAAATCGGACTCTGCTCGTACGCAGCCCGCCTAGATCAGACGACTTTTTGTTGCAATAACCTAGTTTATGTTCGCACTATCGTCACTGCGTAGCAGTGCAAGCATCAACGTCACGTGGTGAAAGTGCCTTAACGAAAGAAACATAATGAAAGTATTATTACGCCTCACGCCGTATATTAAGCAGCATATCTGGGCTTTTTCCTTTGGCCTGTTTGGGCTATTAGGTGCGCGTATCTTTGAGGCGTTGATACCGCTTTACGTAAAAATGGGTATCGATAATATTATGGCGGCCCAAAGCGCGAATGAGACCGGCGATATTCTCTCGCCAGAATCTATCGCCATCGCACAGGCTACATTAGTCTACCCCGCGCTTGCCATTTGCGCCTGTGTCGTCGCCCAGATGGTTGTCACGATCATTAGTCGAATACTTATTCGACGTATTGGCATATACGCCGCTTTCGACATCAGAAATCAACTGTATGGCCACATGCAGCGACAAGGACCGGCATTTTTCGCCAAATTCAGCATCGGTGATTTGATGGCTAGAGCCATCAACGATGTCTCTCTCATTCGACAATTTCTTGCGGGCACAACCAGATTAACCAGCGTGCTTGTATTCACCGCGGTTGTCGGGCTTGGCTTTATGTTCAGCCTCTCTGCTCAACTTGCACTGATTGTTATTCTGCCATTACCGGTGATCTCAGTTGTCGCCTGGATATACTCAAAGCATATCTACAAACAATCACACATCGTCCAGGAGGGCTTCTCTCGCCTGTCGACATTTGTGCAGGAAAATCTGAACGGCATCCGAACCGTTCAAGCAATGGCACAGGAACAAGACGAAGTGCGACGATTCGGCATGGTAAACGATGAATTTGCACAACATAATCAAACACTGTTTATCACCAACTCTGCACTGAGCGCTTGGATGCCAATTCTGGCCGCCACCGCGACCCTCATTATCCTCGGTTACGGCAGCCATCTTGTGACAACGGGGGAAATCACGCTTGGAACCTTCGCTGCCTTTTTCTCCTACCTTGCATTGTTACTCTGGCCGGTCAGAGAAGCCGGTGCCATGGTCACCCAGTGGCAACGAGGCGCATCGGGCACTCAGCGAGTGTTTGAAGTACTAGACTACGAGCCCGAGATTCGGGACTACGCAAGCGAAGACAGTGCGAACCCTGAGTTTCCTGAGCTGACAGGGAAAGTCTCCGTTCGTCACCTTTATTATCAATATGTCGATAAGAACAAGTACGCACTTGAAGACATCAATTTCGATGTTGAACCCGGGGAAACTATCGCTATTCTTGGCAGGGTGGGTTCAGGTAAGTCTACCCTCCTTCGACTGTTTGTCAGACTGATCGATCCGGTTAAGGGCGACATTCTGCTCGATGGGCATCCTATCAATGGTTTTCCTCTCGACTTTCTGCGTCATCAAGTTTGCCTAGTACTTCAGGATCCTTTCCTATTCGCTGATTCTCTCGGTGACAATATTGCCTATGATCGACCTGATCGGGACGTGAGTGACATTTGGGAATCAGCGGACGCAGCCGCACTTAGAGAAACGATTGAAAACTTTCCCGAGGGTCTGCAAACGATCCTGGGTGAACGTGGCGTCACTTTATCGGGCGGTCAAAAACAGCGGACCGCGCTCGCTCGGGGCCTTGTCAGAATGACACCATTGCTCATCCTCGACGACTGCTTCTCAGCGGTCGATACCGAAACTGAAGAACATATTTTGTCAGGGCTAAAGTCCGTAAGGCGGAATCTGACAACCCTGCTGGTATCTCACCGCGTTTCAACGGCACGTCATGCGGACAGGATTATCGTCTTAGACGAAGGCAAAATTGTCGAAATGGGTAGCCATCAGGCGTTATTGGAGAGCAATGGATTCTATGCGGACCTGGAGAAGGCCCAACGAGTGAAAGGCGGCATGCTTGATCAAATCGAGTCGGACGAGGCGAAGATATGAACGCCACCCAGAAAAAACTCGATCACTCGATATTTGACGCTGACATCCATGGTCAGGCAATGAACTTTCAATATCTAAAACGAATTATGGCCTGGGTAAAACCGCATGCGCTGCTCGTTTGCACCAGTATATTACTGGTGGTGTTGGCTTCACTGCTGGCGGTCTTTCTCCCCGTCATTATCACCAGAGTGGCAATCGACACCATCATACTGGATACACCCGACGCGCTGATGCCTGATTTTGGGATGAACAGCGTCAACGAATGGTTAATGCACCTCACTGGCTTTGAAGGCATCGTCACCGTTTGCATCTTGTATGGCGTGACGACGATCGCTTGTCACGGTCTCTATCATTTGCACCGGGTCACTTTTGCTAAGACCGTGTTGTTTGCACTACGCGATATGCGTTTGGACCTGTTTTCTCACATGGAACATCGTCCATCTTCGTTTTATGACAAAGTTGCCGTAGGTCGTGTCATGACCCGTATTACCAACGACGTTCAAGCACTCTTCGAATTGCTGATGGGTGTAGGCATGTTAATAGGCGAGTTTGTGCCTTTCTTTCTTGCGCTGGCGCTCATGCTAACAATCGATGTTGAGCTCACGGGTTATCTCCTGCTTTCTATTCCAATATTTGGTGTGATTACCTATTTCTTCCGACTCGCAACCCGCAAGGTTTACCGGCAAATCAGAAATACTGTTTCGCAGCTGAATCAGAACCTGCAGGAAAACCTCAGCGGCATGCAGGTCGTTCAATTAAGCAACCGAGAAGAACGTAACCTTCAGGTTTACAGTGACATCAACGAGAAAAACTCGAAGCAGGAAGTCCATGCGATTCAGTTAGAAACTGGTTATGGCGCGTTTATGGACAACATGGTGAACCTGGCCTTAGCCGTTATTATCTGGGTAGGTGGCAGCGCTGTTTTGTCTGATGCAATTACCTTGGGTTCAGTCATCTTGTTCACCCAGTTTATTGATATGTTTATCCGCCCGATTCGCGTGCTTGGCATGCAATACAACATTCTGTTTCGAGCAATGGCGAGTGCTGAGCGCATTTTTCAAGCATTGGATTGGCACGAACAAATCAGAGAGCCCAAAACCCCCGTTAGACTGCCAGGCAGGGTTAAAGGCAAACTTGAATTCAGAAACCTTACCTTCGGCTACGATGACAATCAGCCAGTATTGAAAGATGTTTCTTTTAACGTGAAACCGGGAGAGAAACTAGCGATAGTTGGCCCGACAGGTTCAGGTAAAAGCACACTTATCAGATTGTTAGGACGTTTTTACGACTTTTCTGATGACCGTATTTTTCTTGATGGTCACGACCTAAATTCTATTCACTCAACTGAGGTTCGACGGCGAATCGGTGTTGTGATGCAGGACTTTCACATTTTCTCAGGATCAATACTTGAGAATATCGTGCTGGGGAACCAAAGCATCACGCGCGCGGCTGCAATCTCGGCGGCAAAAAGCGTTAATGCCCATGAGTTTATCGAAGCTTTACCTGACGGGTATGATACTGAACTCGTGGAACGTGGCCAGAACCTCTCACAGGGTCAAAGGCAACTGTTGGCATTTGCCCGTGTACTGGCATCTGACCCAGAAATTCTGATCCTCGATGAGGCGACCGCATCGATTGATACAGAAACCGAACAGCTGATTCAGGAAGCGCTAGAGCATCTTATGCAGGGCCGCACGTCCATTCTGATCGCCCATCGCCTGCAGACGATCGAGACAGCAGACCGCGTACTGGTGTTAAAAGATGGCAAGGTGAAAGAATTGGGTACACATCAGGAGTTGATGGCATTGCGCGGTGTGTATTACACGCTGACTCAGCTTCAATTTCAGGACGTCTCCAGTTAACTTTAGCCCAGTATTCTTGCTGATGAGTTCTCCCGGCAAATCAGCGAACATCAGCTTACATCCTCAATCAAGATACCGTAGTATCTGACGGTCGCTAAAGAAACAGGATCGATAGAAATCAAATCCCTAAACACCACCGAGGGTATTCTTCCCTTAGATATCAAACTTTCATACGGCATCGGTCAAGCAGCAGAAGGTCTTAAAAATACCGCTTTTGGCTTGCTGGTTCTGTTCTACTACAATCAGGTGCTCGAAGTTTCCGGTACTTTATGTGGTCTCGCTTTAGGTATCGCATTATTGTTCGATGCGGTTACCGATCCTCTCACCGGTTCGCTTTCTGATAACTGGAAGTCGAAATGGGGACGGCGACACCCGTTTATGTATGCTTCTGCTATCCCGTTAGGCTTCTGTTTTTATTTCCTGTTCGTTCCACCTGAACTGTCAGAGATTGGTTTGTTTATTTGGCTAACCACTTTCGCAGTGCTCACCCGTGCCGCAATGACGCTTTATCATGTGCCTCATATTGCACTAGGCGCAGAACTGACAAGCAATTTCGAGGAGCGTACAGTCGTCGTAAGCTTCCGACAGGGCTTTAGCACTATCGGCAATCTTGCATCAGTCGCCTTGGCATTTCTCGTGTTCTTTGTGTCGACCGAGGAGTTTGCAAACGGCCAACTGAATCAGGCAGCCTACCCACCATTTGCATTCACCGTTGCAATCCTGATGGTGATCACCATCTGGATTTCGGGCATTGGGACGCACCGCCAGATTCCCTTATTGCCGCCCGGTCCTGCAGTCCCGGAAAAATTCAGCCCCGGACGCGTCATGCGTGAGGCTGGTCAAGCTCTCAGCAATAGCTCATTCAGATGGCTATTTTTCGGGGTCGTGGTGGTATTTCTGATGGTTGGCGTTGATGCCGCGCTCAATCTCCATATGAACACCTATTTCTGGGAGCTTAAACCGGCTCAGATATTTCAGTATGTTGTCGCGCTACCCGTTGGCGTCATTTTTGGCACCTTTGTCACGCGCCGATTGCACGCCATGTGGGGAAAGAAAGCCGGCGTGCTGCTAGGCACTTCCGGTTGGGCTATCTGTCAGGTGGTACCGGTACTTTTACGATTGATGGATCTGTTCCCCGAGAACGGCTCTGATACGCTGCTGCTCACCTTGATCGTGTTTCGATTTATTCAAGGCTTTACGGTCGTTCAGGCACTCGTGAGCTTCGGGTCTATGGTTGCAGACCTTGTCGATCAGCATGAATTAGAAACCGGCATGAGACAGGAAGGGATTTTTTTTGGTGCAGTTTCTTTCGCCAACAAAACAACCACGGGTCTTGGCACACTCGTTGGCGGCGTCGCGCTGGATTTAATCAATTGGCCAACAGGTACCGCCATCAAATCTGCCGCTGACGTGCCGCCGGATACGCTATTCAATCTAGGTTTGTTGTTTGGCCCCATCGTATCCGGATTCGCGATTGTCTCTGTCTGGTGCTACAGCCACTACAACCTTACGCGAGAGCAACATCAGGATATTTTGAACAAGCTTGAAGCCAAAAGAGAGCCTAACCCGGCTTAAGTTGCACAACAGATGCTGAGTGTATGCCCAGAGAGGATGGCATGAGCCTAGACGGACCTGCGTATGCAGGCGGCATGCTTTATCGCACAGATGTACCCGAGCTGTTGGCAAAGAATGCTGCATCGTTTAATACAAAGGCCGCTTATGCAAAAGCGGCGCTGGCGCGAGGCAACCCGTTTCGAACAATCCACACGTTTATAGGAAAAGCAAAAGGAGACGATCAGATTTGATGTTGAAATATGTGTTACCCACGCTAACTGCATTGTTTGTTGGGTTTCTTGCAGGCTACTTTTTGCGCGACTTATTAATGAGTGAGCTATCGAATCATTCGACAGAATTTCGGGGTCACCACTTATCTGAAGTCGATAACACTGACGACAATACAGCGGCTCTGGACACGACAATAATTCAACCTGCCGGGGGTTTTCCGAACGGCACAGGGGTGACGGATAAAAAAGCAATGCAATTGGGTGATTGGACGTTTGACGACATCGCAGATCAATTCACGGTATTTGACCAACTGATCGTAGCGTATCGCGTTGCAGCTGACTCGAACGAAATCGAATTGAAAGCGCACATCAAACGCTGTCTTGGATCGAACGACCCTTTTTATAATCCCCACCTCTTATCCATCTTTTTTGAAAAATATACCGCGCTCGACCCGCTTGCCGCCCTCGCCTTTGTCTCGAGCGAACCCAGACTTGACGCGCAATCCCTTGTTGGGCACATTCTTACCAGCTGGGTGCGAGCTGATCCAGTGGCCGCTGTCGATTATTTTGTTGGCCTTAACAACCAGATCCTTGTGCGCGCCATCGGACCGCGATTGCTGAGTGACCCTATCGTTTCTCAGTCTGGCCTGAGTAAAAAAATTGAACAAAAACTCGGTCCCGGATCGGATCTGTTAGTTGAGCAGGCAAGAGCGAGAACAGCGCTACCATCGGATTTATTCGAAGCAGCGATGTTACAAACCGGCAATCGACGGACGGTCCAGATACAACAAGCATTGTCTCAATGGGCGAGTCGTGATCCCGAAGCAGCCCTCACCAGAATCCGCCAGATGCAAAATCCTGCAGAAAGGCAACGATTAACCCGGACAGCCATCATGATTTTTTCACAGGTTGATCCTGAAAACGCGCTGGCATATGTCCGTAACGCGCTCACAGAAGACACGCGGCTCGAAGGCATGGTATTAAACGCGATGGCCGCCGCAGATCCGGAAAGCAGCACGGAACGGATCGAAGAATTTTCACGCAGAACCGGTGACAACTCTGCCATCATCAACCTGCTTTCAAATTGGGTTGCTAAAGATCCCGCAAAAGCAATCACCTATGCTGAAACGCTGAGCGACAACCTTAAGATCGATGCATTTGCGCGTATCGCCCGTAGTTTTGTCAACAACTACCCAACCCAGGGTGTTGACTGGCTACTCGCGCTGGGGAGCGAGCACAAAC
>Ga0315330_10002190_pt1 | contig 13393 bp, 8 predicted proteins | sample M140m34915metaG_FD_203453 | JGI IMG/M metagenome (GOLD analysis project Ga0315330, IMG submission 203453) | Ammonia-oxidizing marine archaeal communities from Monterey Bay, California, United States - M1 40m 34915 | ecosystem: Environmental > Aquatic > Marine > Intertidal zone | place: USA...
ATCTAATTCGCCACACCGAAGCGCTCGCTCAATCGTCTCTTCGCAACCATTCGTTGTTGAACTTGTCTTTGAGCTTGCGTTTGCGCTCCTTGAGTCGCGCGATTTGCTTTGGGGTCAACTTGACGTGCTTGCGATTCTTCATCTCGTGCAGCGCCGCGTCGAGCGTGGTCGTGTCCACGTAATTGTCTAATCCTATGTCGCTATAAACCGACGTCGATTTCGCAATCGTCGATGCGTCTGTAATTCTATGCAGCATGGTGTTGTACACGCCCGTGGAAGCGTACGACGCTTCCAAATCGGCGGCGCGTTTTTCGATCACTTTTCGCGCCACTTCGGCGGGATCGGCGCCGCTCATGATCGCTCGCTCGGGAGGTAAGCCTTCCATGACGGCCCGTTCCCAATCGTTTCGCGCTCGAGGCTCCTCTTCTGCTTCGTCCTCTGGAAGCGCCGCCGAGCCCTTGGCCTCGCGAAGCGCGGCTTGGGCGTGCGCCGCCGTCGACCGCGGGGGTAAAACAACCCCGAGCGCGGCGCACTGCGCGAGCAGGGGCGCGTCACCGAGCACATTCGCGAGCGTCGTCTCGGCCTCTTCGTCACCGTGCTCGAAGAGACGAAGCTCCATGGGAAGCATCGCTCGCCACGCCATCAACTCGGTCGCGGCGAACGGCCCCTGCCAATTCCCCGAATCATCTTCGTAATACCAACTCTTCAGTCCCGGCAACTTGACGCGCGCGACGTCCACGGACGTGTGCTTCTTCAACGCGTCCAACGCGTCGGTCGTGACGTCGGCGTCCGCGCGCGCTTCCGCGAACGCGCGTTCTCGCGCCTCCTTCGCCTTCGCCTCCTTCGCCTTCGCCTCCGCCGCCATCTTCGCCGCCGCCGTCTCGTCCGGCACGATCTCCACCCCACTCGGCCGTTCCCACGTCGTCTCGTGCGTCACCGAGTGAAAATAATAAAACGCGTCGCTCTCCGCGTCGTGCGACTGCACCCACCTCCCGTCGCGCGCCGCGCCCTCCCCCCCCCCCTCCTCGCCCGCGCGCCCATTCTCCGGCACGATCACCGCCGCCACCGTCCACGCGTCGTCCGCGTCGTCCTCTCCCGCTTCGCCCTCGCGCGCGCGCAATTTTTTCTCGACATTCGCCGCGCGTCTCGCCGCGTCGCCGTCGCCGAGCGTCAGCAGCAATTCCTCGTACTCCTCCCTCGACCCCGGAAAGTTGATCTCCGTGCGCCTCGCGCCCGGCGCCGCCGCGCCGTCGCATCGTTCGTCCGTCCACGTCGTTTCCCGTCGCGCGAGCGACGCCGCGCGCGCGCCGGCGATCGCCCGCGCGAGATTCGCGTCGTCGTTCGACGCCGCATCGCCTCGCGACGCCGCCTCGCGCGCGCGTTTCGCCGGCATTCGCGCGCGGCGCGTCGGACGCGCGCGTCGCCGCGTCGGCCGTCGCGCTCGAGCGCGCGCGCGCGTCGACGCTCGCCGCGTCGCGTCGATCGCGCGGTTCGTTTTGACGCCGCGCGTCGTCGTCGTCGCGCGTCGCGCGCACACCGCGACGCGCTCGACGACGCGCGACGGACGCGCGCGTCGACGCGAGACGGACGCGGTTCAGCGCGCTCTGCGTCTCGGCGACGCGCGAAGAGCGACGCGAGGCGCGGCGAAGGACGCGCGCGGCGCGACGCGAGGGTTTCCGATCGGTCGACGCGCGAGGACGCGTAGGAGCGCGCTGAAGCGCTCGAAAGCGCGATGGTGTACGCGTGCGGTGACGATGGATTGAGCGTGCAAGACCTGGCGACGCTGGACGTCGGGTCGCTGACGCCGCTGTCGCCGGAGGTGATCTCGAGGCAAGCCACCATCAACATCGGCACCATCGGACACGTCGCGCACGGGAAATCGACGGTGGTGAAGGCGATCTCCGGCGTGCAGACGGTGCGGTTTAAGAATGAGCTGGAGAGAAACATTACGATTAAGCTAGGATACGCGAACGCGAAGATATACAAGTGCGAGGATGAGAAATGCCCGAGACCGGATTGCTATCGAGCGTACTCGTCGACGAAGGAGGACGCGCCGGCGTGCGAGGTGAAGGGATTCGAGGATAAAAAGATGCAGTTGGTGCGACACGTGTCGTTTGTGGATTGCCCTGGACACGATATTTTGATGGCGACCATGTTGAACGGGGCGGCCGTGATGGATGGGGCGTTGTTGTTGATCGCCGGGAACGAGACGTGTCCGCAGCCGCAGACGAGCGAGCACTTGGCGGCGGTGGAGATTATGCGACTGAAGCACATCATCATTTTGCAAAATAAGATTGATTTGGTGCAAGAGAACGCGGCGGCGAACCAGTACGATACGATCTGCAAATTCATTCAAGGCACGATCGCGGATGGTGCGCCCGTGATTCCGATCTCGGCGCAGTTAAAGTACAACATCGACGTCGTGTGCGAGTACATCATCAAAAAGATTCCGGTGCCGGAGAGGAATTTCATCTCCCCGCCGAACATGATCGTCATTCGATCGTTCGACGTGAACAAACCCGGCGCAGAGGTTGAAGAAATTCAAGGCGGCGTCGCCGGTGGATCGATTCTCCAAGGCGTGTTGAAGGTTGGTCAAGACATCGAGGTTCGCCCCGGCATCGTCACCAAGGACGCGGATGGGAAAATTCAGTGCAAGCCCATCATGACTCGCATCGTTTCGCTGTTTGCGGAGCAAAACCTGCTTCAGTACGCCGTCCCGGGTGGTTTAATCGGCGTCGGTACGACGTGCGACCCGACGCTCACGCGCGCCGATCGCCTCGTCGGTCAAGTGCTCGGCGAAGTCGGCAAGCTCCCCGAGGTTTTCACCGAACTCGAAGTCAACTTTTTCCTCCTCCGTCGTCTCCTCGGCGTTCGCACCCAAGGCAGCGAGCGCCAAGGGAAGGTATCGAAGCTCGCCAAGAGCGAAGTTTTGATGTTGAACATAGGTTCCATGTGCACCGGCGCGCGCGTCGTCGCCGTCAAGTCGGATCTCGCCAAGCTTCAGCTCACGTCGCCCGTGTGCACCAAGGTTGGCGAAAAAGTCGCGTTGAGTCGTCGCGTCGAGAAGCATTGGCGCTTGATCGGCTGGGGGTCCATTCAGGCCGGCACCGAGCTCAGCGAATAATAGCACATTACCATCACGCGTCTTTCGTTTTGTAATCCAAACCTCCGACGCTTTCACCGTCGCTCGTCCCGCGTTCGCGCGTCCCGCGCGCCTCCCTCGCCCGGCCGACGCCACTTCGCCTCGCGCGTCCTTCGCCCATCGCGCGCGGCTCGACGTCGCGCGCGTCGACGCCGCGTCGACGCCATGTCCGCGTGGTCCAAAATCGTGCGCGACGATCCCGCACCGGCGCCGGTCGACGCCGCCGAAGCGTCCGCGGCGGCGGCGGCTGAGGCGACGCTCGAGAGCAAACTGCGCGACGCCGCGACGCTGAAGGCGGTCGTCGACGCCAACGCCGTGTTCAAGGGCTACGCGCTGACCGACCCGAACGCGCTGTGCGTGACGATCGCGGAGGTGCTGGATGAGATTCGGGACGCCAAGGGACGAGACGCGGTGGCGGCGAGCGCGGGCGCGCTCGAAGTCGCCGAACCGAGCGAAGAAGCGATCGAAGCGGTGAAACGGTTCGCGAGTAAGACCGGAGACGTGCACGCGCTGTCGAGGGTAGACATGAAGCTCATCGCGCTGGCGTATGACTTGGAGGGAAGATGTCACGGGGTGGAACATTTGAGGACGGAGCCGGCGCCGCCGAGGACGCACGCTAAAAAGACGAATCGGTTCGAGAAGCAGCCGGGATGGGATTACGTGCCGAACGCGGACGATTGGGCGGAGTTGGACGATATGAATAAGCTCCAGGAGGAAGCCGAACGCGAGATGCGGGAAAAGATGGCCAAGGTTTCGATCGAGCAGGCGGCGGAGGAGGAATTGCGAAAGGAGCGCGAGGCGGAGACGGCGGTGGCGAGGGAACGACGCGCCGCCGAGGAGGAACGCGTGCGAGCGTTGAAGGAGAAGGCTGCGGAGGCGTTGGTGGCGCAGGAACATATAGTTAAGGACGTCGAGGGCGATACCGACGAATGGGCGCCGGTCATTTGTCGAACGACGCGCGTGCGTCGCCAAAAGCGAGAGGAGCGCGCGCGTTTAGCGGCGGAGGAAGCCGAACGTCGAGCGACGGCGAACGCGGAAGTTGAGGGAGCCACGCCCGAGGAACTCGAAGAGCAAAGCAAACGAGCGACGGACTTCTTCACCTCTCGTGGTGAAATCGAGGCGAATGTGGAGGAGGAAGAGGACGACGACGCGTCCACTCGTAGCGACGACGACGAGGAAGTCGAACTCGAATCGTGCGTCTCCTCCGTAACGGCTGATTACGCCATGCAAAACGTCATTCTGCAGATGGGCCTTAAACTCGTCGCGCCCGACGGCATGCGCATCGAGCACCTACGGCGATGGGTTCTTCGCTGCCACGCGTGCAACGAAATCACCCGCAATCTCACTCGTATGTTTTGTCCCAAGTGCGGCAATCAAACGTTGCAAAAAGTCGAGCACACCGTCACTCGCGACGGCGTCGAACAATTCGGCGTTCGTAAAAAGTTTGTTTTACGCGGCAGCAAGTACACCTTGCCCGCGCCCAAGGGTGGTCGCAACGCAAAGAAAATAATCTTACGCGAAGACCAACTCATGAGCGTGCGGCTGACTAAGAAACAAGTAGGCGAAGACGTCTTCGCCGCCGAGTACAACGAGGAATCGTACGCCGACGCCAAGCACTTCGCCAGTCAGAAGACGGCGTACGAAATCGGCGGCGGCGACGTCCGTCGCAACCCGAACGAACGTCGTCACGTCGCCACGAACAGGCGTCGAAAGTAGCTTAGCCTCGCGACGATAATCCAAGCACCACCCGCGTCCCGCTCGTCGTCCCGCTCGCGTTTGAATCCATCCCAGCTGGCGCTGGGCGCCACACATCGCCCCTCGCGCGCGTCGCGCGCGATGTCGCGCGCCGCCGACGCGCCGCCGATGGACGAAAACCCATCGAGCGCGCCCCCGCGAAGCATCAAACGAATCGACGACGTCGTCGTGCATCGCATATGCTCCGGCCAAGTCGTCCTCAGCCTCGCGAGCTGCGTCAAGGAGCTCGTCGAAAACGCGCTGGACGCCGGCGCGACGAACGTGGAGATTCGACTGAAAGACCACGGCGCGGACGTCGTCGAAGTGTCCGATAACGGCTCGGGCGTGCCCAAGGCGTCGTTCGAGGCGCTGACGACCAAGTACGCGACGAGCAAGTTGAAGGCGTTCGAAGACTTGGAGACGCTGCGAACGTTTGGATTTCGCGGCGAGGCGCTGTCGAGTTTATGTGGGATATCGGGGGAGTTTAGCGTCACCACGCGGACGGCAGACGATGCGAGTGGGACGAAAATCGTGTACGACGCGAAGGGGGCGATCGTGAGCGAGAGTGTGGTGCCGAGATCAGTGGGGACGACGGCGACGGTGTGTCGGTTGTTCGAGCCGCTCGCGGTGCGGAGGAAGGAATTTTTGAGAAACGTGAAGCGCGAGTACGGGAGAGCGTTGCACGTCGTGCAGGCGTATGCGTTGATGTCGAAGTCAGTGAGGATATTGTGCACGCATCAGAGCGGAAAGTACGGACGGACGAATGTGTTGCACACGCGCGGGGGCGAGGAAGCGTCAGTGCGGGAAAACGTCGTGACTGTGTTCGGCGCGAAGATGGTCGCGGCGATGCAAGAAATCGACTTTGATTTGAGTGATGCCGATGGTGATGGGTCGTCATCGTTGACGTGTCGCATCGTTGGGTACGTCTCCAAGGCGCAAAATGGATGTGGTCGCGCGGGCACGGATAGGCAATTTTATTACGTCAACGGCAGACCGGTGGATTTACCGCGTGTGGCCAAGGTTCTTAACGAGACTTACCGTTCGTTTAACCCCAACCAAGCGCCCATGGCGGTGTTAGACGTTCAACTCCCCACGGACTCGTATGACGTGAATGTGACGCCAGACAAGCGCAAAGTGATGCTACACCAAGAGCAAGAATTGCTAACCAAGATGAAGGAAAAGCTCACGGAGGCATTCGCGCCGAGTCGATACACGTACGCCGTATCGCAGGCGCCATTAAGTAACACGAAGAAACGTCCCTCACTTTCGACATCGTTTGAAGGCGATGACGGTGACGACGTTATGGAGGATGAGCACGACGACGAAGAGTTGACGCCAACCGAGTGCATGGACGAAGAAACATTTGAAACACTCTTGCTCACGGCAAAGGAGCCTGCCGCGAACGATACTCGTGGAAGAGGAAAGAAGCGTGACGCGAGCTCTGCGCAGAAGGGTTTACAAAATTTCGGCTTCACGCGCGAAACCACGGCGGTGGCAATCGGTGGCGGTTGGACGATGGCCACGGCGGACGACGCAGGCGGCGAGACCGAGATGCGCGATGCTCCGGCGATTGTCGCGTTCGAGGAAGACGTCGTAAAGAAACCAAAGGTTGGGGACAGTCAATCCGACGACACGCGAACGAAAGAACCCGATACCGAGGACGAACGCGCCAACGTGGGACACGAGCAAGTGACGTTTGACGACGTCGTGGTCGCCGCAGTGGTGGAAGAACCTCGAGGACCAGATTCAACGCGCGAAGACTCCAGTGGCGGCGCTTTGGCGTTTTCGATGGAGACGATGCGTGCGCGAAGGCGAAACGTGCGCAGCGAGGTCGTCACGACGGTGGACGAAGCGTCCAAATCGAAGTCGGAAATCGCGTTCGCCGCCGCGCGAATTCCCGCCGTGGATGGCGAAACGGAACCGTCTCACGCGACGCACGCGGCGGCGGCGAGCGAACTTGAGCGCGTGTTCAACAAAGCCGATTTCGCCAAAATGCGAATCGTGGGCCAGTTCAATCTTGGTTTCATCCTCGCCGTGCTCGGCGACGACTTGTTCATCGTCGACCAGCACGCGAGCGACGAGATTTACAACTTTGAGCGCTTGCAACGCACATCGACACTGACGCGGCAGCCGCTCATACACCCGGTTCCGCTCGACTTGACCGCGAGCGAGGAACAGACGGTGTTGCAAAACATGCCCGTATTCTTGCAAAATGGCTTTGGGTTTTGCGACGTCGCCGAGACCGTTCCCGGCGCGGACATGAACAACTCCTCCATCGATCCCACGGCGAGATGCGGCGCGCTGCGACTGAACGCGGTTCCATTTCTCAAGAACGTCGCGTTCGACAAGTCCGACGTCCAAGAGCTCGTGTCCATGCTCGACCAAGGCCAACATTCTCTTCCCTCCAAGAGCCAACTCTCCATCGGCCTCGCGCGAGAGGACGCCGCCGCCGCGCGGTCGCGACGGGACGCCTCACCGCGCGTGCTCCGCCCCTCCAAAACCCGCGCCGCGCTCGCCATGAAGGCCTGTCGCTCGTCCATCATGATCGGCGACGCCCTGGACGCGCGTTCGATGCGCCGAGTCTTGCGCAACCTCGGCGCGCTCGACGCGCCGTGGAACTGCCCGCACGGCCGCCCGACGATGCGCCACGTCCGCTGTCTGCGCTCGCGCCGCGCCGCGAACGACGCGCGGTGACCGCGATGACTCGCGGTCGCGCGCGCGCCGCCCGCGCGTCGCGCGCGCGCACCGCGTCGCGCGTCGCGCGTCCACGTGTAACATTACTGTTTGCCCATACGCGCCAATCTCGGTCGGTCGCCCGCGCCGCCGCCGCCGCCGCCGCCATTCGCCGCGACGCCACACGCGCGCGCCGACGCCGACGAGCGCGAGCCATGGGCGACAAAACGCCGAAGAGCCCGAAGGAAAAGAAGGAGAAGAAGGAGAAGAAGGAGAAGAAGGAGAAGAAGGAGAAGCGCGAGCGCGATGAATCGTCCGGAGGCGATCAATCGGGAAGCGAGGAAAAAGCCGAAAAAAAGAAAAAGGTGGACGACGCCGACGACGGCGAGGACAGCGACTCGGGATTCAAGGTGCACGCGAAAAAGTCCGCGGATGAATTGAAGCCGGGTAAGGTGTCGACGGGGAACTACGAGGACGTGACGCTGAACTGCCGGGATTGTAACGGGGAGTTCGTGTTCACCGTCGGCGAACAAGAGTTTTACGCGACGAAGGGCTGGACGAACCAACCGACGCGGTGCGAACCGTGTAAAAAGGCGAAAAAGGAACGATTCGGAGAGGACGTGCCGAAGTGCTACGCGTTTGAACGCGGCGAGTGCGATCGGGGCGATTCGTGCCGATTCTCGCACGGGCCGGGGAGCGCGGCGGGACGCGGCGGCGGCGGCGGTCGCGGCGGCGGCGGCGGCGGCGTGTGCTACGCCTTCCAAAACGGTAACTGCTCGTACGGTGACTCGTGTCGATTCTCGCACGATCCGAACGCGCCGCCGTCTCGTCCGGGCTCTCGCGGTCCCGCTGGCAAGTGCTACGCCTTCGCCGAAGGAAACTGCACCCGCGGCGATTCGTGCCGATTTTCGCACGCCTAGGTCGCCGTCTCGCGTCCGAGCGCGTCCGCGTTCGCCGCGGCGTGACTACTGCTTAATTGATCGATTCTACTCTACAATCCTAGTGTCATCTTGTAGTTACTTTTACCAAACGAAAACGAAGAAACCGTCGCCGTTCGCGCGCGCGGCGTCCCGTCCCGACGCCAGTCGTCGACGCGCGCGCGTCGCGCGCGCGAACGCCTCGAGCGATGCAACGCGAACGCGGCGCGACCACACCGAGCGCGACCGCGACCGCCGACGCGCTGCGCCGCGAGCTGCGCGAGACACAGCGCGAGCTACCGAGCGCGACGACGGCGCGCGATGTCGACGCCGCGACGCGAAGGATGGACGCGCGCGCGACGTGCGCGTTGAAAGCGTTCGAGTTACGCGCGATCGACGACGTGCCGCTCTGAGCGCGAGGACGGCGGGACGCGAGGCTCGGGCGATGCGATTACACGGTCGCGAGGGGTCACCGGGCGCTAGAGTCGGCGGACATCGCGGTCATGAACTCTTCAAAGTCGATGACGCCGTCGCCGTTGGCGTCAGCGGTGGCGATGAGCTCGGTGACGTCGCCGAGATTCGCGCGCTCGACGGGGGACATCGTGTCGAGCGCGCTTTGGAATTCCTCGGCGGTGATGGAACCGTCGTGGTCGGTGTCGAAGTAATCAAACGCGCGCTGGATCGCGGCTTTAGATTCACGCTTCGACCGCGCGAGAGTGGCGACGATGAACTCCTCCCAGTGAAGTTCGCCGGTGCCGTCGAGATCGACTACTTTGAAGACCTCTTCGAGCTCCGCCGCGGCGTCGGAGGATTGGAGCTTTAATCCTTCTCGTAACTCATCGATGGAAACAGTTCCCGATTTATCCTTGTCCAGCTCCTTGAACATGACGCTCAGTCCAGCGATCTCTTCCGCGGGCATCGCGCGCGCCATGGCGTGCAGCCCCAGCTTCTTGAACTTGCTCATGGCGGCGAAGTTTTTGAAGCGCTTGTAGACGATGTTGTCGAGCGCCGTCTTTGGAGCGACGCTCGGATCGGCCAGCCAGGGATGCTGGAGTACGTCTTCGATCGTCATGCGCTTCGTCGGATCCACCGTGAGCATGCCTTGTATGAGCTCTTTCGCCGCATCGCTGACTGACGGCCACGGCTCGCTCACCAAATCGAGCGGCTCGGCGCCCGTCTTATATCGCTTGATGGCGTCGAACACTTGCTTCTCGCTCGATCCCCAAAACGGCGGCACGCCGGAGAGTAGAATGTATAAAATAACGCCACACGACCACACATCGGCTCCGTTGGAGTACTTGTAAGCCATGACTTCTGGAGCGACGTAATACGGGGAGCCCACGAAGTCGGTGAACACTTGGTCTCGCGTCGCAAACGTCGACAGCCCGAAATCGATGGCGCACACGGGCGAATCCTTCGCGCCGCTCTTCAACACGAAATTCTCCGGCTTCAAGTCGCGATGCATGACGTCCATTATATGACAGTACTCCACCGTGTGCGCCACATTTCGAAACTGCGCCGCGGCTTCGGCTTCGCTATAGGGCGCCGTCTCAAACTGCTCCGCCATCGCGTCGAACCACTCGTCGCCGTCCAATTTTTCCATCACCAAGTGCACGTGCGTCGCATCCTCGTGCGTCGCGACGAGTTCAACGACCTTCGCGTTCCCATTCAAGTGATGCATGATTTTTACTTCGTTCCGCACCATCTCTTTCGACCGTTCGCTCGAGAGTCCTCGCTTGCTGATGGATTTGCACGCGAGCGCGCGTCCGCTCTCCTTGTCCGTCACCGCGCGCACCTCGCCGAATTGTCCGCGTCCGAGCTCGGCGCCGAACTCGTACGCATCTTTCACGTCGACGCTCGACGCCGCGTCGCCCAGGATCGTCGTCTTCGTCTTCGCCTTCGTCTTCGCCGATTCGCTTCGCGTCGCATCGCCAAAGCCGAAGAGACCGGCGCGCGGCGCGCGGCGTCGACGCGTCGCGCGCGCGCGGCGCGGCGACGCGCTCGGAACGCGATCGATCGCGCGCGACGCGAGCCGCATCGCGCGCGTCGCGAGGTGCGGCGCGCGATCGACGATTAACGGTCGACGGTCGGTCGCGCGGTCGGTCGCCCATTTCAAAGCGCGCGGCGCGCCGGCGCGCTCGCTCGGTTCCGCGCGAACCGCTCGACGCGACCGCCGATCTCGAGCGGAAAACGAGTGAATATCTCTAGAACTGTACTGTTGGTTTACTAAGGTTTACTGGTGAACTCTTCGTGGCGCCGTCAGCATTCGTCCAATACGACGAGTTCGCCTTCGCTCGCGAGCGACTCCACGTCGACCTCTCGTTCAATTTTCGCGTCTGAAAATAGCAAGTCCGCCTCCGCGTGGGTGTCTAGGTCGCGCACCTTGATTACTTTCGCCGCCCACCAGCTTTTATCGCCAGCGCATTCGCGAAACACGCAGACGTACTTGCCCACTAAGCCTTTGAAGTCCATGTTTTCGTCCGCCACCGTCCCGGCGTACGGCTCTGGCGCGCCGAATTCGCATCCTGGAAACTTTACCGTCCACGACATGTCGTCCGCGGATGCCGTAACGACGCCGGCTGCTTTGCGTTTACGAGTAGCGCGAGGCGAATCCGCGGCTCCACCGGCTGCCTTTGCCGCCGACGCTTCCGCCGTGAGCGTTCGCGACGCCTCCTCCACTTGCACCTCCAACCCCGCCAACTTCAACTGATTGATTCTCGCGTACTCCCCTTTCACTTGATCTAAAGTCGGTCCATCGGGATCGCCGTACCGTGCGCTCTTCCATCCGTCGTCAGCCTTCTTCGTCGGGTTCGTTAAACGTTTGGCGAAAATCGCCCACGCGCTCGGACTCGTGAACCGCTGCCCTTGAAACGTGATCACCCCGTCCTCCCCGAGATCGCCCTTCCACACGTTATCTTGATACACGATGAACATTTTCTCCGCACCACTCTTCAACAGCCCCGACTGGATCAAATCCACCAGCGAGCACGATATCTTTCCGATGCCCGCCTTGCCGCGTTCGCCCAGTTGCACCAACGGTTCGCCCGCCGCGCGATTCTTCCTCGTCGTCTTCACCGTCGAGCTCGACGTCCCTCCCTGCGCTCGCGACGCGTGTCCCGTCGTGCTCGGATTCGCCACGCCCATGGCCTTCTGTTTCGCGTACACGCTCGCTCGATGTCTCGCGCTCCACTGCGTCTTGCTTCGCTCGAGCCACGTCGCCGGGTCGTCGTGCCAAAGCTTGCTCATCTCCTCCGCCTCTTCCTCGCGATCGAGCCTGGTTTGCATGATTTGCCAATCGCGAAGGATATCACCGGGCCCGTCGTCGCCGTCGCGCGCGCCGTCGGCGCCGTCGCGCGTCGCGAGCGCGCCGTCGGGGGAGGTTTTGAGCGGGACACCGATGCGCGTGATTCGAGCCGCGGTGGCGCTCACGGCGAGGAAACGCAGGTCGGCGACGGCGGTCATGTCGAGCGTTCGGTCACGTCGCGTTCGGACGCGTCGTCGCGCGCGCGCGGGGTCGCGAAGTGCGGGATGGTGCATTGACGAATAAAGTTCTATTGAATGCGACGACGACGCTCACGAGCGTTCGTCGGCCAACGCGGATTTTAAGCGCTCGACGAGGGCAGCCTTCAAGCCCGCGGTGCTCAACTCGCGCTCGGTGAGGAGCTTCTTCAAAACGACGACGGTGAGCTTGGCGGGATCGCCTTCGACGGGGGTCAAACCGTCGGCGCTCGGCGGCGGATTCGTCGAGCGGCGCTCCACGGAGACGGAACGTCTGGACGATCGACGAGGAGGATCGGCGTCGCGCTCGGGCGACGTCGAACGCCTCGAGGATCGACGCGGGGCGTCGGCTTTTGGTTTATCCGGAATCTCGACCTCGATTTCGACCACCTTGGGAGCGGCGGGCTTCGTCGCCGCGGCTTTGACGGCTTTGGCGGCTTTGGCGGCGGCTTGGATGGCTTCGATATCGTCGTCGTCCTCGTCGTCGTCGGCCGCGGGCGCCGGCGACGGTTCTTTCGGCGGCGGCGCTGGGACCGGCGCGGGCGCGACGACCGCGCGCGGCGGACTCTTCGGCTTCACCGGCGGCGGCGCCGGGACGGGAACCGTTCGAGGCGCGGGAATCGTCTTCGGCCTCGGCGCCGCGTCCGCGTCCTCGAATCGTCCTCGAGGTTCCACCGGCGCGCGTCCCGGCGCCTCCGTCCCGGGACCGCCGCCGAGCGACGACGGTTTCTGACCGCCGCCGCCGCCCTCGACCGCGCGTCCGCGTCCGACGCCGACCGAGCGGTGCCCGAACCCGCGTTCGCCCGGCACCGGCAGCTTCGGCCGCGCCGCCTTCTCTCCCTCTCGCCTTCGCCAATCCCCCGCGTCCGCGCGTCCGTCCGCGCGTCGCCAATCGTCTCGTCCGTCGTTTTTCTCGCCCGATCCGCCTCGATCGCGCGCGTGCGGCGGCACGTACCCTCGCGCGACTTTCGCGGGCGGCGGCGCGTCGCGCGCGTCGCCCGGAATCTGTCCCTCTTCCTCGTCGCTCGCCTCCTCGCGCGCGCGCTTGAGCGTCGTCTCGGCGCGACGCGCGATCTCGCGCTCGACGTCGATGCGCTCGAGCAGCCGTCGGCGTCGCGCGAGCAGCGCGTCGTCGCTCAGCGCGGCGACGCGACGCGCGAGGTCGCGCGAGCGCGAGCGCGACGACGACGACGACGACGACGCGCTCGAGCGCGAGCGCGAGCGCGATCGACTCATGTCGGTCGCGCCGCCGGTGCGCGGGCGCGGGCGCGCGGCGAGCACTGCGGCGCTCGGGACGGCGCGCGCGAGTTAGTTGCGGCGGCGGGACGCGGCGTTCGAACGCGACGGATGGAAATCGTGTCGCGGTGAGGGAAGGGAAGCGGCAGTCGTCGCGCGGCGAGTCGTGGTGTTAAGCATAAATGTTTCTATG
>Ga0315330_10002193_pt1 | contig 13381 bp, 14 predicted proteins | sample M140m34915metaG_FD_203453 | JGI IMG/M metagenome (GOLD analysis project Ga0315330, IMG submission 203453) | Ammonia-oxidizing marine archaeal communities from Monterey Bay, California, United States - M1 40m 34915 | ecosystem: Environmental > Aquatic > Marine > Intertidal zone | place: USA...
CGATGTGCAGTGTGGCTAGCTGGCTCATGTGATTTGTCTCGCGCCAAGGTGGCGTTATGGTGTGTGATGGAGGGACATTCGGCAAGCCCCGCGCCCGAAATGCGCCTCGGTCACCCCGTGACCCCGAGCTGAGCGTGCAGTACCCTGTCGGCCAATTCAGTCTTCTCAGGAGTCATTATGGGCCCGACAGCCATCCTGACCGGTGCCAGTTCCGGGATTGGCGCCGCAGCGGCCGCGCAGTTTGTGGAGCAGGGCTTCACCGTGATCAATGTGTCTCGACGGGACTGTCCGGTTGCGGGCGTGGAGACCTATTCCACCGACCTCGCTGACGATACGTCCGCGAAGCAAACCTGCAGTGTGCTCGCCTCGCGCCTGCGGGATGCCGAGGGACCTGTGTGCCTCGTCCACAACGCGTCGCTGATGCTAAAAGATCGCTGCGATACGACGGAAGATGCCGACCTACTGCGAGTGCTGGCAGTCAACGTAATAGGCATCAATGTACTCAACCGAACGCTGCTACCCCTCATGCCCAAGGGTTCTAGTGTGTTGTACGTCGGCTCCACGCTGTCCGAAAAAGCGGTTGCCGGCGCTTACAGCTATATCGTGAGCAAACACGCCCAGCTGGGCATGATGCGGGCGACCTGCCAGGATTTGATGGGCCGAGAGATTCACACTGCGCTCATCTGCCCGGGCTTTACGGACACCAGCATGCTGCGCCAGCATGTCGGCCATGACGAGGGAATCCTCAGCAGTCTTGGCGAGATGAACAGTTTCGGAAGGCTGGTTGCGCCTGGCGAAATAGCAGATCTCATTTTATGGGCGCATCATCACCCTGTGATCAATGGCTCAGTCATGCACGGCAACCTGGGACAAGTGGAGCACTAATATGAGCTCGAGCGCCGCTCTCATCACCGAACGTCGCGAGCGTACCTTTTTGGTATTGGCGGGCATTTTCCTGTCTGCCATGACACTCTTAAATGTTGTCGGCATTACCCGCTTTATTCAGCTGGGACCCCTGGCACTCGCCGTCGGGGTACTCCCCTATCCCCTCACTTTCTTATGTACCGACCTGATCAGTGAGCTTTATGGTCGCGGGCGCGCCAATTTTTTAGTCAGCGTGGGACTGGGTATCAACTTCCTGATTCTCGGTGTACTCACCCTCGGTGCTGCCGCGCCCGCCGTGCCCGAGGAGGTCATGCCCCCGTGGCAGATACTCCAGCTGGCTGCGCCCGTCACGCTACCCAGCGGCACGGTTGTAGAGTCCGAGGTCGGCCTGTTCCAGCTGATTTATGCCACTACATCGGGCGCCGTGTTCGCCTCCATGATTGCCTACATTGCCGCCCAGTATTGCGATGTTCAGCTCTACCATTTCTGGAAACGCGTCACGCAAGGCAAACATCTCTGGTTTAGAAATAACTTCAGCACGCTGCTCAGCCAGCTGGTCGATTCCGTCATGGTCGTTACCGTGACCTTCGGAGCCGCTTTTCTCGCCGGGGATATCGCATTGGCGGCCCTGCTCACGCTTGTGAGCAGCAACTATGCGTTCAAGGCATTGTGCGCCCTCGCCGACACCCTCCCTCTGTATTTGGCTGTCCACTGGCTCAGGCGCTATTTGCAGCTACAACCCGGTGAATATGCAGTCGCCCAGCCTGTCAGCGAAGCAACGCCGACTCCCTGATAAAGGGGATCGTAATCGCCCGACGCTGCGCCAAACTGAATTGATCAAGCTGATCGATAAACTGAACGACCGCCTTGGGGTCTCTGGGCAGTCTTAAGGTGCAGTAGTGCACCACCTCGTCGGTGAGCGGGATACCCACCGTTTCACCTCGGAGGCGTAACAACCCAGCCACCTGATCCTCAGTAAAATGTGGCATCTGAAAGATCGGCAAACTACTGAGTCGTGAACGAAGATCCGGCAGCGCCTCGAGCAATTGTTGAGGGGCTTTGCTCGCCGCAACCAGTAATTGACCGCCCGCCTCCTGAGACGCATTGAATAAGCCAAAGAGCGCCTCCTGCCACGCTACACTGGCCTCTACTCGGTCGATGTCATCGATCGCGATAAGCCGGGCGGTCTCCGCTCCTGCCAGCACCTGCTCAGGTGCGTAAAGAATCAAATCCTGCAGCGGGACATAGCGCGCGTCCTGACCCTGCGCGTCACAGCAAGCCTGAAGGATATGGCTTTTCCCGATGCCCTCCCCGCCCCAAAGGTAGGCACTGTAGTCAGGCATTTTGCCTACCGTAAGCAACCTCTCCAGGGCCGCCGTCTCGGGGCGGCTCAACCAGTTGTCCCACGTCGCAAGGTCCTCGCGACGCATCGATAGCGGTATTTGGCCCGATTGTTTCTTCATGACTCTCTCGCGACTCAGCCGGCAGGGCTCAGGGGCCCTGCCAGGCCAGAACCAATCCCTCATCACTGTCGGGGTCGGTATTGACCCAGACTAAATCTGTGCGGGAAGCCATCAGTCTCAGCAGCGTTTCCGCCTTTCCGATCCCCAGTAATTCCAGAGTCAGAATGTCGCCCTCGACCGCCACCGGCCGGGCGTAATCGAGGGTTTGGATGCTTGCTATCGCTTCGGTCACGGCGCGGTAGTCTTCAAGATGTACCACATTACGCACAGTGACCCTGAGTTTTTTGGCACCGCTTTCAGTCGTCAGCGCCACCGCATATCGCCGGCGCATCTCCTCCATGGCCAAAGACAATCCGGGGTCAATGAGCGCCTGCGTGGAGGCGCTCTGCACCGATACCGACCGCTCGACAGAGGCATCCCGGTAAAGCCATTCACCGATATAGCGGCCTTCGCTCAAACCAATGAGTCGGCCCACTAAAAGATGCGTCATCCCATACCGCTCTGACGCCTCAAGAATCGGCCCAAAATCCCGGCGCCAGAGCGTTTCGGGAGAGACGAGCACGGAATCAGAGAGGTCATAGAGAGGTTGCCTCACATTGACGCCCAGACTGTCGAACGCCGCACTCAGATCTGCCAAGAGGGGTTGTTCGGTTGCGGTATTACCAAACCGGCGTCCGGCCGGATCATCGATGACCAACCATAATAGGATTGGTGGGCGCGCCTCGGCCCAGACTGTGCCATTGGCGTCTTTGATCAGCGCCTCCAGCACGGCCTGATCGATACGGGCGACAAAGCGGGTGATGCCGTCTGCTCTCTCAAACTGGTAAGAGGAGAGGTTGGATCGAGCAGACGATAACGCCGCGCTGACGTCAGGGTGCTCAAGCAGGTTGCGATCACCCGAGAGCCTCAACAGTGCCGCTTCGAGTGCCTCTCGCGCTGCGCGATCAACGGTGGCTTCACTACGATCCGCCACCTCGAGTCGCATAACGACATCGGTGCGCTCCGCAAGGGCCGGAAGCGAAGTCCCGCTGACCCATAGAGCCAATAGCGCGGCACTCAACATAATTGGGTTTCCAAACGGAGCAGAGCGCCCGAGAGGCGCCAGTGCCCTGACCCACTTCGCCATAGTCTTAAATCGTTTCAGCCGCCTATGCGACTGCATCCGCCATAATCGCGGACGACCCGCGGGTTCCAGGACACTGTTGTATCGCTTCTGCACTATCACTCTCTGTCTTGATGCCATCAAGGCGCGGGGACGATGTACCCCATATTATCAACCAAAGTACACAGCATTGCTTTCCACCTTAGTGCCAGCACATTACTATCACCCTTTGACCGCCAGAGACGCCGGCATGAGCGATTCACCCTCTTCACAACCCTCGTTGACTTACCGCGACGCCGGCGTCGATATCGACGCGGGCAATGCCCTGGTGGAACGAATTAAATCAGTGAGCCAGGCGACACACAGACCCGAAGTCCTCAATGGGCTGGGAGGCTTTGGCGCCCTCTGTGCGATCCCGCCGGGCTACTCAGAGCCTATTTTGGTCTCTGGCACCGATGGCGTGGGCACCAAGTTACGGCTGGCCATGGATCTCGGCATCCACGACACCATCGGTATCGACCTGGTCGCCATGTGCAGCAATGACATCGCCGTAGTGGGAGCCGAGCCGCTGTTTTTTCTCGACTACTATGCGACGGGTAAGCTCAACGTCGAGATCGCCACTTCCGTGGTCTCGGGCATCGGCAGAGGGTGCGAATTGGCCGGCGCGGCACTCGTGGGCGGCGAGACCGCCGAAATGCCGGGGATGTACGAGGGCGAAGACTACGATTTGGCAGGATTCTGCGTGGGCGTCGTTGAGCGGGCCAACATTATTGACGGGAGCTCGGTCCAGCCCGGAGATACACTGATCGCCTTGCCTTCCAGTGGACCGCATTCCAACGGCTACTCCCTGATTCGCAAGGTGCTTGAGCACACAGGCGCCGACCCGCAGCAAAGCTGTGGTGAGGTGAGTCTGGGCGAGGCCCTGCTGGCCCCCACCACGATCTACAACAAGCCGCTGCTTGCTTTGCAGAAATCCGTCGGCATCAAAGCCATGTCACACATCACCGGTGGTGGCATCCTCGAAAATGTACCCAGAGTGTTACCCGACGGAGTCGGGGCACAGGTACATCGTGACAGCTGGTCACTCCCACCGGTTTTTGAATGGCTACAGGCTGGCGGCAACATCGAAGAGCTGGAGATGATGCGCACTTTCAACTGTGGAATAGGCATGATTTTAGTGGTCGCATCCGAGTCCACCGCCGATACGCTAAGTCATCTTGACGCGCTGGGTCTCTCCGGCTGGGAGCTGGGTGTGATCTCCGACGCCACGATTGGAGTGGAACTCTGCTAGGGCTTGCGGTATGACAAAGCGCGTCGCTATATTGCTCTCGGGCCGGGGCTCAAACTTCCAGTCGTTGCTGAGCGCGAGCCGAAAGGGATCATTGGGCGGCGAGATCTCGCTGGTCGTGAGCAACCGCCCCCGCGCAGGCGGGCTCTCAATTGCTCATGACGCGGGCATTGAGACCGCCCTCATTGACCACCAACGCTACCCGACTCGAGAAGCCTTTGATCAAGACCTGGCAGGCATTGTGGACAGTGCACGACCTGACTTGGTTGTTTTGGCCGGCTTCATGCGCATCCTGACCTCCGAGTTTGTTGCACGCTTTGCCGGACAGCTGATGAATATCCATCCGTCGCTACTCCCTTTGTATCCCGGCTTGCACACCCACCAACGCGCGCTGGACAACGGAGACAGCCATGCCGGAGCGACCGTGCATTATGTTACCGGGGAACTTGATGGTGGCCCGCCGGTCCTACAATCCAGAGTCCCGATCCATGCTGGGGATGATGCCGATGCCCTGGCAGCGCGGGTACTGGAGGTGGAGCACCGCATCTACCCCATGGCAGTAAACTGGCACCTTAGCGGGCGGCTCTCATGGCGCGGCGGCGATCTGTTGAAGGACGGCCTGCCGATACCGACGTCGGGAGAACTTTGGGAGGACGTGTCATGAGATTTAAGCAAGTCACTGGTCTATTGATCGGGACACTGTTAACAACGGGGTCAGCGCTGGCGGACAGCGCGCTATCGCTCTACCGGGCAGAGTACAAGACCCAGGTGGCCGGACTGGGTGTGACACTGAAGCGGAGCCTTACAGAAGAAGACGGTCGCTACCACCTTACGCAAGGCGGTAAGAAGGGATTTATTGTCAAACTGAGTGAAGACTCCCACTTCTTAGTAAAAGGCGACCAAATCGTCGGTGAGCGCTTCGTCTATCAGCTGAGCGGTGTGAGTAATCGTCGGCGCGAAGTCCTGTTTGATGAGGACGCGGGGACGATCCGTAGCCTGCGGAAAAAGAAGTGGACCGAGCACCCCTGGTCACCTGAGGTGCTAGACCGCCTCAGCCAACAGGAGCAAATGCGCTTAACACTGCTGGGGTCGGAGACACCCCCCGAGCGCATCTCCCTTTCCATTATTGATGGTCCGCGCATCAAGCTAAAGCATTTTGACCTGGTGGAGACGGGGACGCTGGATACCTCGGTAGGCACCTTGAACACGGTGCATTACACCCTGCGCCACGACGATCCCTCGGAGCGCAGCTCTAACGCCTGGCTGGCAACGGATCACGATTTTTTAATGGTGCGCACCGAGCACGTTGAGGATGGTTCGAAGACAGTGATTCAACTTCAGAGTGCCACCGTGGAAGGCAAACCGGTCACGGGACGTTGATCTGTCAGCTCAGCTTATTAAGGTTTGGTGCCGGTTGGCCTCTGCGTTCCAGTAACGATCGATAGCGGGCGCCGCGCGGGGTTGCTTTATGCCCGCGGCAGGGTCACTCCACGTTGTCCCTGATACTTGCCTCCCCGGTCGGCATAGCTCGTCTCGCAGACTTCATCGGATTCGAAGAACAGCATTTGAGCAACGCCTTCATTGGCATAGATTTTCGCCGGCAAGGTGGTCGTATTTGAGAACTCCAGTGTCACATGGCCCTCCCATTCGGGCTCCAGTGGCGTCACATTCACGATGATGCCGCAGCGCGCATAGGTCGATTTCCCCAGGCAAATAGTCAGTACATTGCGGGGAATACGAAAGTACTCAACGGTGCAGGCCAGCGCAAAAGAATTGGGGGGAATGACGCAGACGTCTCCCTCTACATGCACAAAACTGTTTTCATCAAAATGCTTGGGGTCCACCGTCGCCGAATGAATGTTGGTGAACACTTTAAACTCCCGAGAGCAGCGGACATCGTAGCCGTAGCTAGACGTGCCATAGGAGATCAAACGCCGCTCGCCGTCCATGCGCACCTGATCGGGCGCAAACGGTTCGATCATGCCCTCTTGCTCGGCCATGCGGCGAATCCATCGGTCTGATTTGATACTCAAGCGTCTTCTCCTGCTAATTCAATGGGCCGCACCCGGGGCGCTCAGTCACCCATACTGATGACGGGCGCCGCGGCCGGCTGCTGCTGCCCTACGAATGCCGTTAACTGTCGAGCGGCCTCCTGATACACCTTTGCCACCGGACCCTCCGGCTCTGCCAAAACGATCGGCTGTCCCGCGTCGGAGCACTCGCGAATCGCTTTGTCGAGGGGAATCTGACCCAGCAGCGGCACGCCGTAGCGCTCTGCCAGCTGCACTCCACCCGCCTCACCAAACAATGGCTCGACGTGACCGCAAGCCGTGCAAACGTGTGCCGCCATGTTCTCGATCAGACCCAGCACAGGCACCTCTACCTTTTCGAACATCTCGATCCCTTTTTGGGCATCCAGCAGCGCAATATCCTGCGGTGTCGTCACAATCACTGCCCCGGATAGCGTCGCGCGCTGTGCCAGCGTCAGTTGGATATCTCCGGTTCCAGGTGGCATGTCTACGAGCAGTATGTCGAGATCGCCCCACAGCGTTTTCTCAAGAAGCTGAGCCATCGCCGAGCTGGCCATCGGACCACGCCACACCATAGGGGTGTTGGCCGAACTCAAGTACCCCATAGACATGGTTTTGAGACCATGCACCTCGACAGGCAGGAGAAATTCACCGTCCTGTTGATCTGGCGTGGTGCTCTCGGGCACGCCAAGCATATGCTGCTGACTGGGACCATAAATATCGGCGTCGAGCAAACCCACAGACAATCCTTGCTGCGTGAGTGCAGCAGCCAGATTGTTCGTGACAGTTGACTTGCCGACGCCTCCTTTTCCGGAGGCCACAGCGACCACGTGGCGGGGAGATGACACCACTCTTTACCTCGTCTTCGGCGATACAGGGAGTATACCGCTTCCCTGCCGTCATCCGATCACCTCGCGACAGCGAAATCACCTAAAATCCGGTAGACTGCGCGCCTTCTTCAGCCGGATCCCGCTCCGCATGAGTGCCACCCCAAGAAAAATTCTGGTGACCTCGGCATTACCTTATGCCAACGCACCTTTACATCTGGGACACATGCTCGAGCAGGCTCAGACGGATATCTGGGTTCGTTTCCAGCGCTCCAGGGGCCACCACTGCCGCTACGTGTGCGCGGACGACGCCCATGGCACAGCCATTATGCTCTCTGCAGAAGCCGCGAACCGCTCGCCAGAGGAGCACATCGGAGCGATTCAGGCGCAGCACGAGCAAGACTCGGCGGGATTCCTGATCCAGTTTGATCACTATCACTCGACCCACTCACCTGAAAATCAGCGATGGTCTGAGACCCTATTCGCGCGACTCGAGGCAGGCGGGCACATCGCCATAAGGGAAATCACGCAGGCCTTCGACCCTGAAAAAGGACTGTTTCTTGCAGATCGATTTATCAAAGGCACCTGCCCCAAGTGCAAGGCGCCGGATCAGTACGGTGACAACTGCGAGGCCTGCGGCGCGACCTACTCCCCGGCTGACCTGATAGACCCGGTCTCAGCGCTTTCCGGTGCAGTGCCCGTTGATAAAGCCTCGAGCCACCTTTTTTTCCAGTTGAGTCATTTCGAAACTCTGCTGACTGACTGGATCAACAGCGGCCAACTGCAGGCTCCTATCGCCAACAAATTGAAAGAGTGGTTGGAGGCTGGATTGCAGGACTGGGACATCAGTCGGGATGCGCCTTACTTTGGCTTCGAGATCCCGGGATACCCCGAAAAGTACTTCTATGTCTGGCTCGATGCCCCGATCGGATATATGGCTAGCCACGAGGTCCTGTGTCGTGAACAGGGCGATGACTTCGACGCCTACTGGCTGCCCGGCGGCGACACCGAGCTGTATCACTTCATTGGCAAAGACATTGTCAACTTTCACGGCCTGTTCTGGCCGGCGATGCTCGACGCCGCCGGGCTGAGGCAACCCACGGCGGTATACGCCCACGGTTTTCTGACGGTCAATGGGGTCAAAATGTCCAAGAGCCGCGGTACCTTTATCCTCGCCGAGACCTATCTGGAGCATCTGGACCCCGAATATCTTCGCTACTACTACGCGGCCAAACTCTCGGGCGGGGTCGACGACATCGATCTTAACCTTGACGACTTTGTACAGCGGGTCAATTCAGACCTCATCGGTAAGGTCGTCAATATCGCCAGCCGCTGCGCGGGCTTCCTGCGCAAGAAGTTTGACAATCAGATGAGTGCTGCCTGCGCGGAGCCGGAGTTGGTCCAGTCTTTTATTGACGCCGGTGACCAGATTGCCGCGCTATACGAGACGCGGGAATTCAATCGTGCCATGCGCGAAATCATTGCCTTGGCAGACCGGGCCAACCAGTACATTGATGAGAAAAAGCCCTGGGCAATGGCCAAGGATGAAGCGCTAGCGGATCAGGTTCAGGCCGTGTGCTCGGTTGGCGTGAATCTTTTTAGAGTACTCGCGACCTATCTCAAGCCGGTGCTGCCCTCGATGGCTGAAAAATCAGAAGCCTTCCTGCAGTGTTCGCTGGATTGGACCGCGCTGGAACGACCCTTGCTTGACCACGAACTGGCGCCATTCTCACCCCTCCTGCAGCGCATCGACATGGAGGTGGTGTCGGCCATGGTAGAGGCGAGTAAAAACGGCGCCTGAGTCGCACATACTTCCTGCCAGACACCTGATATATTGCTTATTATTGCGGTTTTGAGTCGATTTCAGATCGCCGCAGGGGGATCCCATGCTGGGTGATATCGCGCTGCTTTTGGTGGGCGCGGTCTTGGTCAACAACTTCGTGCTGGTACAGTTTTTGGGACTGTGCCCCTTTATGGGCGTGTCCAACAAACTCGAGACCGCGATGGGGATGTCTGTCGCCACCACATTTGTACTGACGCTGGCGTCAGTGTGCAGTTACCTGACCTATAACTATCTCCTCGTCCCACTTGACCTCGCTTATCTGCGAACGATCAGCTTTATTCTGGTGATCGCGGTGGTGGTGCAGTTCACCGAGATGGTGGTTCGCAAAACCAGCCCGCTCCTGCACCGGGTTCTGGGGGTATTTCTGCCTCTGATCACCACCAACTGTGCTGTATTGGGCGTCGCACTGCTCAATATCAATCAAGCCCATAACTTTATTGAATCGCTCTTCTATGGCCTGGGTGCGGCCCTCGGATTCTCGCTGGTGTTAATACTGTTCGCCGCTATGCGCGAGCGCCTCACCGTCGCAGATGTGCCTGAGCCCTTTCAAGGAGCGGCCATCGGCATGATTACGGCGGGTCTGGCCTCGCTCGCCTTCATGGGTTTTGCGGGGCTGATCTGATGCTGGCAATGCTAAGCGACCAACCCTTGCTGGCTGCACTGACGGCACTTTTGGGTCTGGGAGCCACCTTCGGCGCTCTTCTGGGCTTTGCCGCAATTCGCTTTCGAGTCGAGGGCAATCCGATTAGCGATCAGATCAATGCGCTGCTCCCTCAAACCCAATGCGGGCAATGTGGCTATCCCGGCTGTCGACCCTACTCCGAAGCGATTGCCGACGGTGATTCGATCAATAAATGCCCGCCGGGTGGCGAGGAGACTATTCAGGCACTGGCTGACTTGCTGGATGTGGAGCCGCAGCCGCTCGATGCGGAGCACGGTGTAGAAAAAGAACCCGTGGTGGCATGGATTCGTGAAGACGAATGTATCGGTTGCACTAAATGTATCCAGGCCTGCCCCGTGGATGCCATTCTGGGTGCCGCCAAAGTCATGCATACCGTCATTGCTGATGAGTGCACGGGCTGCGACCTGTGCATCGAGCCGTGCCCGGTAGATTGCATCGATCTCATTCCCCGTAAAGAAGGCATCTCGTTCTGGCACTGGTCACTGCCAGAAGATCGGGCGTCACGTTACGACGTCATTGCTACAGACGCCGCCACTCGAGACGCCGCATGAGAACCATTCATGACATTCACGGAGGCATTCACCCCCCGGAGCGCAAGGCTTTATCCCGACCGGGTGATTTACAAAGAGCACCGATACCGCCAGTCCTCGTCCTGCCCGTTCGCCAACATTTGGGCGTACCTGCCCTCCCGGTCGTAGCGGTCGGTGACACAGTCATGGGTGGTCAGCTTCTCGCTGAGGCCCAGGGAGTCATGAGTGTCCCGGTGCATGCTCCGACGTCGGGCACCGTGGCCGCAATTGAGTCGCGACCCATTGCCCACGCCTCGGGACTGACAGATCAGTGCATCGTTATCCAGACCGACGGTGACGATCACTGGCTTGCCTTTGAGGGCATCACAAGCTGGCGAGAGACCGATCCAGCAAGGCTGGTAGAGCGCATTCGCGAAGCCGGGATCGCCGGATTGGGGGGAGCAGGGTTCCCGACCGCTGTGAAGCTGAGCCCGGGACCCGCCCGATCTATTGAGACGCTGCTCATTAACGGTACCGAATGTGAGCCCTACATTACAGCCGACGATACGCTGATGCAGTGTCGGGCGGACGAGCTGGTTGAGGGTGCGCACATTCTCGCCCATATCCTCTCCGCCGATTCCATACTGATTGGCATCGAGGACAACAAACCTGACGCCATTGCCCGCGTCCAGGCGGCGATCAGCCGCGCGGGGGCCACTATTGAGCTGGCGACATTCCCCACCAAGTATCCCTCGGGGGGAGAAAAGCAAATCATTGAGATCCTGACCGGCCAACAGGTGCCGTCAGGAGGGATTCCTGCCGATATTGGTATCGTGTGTGTCAATCCGGGTACGGCGGTCGCCACCCAACAAGCCATCATCGATGGCAAGCCACTCACCCATCGGATTGTGACGCTGACCGGCGAAGCGCTCGCTGCACCGCAAAACGTGAGCGCTTGCCTGGGCACACCGATCACGCAATTACTGGAACATGCAGCACTGTCTGCTGAGGCGCAGCAGAGGATCATTCACGGGGGACCGATGATGGGGTTTGCCGTATCCGATTTGAATGCCCCCATCACCAAGATCACCAACTGTCTGCTTGCCCCTACCGCGACTGAGTTACCGCTGCCGGAGCCCGCGCAGCCCTGCATTCGCTGTGGCCATTGCGCCGAGGCCTGCCCGGCTTCTTTATTGCCGCAGCAACTGTATTGGTATGCCCGGGCAAAGGATCAGGAGCAGTTGGCGGAGCATCGACTATTCGACTGTATCGAGTGTGGGGCCTGTGCCTATGTCTGCCCCAGCCAGATTCCACTTGTTCAGTACTACCGGGCCGCCAAGGGTCAAATTCGCGACAGCGAGCAGGAAAAACGCCGCTCGGATAACTCACGCGAACGATTCGAGGCGCGTCAGGCACGACTGGAAGCAGAGACCGCTGCGCGGGAAGCCAAACGCGCTGCACGCAAAGCGGCTGCGCAAAGTCAGGCCGCCAAGAACGGTAGCGACCCCATTCAAGAAGCGATTGAACGCGCCAAAGCTCGCAAAGCGGAGCAGGAGCCGAATCCATGAGCCTGCTGCGGGTGACTTCACCCCATACCTCCGGACAGGGTCAGGTCATGACCGTGATGCGCGATGTATTGGTCGCCACCCTGCCAGGAGTATTGATCCTGACTGCCTATTTCGGACCAGGCACGCTGATCAATATCGTATTCGGGGGTCTTATCGCCGTAGCGACTGAATACGCCATCATGGCTTTGCGTGGTCGAGATCCCCGTGTGGCCATCAGCGATCTCAGCATACTCGTCACCTCGACACTCCTGTGTATTGCTCTGCCACCCTATGCGCCCTGGTGGCTGATTGTGATAGGCATCCTGACCGCCGTATTGCTGGGTAAACAGGTGTTCGGCGGACTGGGCTACAACCCCTTTAATCCTGCTATGGTCGGATACGTCGTGCTGCTCATTTCGTTTCCAGTGCAAATGAGCGCCTGGGCATCACCCCGGGGTTTAACCGAGGTGCCCGGTCTAGCCGACACCCTGCGCCATGTATTTGCGCCCGGTACGATTGATGCCGTGACGGCGGCAACCCCGTTGGATTTGCTCCGCCAAAATACTGGACTCCTGTTTGAAGATTTACTGACCAACAGCCCAGAGCTCACGGGCTGGGGGGGCATCGGGTGGTTCGAAGTCAACCTCGCTTTCCTCGCTGGCGGCGTCTGGCTGTTGTATCGCCGAATCTTTACCTGGCATGCACCCATCGCCATGCTCGCTGCTCTCGGTGCTTGCGCGCTCATAGGATATGACGGCGGAAGCTCAGAAAGTGGCGGCAGTGCTTTGTTCCACCTCTTTAGTGGCGCCACGATGTTCGCGGCATTTTTCATTATTACGGACCCGGTCAGCTCGGCTGTTTCCAACAAAGGCAGACTCGTGTTCGGCGCTCTCATTGGCGCACTGATCTACCTGATTCGAACGCTAGGAAACTACCCCGATGCCGTCGCGTTCGCCGTACTGATTCTCAATTTTTGTGCCCCCTTTATCGACCACTACACGCAACCCAAGGTATACGGCACGGGGAGCCCTGAATCATGAAGTGGCTTGCGTCTATCGGTCTGAGTGGCACGGTCCTGGCCCTCTTTGCGGCGGTCACCTCGGTCGCCATTGGCTGGACTTATCTCGGCACCAAGGTGCAAATTGACTTTGAGGTACGACGCGCCGAAGCCCGGCAACTACTGGAAATTTTTCCCGCCGACACCC
>Ga0315330_10002194_pt1 | contig 13381 bp, 8 predicted proteins | sample M140m34915metaG_FD_203453 | JGI IMG/M metagenome (GOLD analysis project Ga0315330, IMG submission 203453) | Ammonia-oxidizing marine archaeal communities from Monterey Bay, California, United States - M1 40m 34915 | ecosystem: Environmental > Aquatic > Marine > Intertidal zone | place: USA...
ATACATGGTGGCAAACAGAAACAGGAGGGATCCTTATATCACCTATTTCTGGAACAACACCTTTAAAACCTGGATCAGCTACTCTTCCATTTTTTGGTGTTGAACCATTAATTTTAGATAGTGATGGAAATGAACTTGATGGTGAATGTGAAGGTAACTTATGTATAAATACATCATGGCCAGGAATGATGAGAACTGTTTACAAAAATCATAAAAGATTTATTGATACTTACTTCTCCTCGTTTAAAGGAAAATATTTCACTGGTGATGGATGTAAAAGGGATAAAGATGGTTACTACTGGATAACAGGACGGGTTGATGACGTAATAAATGTATCTGGTCATAGATTAGGGACTGCAGAAGTTGAGAGTGCACTGGTTCTTCATGAAAAAGTATCTGAAGCTGCAGTCGTTGGTTACCCTCACGACATAAAAGGTCAGGGAATTTACGCTTATGTAACACTGATGCACGGTGAGGAATATACCGATGTACTAAAAAAAGATTTAGTATCATGGGTTAGATCCATAATAGGACCGATTGCTGCGCCGGATAAAATTCAATGGTCACCCAACTTGCCAAAGACAAGGTCGGGAAAGATAATGAGGCGAATACTAAGAAAGGTAGCGTGCAATGAAGAGGATTCAATTGGGGATACTTCAACACTTAATGAGCCTGATGTAGTCGATGATCTAATTAAGAGCAGAGATTCTGATTAAAAATCGTAACAGATACCCTTTTTTTCCCAGTCACCATACCTTGTAGGCTCCGGTCCTTTTGGTCCACCAATTTCTTTTAAATCTTTTTTTGGTTTCGTTTTATATTTTTTTTGATTTTGATTTTTAGCCATTATGGTACTCTAAATTTTCAATTTACTTAATGCCACAGATTATTGACTAATACAAGAGAAATAGCATCAAAAATTCTTCAACATATTTATTTACATAATGATTTTGAAAAAGCTTGTGAAAAGAACAAAAGCTTTAATAGTTTAGAACAAAGGGATAGAAGTTTTGTTAGATTAATAGTTTTAGAAAGTTTGAGAAGAAATAAACAGCTTGATTTTATTATTAAGTTTTTTTTAAAAAAGCCAATTGATAAAAATAAAATATTCTTAGAGTTTCTTCTCAGGGTTTCTGTATGTCAAATACTATTCCTTAAAGTATCAGAGTACGCAGTCGTAAACTCAGCTGTTGAAATATCAAAAAAATTTAACCTACAAGGACTAATCAATGCCATTCTTAGGAATGTTTGTAGGAAAAAAAAAGAACTATTAGTAAAAATTAATGATATTTCAAATATTCCCAATTGGCTTGAGAAAAACTTATCCACCTCTTACGGAATAAATGAAGTAAAGAAGATCTCAAAAATCATTACTCAAGAGGCAGAACTAGATATCAAAATCAAAAATAAATATATTGGATCCAAAAATTGGGAGACAATTTTAAATGGAAAATTTATTGAACCTGATATTATAAGAGTAAAAAATAAAGGACGAATTAATAAATTACCTTTCTTTGAGGATGGTTTATGGTGGGTACAAAGTATATCATCTTCACTTCCAGTAAAATGTTTGGAGGCGCTATTTAGATCCAATAATTTAAATTCGAGAATAATTTTAGAAATTGGTGCTGCCCCTGGTGGAAAGACTGCTCAATTAATAGATTATGGTTTCAAAACTAAATCTATTGATATTTCGGTTGTTAGAACCGATAAATTAAAAGAAAATCTAAATAGGCTAAATTATAATACAGATTTGAAGTGCTTGGACTTTCTCGATTATAGTGATGATAAAGTTTATGATGCTGTGCTTTTAGATGCTCCATGCACCGCATCTGGACTTATGCAGAGAAAACCAGAAATCTTACTTAAAAATAAAACTGAAGAACTAGAGAGTTTAATAAAAAAACAAAGGAAACTTTTAGAAAAGTCTAATAGACATTTAAAGAGTGGTGGATATCTTGTCTATTGTGTTTGTTCTATATTTTCAAAGGAGGGTAAAGAACAAATTGAAAGTTTTCTAAAAAAAAATAAAAACTTTTCATTAGTAGCTCCAGCTGACGATATACAAAAATATGGTAAATTATTAAATAATAAAATGTTACTCATAACACCAAAGCAAAATTATTTCACTGAGAGCTTAGTGGGTACAATTGATGGTTTTTTTATTGCAATTTTAAAGAAAGAATATGAATAACTTTATCAATCTAAATAATTATTTATTATTTAAAAACCCTTTTTACCATTTTATTCTTAAAAGAAAATCAGAATCAGGTTTCATTCTTAATCCCAAAAGCTTGTGGGAAGGAAATAAGCAAAATGGATCTAGGATTCTAAATGGGTATTTAAATTACCAAGGTGAATCATTTCCTTTAGATGATTTTCTGAAAAATAATGCTAGTGAATCATGGAGAGATTATCTTAATAGTTTTTTATGGCTAAAAGATTTAAGTACGTTACGAACAAATGAATCAAGAATATTCTTTAGAAATTTTCTGAGTAATTGGCTGAATAAGAATAAATATTTTAATGAAATATCATGGAAAGAGGAGACTGTCTCTAAAAGAATGTTTAGTCTTCTGACAAATTTGTCATTTTATTTTGATACTGCTAACGAAGATTTTCAAAACCGTGTTGCTAGATATATATTTGTTCAAACAAAATTCTTGTTTCATAACTATCGCTTTAGGAAAAGGGAAATATTTACGATCAAGGCCCTTATACTTTCGTCCTTATGTATTAAGAATTTAGAAAAAAAATTTCCAACACTTATCGATGATTTTCAAAAACTTTTACAAGAAGATATTCTTGAAGATGGAATGCATTATAAAAGATCTCCGAGTCAACACTTTTTTTTTCTGTGTTCGATAATTGATATAAGAAATTTTTTAAGTAATGCAAAAAAACCAATTCCGATTCAACTTAATGATAAAATTGATGAGATGGTAAATGTTCTTAAGTTCTTCAGGATTGCTGATGGTCAGCTATCAATATTTAATGAACACGATTATATAGATTCAATAAAAATTGAAAATGTAATAAAGAAAGGAGGTAGAAAAATAAAAAAAATTCCTTCCATACTTCACTCCTCTGGTTTCCACAGAGTTTCTAAAAATAAACTGACTTTTTTGATGGATTGTGGCCAACCATCTAATGCAAACACTTACGCTGGTTCATTGTCATTCGAATTTTCTCATCAAAAAAATAAGATAGTTGTTAATTGCGGTTCTCCATTTATTAATAATAAAAAATGGCATGAAGCTATGCGTTCAACTGCTGCACATAGTACTCTTAATTTGGACGAAGTGAACTCCTCCGATATTTTCTTCAATAAAATTAACAAAACTAGAAAGGCTCAGGTTTGGTCTGAAAAATATGAAGAAAATAATCTAGTATGGATTAATTCTGCACATTCTGGTTATAGGAAACTCTTTGGTATTGTCCACAACAGAAAAATTCACATTGATCCACTCAATCTTACAATAAAAGGTCAGGATTATTTAGCAAAACCGATTAAGGGAAATCATAATATTGCTAAAAATTTTTATATTTTGTTCCACATACATCCAGAAATAGAACTAAATGTTACCTCTAGTAAAAAAAAGGTTGTCCTTAAACTCAAAAATAATATTGGTTGGGAGTTTATCTGCTCTGAACCAGTTCTAGAAATTGGAGAAGGAATATACCTTGGTGATGGGGTAAAAAAGGAGAATAGTCATATACTTATAAGGGATAGTGTTATTCCAAACAAAAAAATTAAATGGTTGTTTAGAATCATCAAGTAACTTAGAGAGACCAATAATTTTCTAGATCTCTTTTTTTCAACACACCTTTAATGTCAAAAATAGTGCCCTTAGGTTTAAGAAATTTTTTAATTGTATTAATTTTTTCTATAAAAAAAGAATGCGGCACTGATATAATAACACCATCATATGTATGATTTACAACTTTACCAAAGTCAATATTATTAAAATTTGAAAGGCTCACAAAAGGATCAAAAGTATCTATTTTTATATTTAGACTTTTTAATATTTTTAATAACTCGATTGACTTTGAATTCCTGAGGTCTGGCACATCCTCCTTGAATGTAAATCCTAAAAACAGGACCTTCGCATTCTTTTCTAACTTAATTTTAATTTGTTGGGCCACAAATTTTGGCATCTGATCGTTTGTTTTACGACCCGACAAGATTACATTCGGATTAATTTTTAGCTGGGTAGCTTTATGTGAAAGATAGTATGGATCAACTCCTATGCAATGCCCTCCAACAAGACCAGGTGAGAATGGCAAAAAATTCCATTTCGTTTTTGATGCCTCCAATACGTCATAAACACTGATACCTAATTTAGAACAAATTTTTGTCACTTCGTTTATAAATGCAATATTAATATCTCTTTGTGCATTCTCAATAACTTTTGATGCTTCAGCCACTTTAATATTCTTGGCTAAATATATTTTTCCTGAAGTTAACTTTGAATAAATGTCCAATAGAGCTCTCTCAACGTCTGAATTTTGTCCAGATACCACTTTATTTATTTTATCTATGGTATGTTCCTTATCCCCAGGGTTTACTCTTTCTGGCGAATATCCAAGGAAAAAATCAACTCCTGATTTTAGTTTTTTTTTATTTTTTTCTAGTTCCTTTGCACATATTTCCTCTGTAGCACCTGGAAAAACTGTACTTTCAAAAACAACGATATCACCCTTTTTTAAAAGACCTGCGATAATCTTACATACGCTCTTAAGGGGTTTAAGGTCAGGTCTATTTTTATTATCTATTGGAGTTGGCACTGTTGCTATAAATACATTACATTTGATTAAATCTTTAAATTTATCAGTAATTTTTAGGTTTTTATTTAATGCTTTTTTTAGAACCTTTTTTTCAACTTCAAGAGTTTTGTCAATTCCTAACTTCAACTCTTTAACTCTTTCATTAGATATATCAAATCCTAGAACCTTGAAATGAGGCGATAAATTTACGGCCAATGGTAGACCAACGTAACCCAAGCCCAGTATTGCTATTTTTTTTTCATTCATTATTAAACTTTGATATAGTAGTGTTTTATCATGATTATTGTTTATTCCATCTTTTTATATTTTTTCTCAACCCTCCTAATTAACAAATCAATAAAACTCCTAAATAAATTTTCATTGATTGATTACCCTGGATTGAGAAGCAATCACACATCTCCAACACCTAAAGGTGCTGGAATCATAATAATTCCACTAATTATTATTTCAACTTTAATCCTTCTTTATTTTAATAAATTACTTACTGCAAATTGGATTCTAGTTTTACTCTTTTGTTTACTCCTCAGTTTAGTATCTTTTATTGATGATTTAAAGAATCTTAGCACAAAGGTAAGGCTACTATTTCATTTTTTTATTGTAGCTAGCTCCTTATTTCTTTTCAAAAATGATATAATTAACCTGGCCGATTCCATTTTAAATCACATAGAATCTGAGCAATTATTCCTAGTAATGTTTTTTCTAACAATTGTATTTTCCTTTTTCTGGATTTGGATTATAAATCTTTATAATTTTATGGACGGGATGGATGGGCTGACAACACTTCAAATATGCTCTGTTGCTTTGTTAACCAATTTATTATCACTTATTGGGAAAGTTAATATTGAATACCAAATATTAAGTTTAATAATTCTTACTGTATTCATTGCCTTTTATAAATTCAACAAGTCACCAGCAAAAGTTTTTTTGGGCGATGTTGGTTCTATCAGTTGTGGATTTTTAGTTGGGTTTATAATGATTTCAAATTTTTTTTATAGTGATATAATAATACCTTTTTTAATTATTAATATGTATTATTTGTTAGACTCATCAATCACTTTAATCTTAAGAATAATTACTAATCAAAATATTTTTCAAGCCCATAGTTCTCATTTTTATCAAAAAATAATTAGAAGGGGGTATTCTCACGAGTATGTTCTCAAACGGATAATAATATTAAATTCTTTACTTTTAATGTTAGGCATTATGTCTACAAAATTTCCAATTTCAGCACTTTTTGTCTCCATAATTCTTTCTTTGTTACTTTTATATTTTTTCGAAACAAGGAAATCATATGAACATTAGAATTCCACTAACTATTCTGCACGATTTCTTAATTTTTTGTATATCTTTCTTTATCTCGTTATGGTTAAGACTTGAATTTGTTCAGGCCTATTTTTTATTTAGCCAGATTTGGATTTACTCTATCGTATTTGCAATTCTAAACATTACATTATTAAATTTCTATGGACTTTACCATGGCATTTGGCGATACGCCTCTACTCATGAAATGGTGTCTATACTAAAGAGTATAACAATTTCTACTTTGATAATAATTGCACTCTTATTCTTAATAATGAGGTTGGAAAATATTCCCCGTTCCTTTCCAGTTCTATTATTTATTATTTCAATATTTGGTGCTATTAGTCCAAGATTAATTTATAGAGTTATTAAAGATAACCTAAAAAAAGATTCTTTAAAAAAAATATCAACTATAATTGTTGGTGATAGTTCTTCTGCTGAGAATTTTGCTAGATATACAAAAATAGATAGAAATTCACCCTATAAAATTATTGGAATAATCTCTATGAGTGATAAATCTGTTGGAAGAAGGATTCATAATATTCCAATCATTGGTTCACTTGAAAAGTTCAACAATTTTGAAAGTATGTATATCAACAAAACAAAAAAAATTCCAGAACGTATCATTATTGTGAACCAAAACATCAAGAAGGAACTTATCGAAATAATATATATATTTGCAAAAAAGAATGGGCTCGCAATAGGTCAGGCCAATAAAGTATTTAATCTTTCACTAAATGAAAAAATATTTGATACTTCACCAATTGTTATTGAAGATGTTTTAGGACGAAAACAGAATGTGAACGATACCAGCAAATTAAAAGATATTACGAATAAAACTATCCTAGTTACTGGGGCGGGGGGGACTATTGGAAGTGAACTATGCAGACAAATAACTTCCTTTATGCCAAAAAACTTAATAGTTCTAGATAATAATGAATATGCCCTTTTTAAAATAACTCAGGAGCTTAAAGGCAGATGTATTGAAAGTCTCACGGATATAAGAGACAAAAAAAAACTAGCTAAAATTTTAAAAATTTATAAACCAGATTATGTTTTTCATGCTGCAGCCCTGAAGCATATAACCTTTGTTGAAAATGATCCACTAGAGGCCCTAAAAACTAACTTTTTATCTACAGTTTCTCTCTGCGAACTATGTATTAAACAAAAAGTTAAGAAAATGATATTTATTTCAACAGACAAGGCTGTTTATCCATCAAATATTATGGGGGCAACTAAAAGATTATCAGAAAAATATATACAAGAAATATCAAAAAAATCGATAGATTGTTCCTTTTCAATAGTAAGATTTGGTAACGTTCTTGGTTCAACTGGTTCAGTTGTTCCAATATTTGAGGCACAAATAAAAAACAATGAAACTATTACAATAACTCATCCTAAAGTTCAAAGATATTTCATGACTATAAGAGAGGCTGTAGAACTTGTAATTATAGCTTCCCAAATTCAAAGCAAAAGAAACGGAGAAATATATATTTTAGAAATGGGAAAACCAGTATTAATTAAGGATCTTGCAAAAAAAATGATTACTTTATCTGGAAAAAGTCTAGATGAAGTCAAAATAAAAGTTACCGGTCTAAGAAAGGGGGAAAAAATTAGTGAAGATTTGTATTTCAAAGAGGAAAAAATAAAGAAAACAGATATTAACGGAATTTTGTGTGCAACTGAATATCCATTTGTGTCAAATTTATTAAAATTTAATAAATTAATTTCTAGAATAAAAAATAATAGTATTGAATATCCCTTAAATGATATTATGAAACTACTACCTGAATTCAAAAAAATAAAAGACGAAAAAAATGACAATTAAAAGAGCTTTAGTTTCGGTATATGACAAATCAAAAATTAACATTTTAGTAGATTTTTTCATTAAAAATAAAGTTGAAGTACTTAGCACAGGTGGAACAGCTAAACACTTAAAGTCGCTTAACTCAGAAATTAAACTTGTTGAGATTTCTAAATATACTAAATTCAATGAAATACTTAATGGTAGAGTCAAAACCTTGCACCCAAAAATTCACTCAGGCATATTAGCAGATAAGAATAATAAAAAACACCTTGAAGACATGGAACTCTTAAAATTGGGCTTCATAGATCTGGTTGTAGTAAATTTATATCCATTTGAAAAAATATCTACTAATTCAAGGAACTCTGATGAAAAATGTATTGAAAATATAGATATTGGCGGCCCAACGATGATAAGAGCAGCAGCTAAGAACTATAAAAATGTTCTAACACTCAGTAGTCCTGACCAATATGACTTATTTATAAATGAAATTAGAAACAATGGTTTTATTTCAAAAGCCACTAGAAAAACGTTAGCTGCTCTTGCTTTTGAAAATACAGCCTATTACGAAAGTCTAATTTCAAATTGGTTTAATAAAAATAATACTGAAATATGTAAAAAAAATTCTGCAATTCCTCTTAAAAAAATAAAAGATTTACGATATGGTGAGAATCCTCACCAGTCTGGTGCCTATTACAAGTATGGAAACAATAAGCTTTCTCAGATTAACGGGAAGAATCTTTCTTTTAATAATATTTACGATCTTGAGGCTGCAGTAGAGTTATCTTACGAGTTTGAAAAAGGTTCCTGCGTAATTGTTAAGCATGGAAATCCTTGTGGTGTAGCTCTAGATAACCTCCAACATAAAGCATATAAAAAGGCACTTATATCGGATAAAACAAGTGCTTTTGGTGGGGTTGTTGCTTTTAACCAAGAAGTCAACGAAAAGACAGCAACACAAATTGCCAAGATCTTTACTGAAATTGTCATAGCTCCAGATTTCTCATCAAAAGCTAAGAATCTTTTGTCAAAAAGGAAGAATCTGATCCTTATAAAATATAAAAAGTCGAAAAGTCAAAAAAAGTTCCACATAAAATCAACCTCTAATTTTATTCTAGTGCAGGAAAAGGATCAAAAAATCATATCAACACCTGATTTACAGCCTCAAACTAATAAAAAACCTAGTAAAAAAGATATGGATGATATGATCTTTGCATTTACAGTAGCAAAACACGTCAATTCAAATGCAATAGTTCTTGCATCAAATTTATGTACACTTGGAATTGGAGTTGGTCAAACAAGTCGTATTGACTCAACTATCCAGGCGATATCTAAAATGAAAAAAAACTTCAAAAAATCAAGACCTGTCATGGCATCAGATGGTTTTTTTCCTTTCCCAGATATTATTGAGTTATGTTCTGCTAATAATATTAAAGGAATAATTCAGCCAGGGGGATCTTTGAATGATAAAATTGTAATAGAATCTGCCAACAAACATCACATACCTGTAGTATTTACTAATATACGACATTTTAGACACTAAATTAGTATCTATTTATTGTATATAATAATACTGGAATAATAAAAAATAAAGAAATTATACATAGTCCCAACCTTATCGAGTCTGATATATCTATTATTATACCAACTAAAAAGGGGCCGAATATTGAGCATAAACTACCAAATATTGTAAAAATACTGAATGATACTGTTTGATTTTTAGTTATAGTGCGTTTAGCAATAACACTTCTACTTGACGCTTGTATTGGTCCGACAAAAAATCCAATTAATATGGCTATTATCCAAAACAAATAGACGCTATTCACAAAATAAATTGAAAATGTCAAGAAGAAGAGTAACAAAGAACATGAAATGACAATTTTTTCTGAGCCTACTTTATCGTCTATACGTCCCAGAACTAGGCAACCGAGCACACCACTTAGATTTATAAAAACTCCCATCAATAGTATTTCTGTCTCTTTAAGACCAAATAAAATGGATGCAAACATACTGGCAAAAACAAAAATACATATTACTCCGTTGTTAAAAAAGAAATAACCTAACAAAAACCATGGTAACCTTGAGTTTTTTAATTCAGGTAAAATATTCTTAATCGTTGGAATTAAAAAGGTTTTACCTTTAAAATTATTCAAATGTGATCGACCAAATATAAGGCACCAAAAGGCTACAAACGGGCCTATGAATAGGAAAGTTGAAAATCCCAGAAATTCATAGTTCTGACTCTTAGTTATTTTAATAAATATAAATGTTAGCAATAATGATAGTAACCCACCAACATACCCTGATGCCCATCCAAGATTTGAAACTGCTCCCTGAATACTTCGTTTGGAAATTTTGTGAAGCGATAAATTGTAAAAAAAATTTAAAACTTCAAATGATATAAAGGATACTATTATAAGGAGTAATGGTAAAATGTTATTGGAACCCTTTTCTAAAAAAAACAGGCCAACCATTGATAAAATTAAAGAATAAAAAAAGAAATGAAAAAAAGATAAATTAAGTTTCCTTGATCCCTTGTTTCTGAGAAACAACAAACAAGAGAAGATCAAAAATGTCAATGCGCTTGCAATGGAGATAGAAAACCCCCAATTACTTGTACCAACTATTTCATTATCTGCTATTTGCTTGACATAAAATGAACCATAAAAGAATGTTAATATAAGAGTAGGATAACTTGAAATACTGAAATCGAATAAACACCAATCCTTTATGTGCTTTTTTTTTAGTAATGAGATCAATTTATTTGTTCTGAGTTATATCGGTTTAACTAATTACAATATCCATTTTTAAGTACACACGGACTTACAGAAATTGACTGATCAGGGGTTGAAATAGATATTCTCTCTGCAACAGCGGGCACTCTTCTGTGTGTTGTTCTTGATGGTGTTCTAACCACACTTTTACCAGATATACCGGCGTTCATTATATTTCTAACACGTTGCACAAAGGTCAATCTGTGAAGAATTCTCATGAAGTGACTGCCACCAACTAAAGTGTAATTAGAAACTTGTCCAGCGTTAGCACCAGTACCGTTTGAAATAGATAACGATAACAAGTTAATTAAATGTGATTGGCCAGCACCATTACTTGATATACTGCCTGTTCCTGTAAGTGCAAGGTTTTCTGAGTTAGCTAAATTTGCAATAGAAAGTTCATCAGATGTTACAATCATTTTGTCATCAGCGAATTTTGATCCAATCAAACTAACTGGGCGTTGAGTTACAGTTAGACTTGCATTCCCAAGGTTGTAGTTAGGATGTGCTGATTGCAAAGTGCCTAGGCTAACTCCTTTAGAACCAACATTTGCATTTGTTGTAATCGTTCCTGTTCCACTAATTGTAACTGTATCCGAGCCGACAACATTTGTGAACGTTGAAAAAACTGAACCATCAACAGAAACAGTTCCATCATAATGTCTGGTACCGCTTGCATTGGTAGTTCTTGGATTGACGTCTATTGTATGAGTTCCGCCAGTTAATGTATAATTTGAAGCCTGTCCTCCAGTTAAACTTAAAGTACCTGTTGATACTGTTTTATCAAGTCCAACTCCATTGGATGCCATTGTTCCAGCTCCACTTAATGAAAGAGAATGACCAAGAACAGTGTTAGTCACTCCATTCGTTTTTAAGTCACTGGCTGCAACATCTGTAGTTGCATCATATGTTTTCTCAAGATCAATATTTACAGGTCTTTGGGTTACCGATAATGTAATTGTGCCAACAGTATAATTTGAGGCGTTTCCACTTGCGCTAGCTAAGGCTAAAGAACCAGTTGTAACAGTTTTACCACTCCCAACATTTGCATTGGCAATACTACCCGTTCCGTTTACTGTGAGAACTTCACTACCAACACCTGTAGTGATAACAAGGTCTGATCCATTTACAGTTGTTGTTCCATCATAGATACGCGAACCGGCAATATTTACTTGTCGTGAATTAATATCAAAGGTCCCACTTGCTAATGAATAATTTGAAGCTGAACCTGTTCCATTAGCTAAGGTTAAGGTGCCTAACGTAACAGTTTTACTTGAACCAGCAACAGCGGTTACGACTGTTCCTGAACCAGTTATTGATAATGTCTGCCCTCCTACTCTGTTAGTAAATACGCTTATATCAGAGCTATTTACAATCGTTGTTGAATCATAAAACCTTGACCCACTAATTGTTACTGGTCTTTGCGTAACGTTCATTTGATAAGTTCCACCAACTAGTGAATAATTAGTTGCTACACCTGCAGTACCACCAGACCCGTTCCCTAACGTCAAGCCTGAAGTATTTATTGTCTTATTAGTTCCTACGTCAGCTCCTGCAGACAATATTCCATTTCCAATTAAAGTAAGTGTTTGTCCACCCGCTGTTCCAGAAATTGTAAGAGCACTAGAAGCAGCTGTCGCTGATGCATCATAAACTTTAGACCCACTTAAAGAAATAGGTTTGGCATTTATATCCAAGGTAGCCGATGTTAACGAATAGTTTGACGCCACTCCTGAATTGTCGGCTAATGATAATGTTCCTAAGGTAACTGATTGTTGACCTGAGGCTACATTTTCTGAGGATACAGAGCCTAATCCAGACAGTGATAGAGTTTCCGAACCGACTAAGTTATTAAATGTTACTGAGAGGTTCGTAGCATCAACATTCTTAGTATTATCAAAAAGTCTGTTTGTTGTTAATGTTACCGGACGAGCAGTTACATTAAAAGTTCCACTACTCAAGCTGTAGTTACTTGCCACACCAGTTCCATTTCCTAGCGTCAAGCCAGTAACGTTAATTGTTTTACCAGACCCCACACTTTGGGATTCAAGAAATGAGGTATTACCAGAAACTGTAAGAGTTTGCCCTCCAGCTGTATTATTAAATGTTGTTATATTTACTGCGCTTACCGTTTGTGCACCATCATAAACTTTAGTACCTGAGATTGTTATAGGTCTCTGTGTAATAATATAAGTTCCTTCGTTGATAGTATAATTATTACTCAACCCTCCATTTGAACCATTCGTAAGCGCTATATTAGTCGACCCAGAGTTTAACTGATTAGCACTTGCTAGATATGTTCCAACATTACTAGAGTTTGCAACTACGTCACCACTTAGGCTTAAAGTTTCTGAACCAACAAGCCCTGAAGCAACTGATATTATTGAGTTATTTAGTGTTGCACTGTTATCATAAACTTTCGTTCCAGATAAATTAACTTGCTTTTGAGTGACATTCATAGTTCCAGATGTTAATGAATAGTTTGAGGCTACACCTGTATTATTTGCTAATGCTATGGTTCCTAAAGTAATATTCTGAGTGCCAGCCGAAACATCCTTAGATGCTACTGATCCTGATCCTGATAAGACTAAGCTTTCACCTGAAACTAAGTTACTTAGGCTATATGTCAAGCCAGAGGTATCAGTAGCAGTTGTTCCATCATAATTTCTTGACGATGTAAATGTTAATGGTCTAGTTGTAATATCAAAAGTATGTG
>Ga0315330_10002197_pt1 | contig 13379 bp, 5 predicted proteins | sample M140m34915metaG_FD_203453 | JGI IMG/M metagenome (GOLD analysis project Ga0315330, IMG submission 203453) | Ammonia-oxidizing marine archaeal communities from Monterey Bay, California, United States - M1 40m 34915 | ecosystem: Environmental > Aquatic > Marine > Intertidal zone | place: USA...
TATTTAACCTAAATCTCTACGAAAGATTCTCTATGTCAATGTGGGTAAGGCCACTAAAATTTATAAACTACGGAGAGGAGAAGTCTTTTTTAAAAAAGGGTGAAGGTGAGGAGTCCTGGAATTACAAATATTCCTATGTTAATGACACCTCAGAGCTTGTTTTTGATCTTAATACGGAAGTGTCGGAAGTATCTTCAAGTGACATCTTTTTAAATATGTTCGACTGGTATCATCTTGTTATCCACAAAGACGGAGACTTTATAACTCAGTTTGTTAATGGTGATACAGTGTCAAGTGTTATTGATACAACTTCATCATACAATAACTTATCTCAGATACTAATTGGTGGTTCAAAAGAAAATCAGGATTTATTTTATGGTGTTATTGATGATATTATAATATCTGGAGATTACGGGTTCTGTAGCTATACTGAACCTGAGGATAGTGATAATTCAGGTGTATATGATTTCCTTGAATTTGGTGGTCCTGTGACATTAGACTCAATTTCTGAGTCTCAGACTATAACTGAGGAGACAGATACCTATTTCGCAGTTTCAGCTTCTGCTATCAGCAATATCTCTTACCAGTGGCAATACTCTGACGACGAAGGTTCAACATGGTTGAATATTAGTGAATCACCTCTCTACGGTGGCATAAACAAAGATACACTTAAGGTATATGGAGCTCCTCTATCCTTCAATACACGTTTATTTAGAGTAGTTATATCAACACATTCTTTCAACTGTGGAGATGATATCACAACAAATTCATTAGAACTTAGTGTACTTCCTGACAATGATCTAGATGGTATCGCTGATTCTGATGATATAGATGACGACAACGACGGAATTTTTGATTATCAGGAGGGTAATGGAGACACTGATGGAGACGGTATACCAAACTCTTTCGACCTAGATTCCGATGGTGACGGATGTAATGATGTTATTGAGGCTGGATTCACTGATTCTGACGCTGATGGTTTATTAGGAGATTTACCTGTAGAAGTTGATGAACAGGGTAAAGTAATAAGCGCTGGAGAAGGTAACGGATACATAGACCCTGTAGACAGAGACAGTAACTTCATGCCAGATTATCTTGATTTTGGCTCTTCTGTATCGATAATTGTTGAGCCTGAGGATGTTTATATAACCGAGAGTCTAGACTCTCTTGTCCAAGTTGTAACTGAAGTCACAGACTCTGAGACAATGGTCTTATACACGTGGCAGGTAAGTGAGAATGATGGTATTACTTGGGAAGGATTATCAAACACCTCAAATATTCTTGAAGTAATAAATGCAGATGTCAGCTACAATGATAGGTTATTTAGGGTTATAGTGTCTACTCCATCATATATATGCGGTGGGGAAGTTATCTCAGACCCATTCAGGATAATGATTCAAAATGATTTTGATAGTGATTTCGTTGGAGATTACTCAGATTTAGATGATGATAATGACGGGATATATGACTCTGTAGAGTGTGAGAATACATCAAGTATACTTATTAGTGGTGATGTAGACACGTTAATTACGTCTGGGTATCCAATTATAGCAAAATATACAGGAAATTCTGGATCTGGCGACGGATCCCAGGTATTTGGCAATAATATCAATGTTTCTATGTTTATCACTGAAGGTGATATATATGAAGACTGTTATTTTGAGTCTTACATGAATTTTGATGATGGTATTGAGGTAAAAGTAGGAGGGAAAACTATCCTTTCTTTTGATCAGTATCATTGGGATGTTAAAAGAGGTAAAGCTGATCCATTCTTAACTAGAGAGTTTAATGGAGGTATTTTTGGTGACCCATGGCTTCCGTGGAATGAAAATACTGAGATAAGGCTCGTTATAAGGGATGGCTCGATAAAGCTCTATTCTGAGACAATTGATGGTAGGATGGTAGATGTTATTCCATACATGGATAATACTGTAGATGGTTGGGTATTAGACAAAAACTTTACCTTGTCGTGTAGGGAAGGGTTCAATCTTGATATCAGGAATACAAACCATGAAGGTCCTTCACTATTTAAATCAGAAAATACAATTTATGCTTATGTATGTAAGGATACTGACGATGATGGAGATAATAACAACAGAGACTTTGACTCTGATGATGACGACTGCTTCGATGTCAGGGAAGCAGGATTCCTAGATCAGAATGATGACGGGAGGCTAGGAGATCTACCTACTATTGTTGACTCATTAGGATTAGTGTTAAATAGTGGTGGTTATGATATCCCAGTTGATAACGATGGTAATGGTATCTATGACTTCTTAGAAGAGGGTTTTACAATAGATATCACCACATCTCCAGAGTCTTACACCCTCGTCAAGGAAGGAGATACCTTCAGTTTATTTGTTGATGTAAAGCTTAGTGAGAGGTTTGTGTACCAGTGGCAAGTTCAAGACGAGTATAGCCTATTCTGGGAGAATTTATCAGATACAGTTATTGGTATGTCCTCATACTCTGGATCAAACACTAACATTCTTAATATTTCTGGAGTAAACTTTGATGAAAACCAGTTAGAAAATATTTTTGTGTCGTACAGGCTTATTATATCATCTCCAGCGTATCTGTGTGAAGATGACATACTAACATCTCCATTCGAGATAGAAGTCTACCACAAGGATTTACATATTCCTAGTGGATTTTCTCCTAATAATGACGGAATTAATGACACGTGGATAATCAGAGGTCTTGAGGAATATCCTAACCACAAGATTAAGGTGTTTAACGTATGGAACACAAGAGTTTTTGAGTCAGAAAACTACCAAAACGACTGGTCTGGAACAAATCAGACGCAAATATATTTTGGTGATGGTAGGCTTCCAGAGGGGACATACTACTATATTTTTGATTTAGGAAATGGTAAAAAGCCTCTCAAAGGTTTTGTTTTTATTAAAAGAGATTAGACTTTAGAATTTATATTTAGGAAATATATTGATTAAATTTGCGTTAGATATCAAATTACAATACATGCTAAGGAAAGTATTAACTCTTCTTTTTTTCATTGGATTTATAGTGAATAGTAATTTGATTGCGCAATCTAATTGCGGTGGAGAGGCGGTTGAAATTGGTGGGGCTGATGGAACATTTGAAAGCTGTGCTTCTATTGCAGCAGCAAATGTACCTGGAAATATAACATGTGGTGGTTGGTTCAATGGACAGGGCACTGCAGATGCAAAAGAAGGTGATAATAATGTGATGTCAGTACCAGAATCTCCTGATGGTGGTGTCTTTGCTGCGCTTTGGGTACCAACTACTAACTCACCGATTGCTGAATCATTTTATACTGTTGTTGATAATCTAACCATAGGAAAAAAATATACTTTAAACTTTTATTATGTTAATACAGGTATGTATAACCTTACTCCATCTCCTGGAGACGTAAAACTTGAAGTTACATTTGGATCAGAGGTAAAAGAGACATCAGTCTATTCATTTGAGGGTTATGGAAGTCAGGTATGGGACGAGATTACCATGGAATTTACTGCAGATTCAATATCTCAGAGATTGACATTTCAGGCAGTAGGTGTTGAGAATAATCGTGCTTACATGGGAATTGATGGTGTTAGACTTATCTCAACCTCAGACACAGGAAATAATGGCCCTATAGCAAATGACGATGGAAACATTGTTAATGAAGGAGAACTTACTGTAGGGAACGTATTTGATAATGATACAGACGCAGACGGAGATCTTCTCCAGATAATTTCTATTACAAAACTTCCAGATCATGGATCTTTAACTAGTAACTCAAGTACTGGAGAATATGTCTACCAGCACTTTGGAGATGAAGAATTTTCGGACTCATTTACTTACGTGGTTACAGACGGTACGTGTACAGATACTGCAAATGTAGTGATAAGTATCACACCAAAAAATGATCCTCCCGTAGCTATTCAGGACACATTTTATGTAAATGAAGGTGATACCCTGATAGTTTTAAATAATGACCCTAACCTTATCATAAATAATGATACCGATCCAGATAATGGTGTGTCTGACTTCACAGCTCAGTTATCTATTCCACCTCTATACAATAATACTGGTACAATATTTTTACTTGGCTCAAAGGGAGCATTCCAGTATATACATGGATGTAACAATGCCACTATAGACGTATTCCAGTACTACGTTAGTGATCTTGACCAACAGTCTGAGTTCCAAGATAGTGTGATAATATTTATTCAGAATGAGGTTCCGTTTGGAGAGCCTGATTTATATACTGTTGAAAACGGCGGAACACTGTTAGTAGATGACGAGTTAGATGGTGTACTTATAAATGATGAGGACCCGTTTGTCTGTGATACTCTGAGTGTAACTCTCGTTCAGGGACCTTCAATGCACTTAGGAACATTTGAACTTGACTCAAATGGAACCTTTACATATATCCACGATGGTAGTTTCGCTCCAAACCAAGACTATTTCGTTTATCAGCTATCTGACGGTCAGGATAATGCACTAGAGACAGATACTGTATATATAAGTATTGACAACCCATCTCCAACAACAAATAGCCTAAGTTTTGCTGTGGATGAGGGTCAGCAGCTTATCGTAGACTCGGTTCAAAGTATTTTCACAGTTTCAACCAGTAACTTGGGGTTACCTCTATCAGTTGAGTTAGAGCAGGCTCCGTTCAGAGGTACGCTCCTTCCTTCAGGAGAAATTAATGACGACGGATCTTTTGTGTACGAGCACGACTGTACAGATATGCCAAATGAGGATTATTTCCTTTTCAAGGTTTCTGATTCCCTGACAGAAACTATTGATACAGTTTTCATAACTGTAAATAATGTCTGTCCAGTAGGAGAGAATGATTTTTATAAGATTTCAGAGGGACAGACTATTGATATTACATCACCATTAGGTGTATTATTTAATGACACAGACGATAATGTATGTGACCCACTGACTGCTACTTTAGTAGTTCCTCCTCTTTACCACGATGGCACATTCACTCTTAACCAAGATGGATCTTTCATCTACACACACAATGACAGTGAAAATTTTGAGGACCAGTTCTCCTACAGGCTGTCTGACGGTGAATGTAATGGTGCTGTTTATACTGTTATTCTAGGCATAGACTCAGTAAGTGATGCTCCTCCAGTAGCTAAAGACGATAGTTTTGTTCCGTGTGTAAAAGAAGGTGAGACATTAAATATTACAACATACGCTGATGGTGTCCTTGGAAATGATAACGACCCAGACCCCAAAGACGATGTCCTCACCGCAAAACTTATTCAAGGTGTTTCTCACGGTACATTATTGTTTAAAGATGACGGAACATTTACATACACGCACGATGGAGGAGAGGATGATAGTGATTTCTTTACTTATGTGGCATATGACGGAGATTTTTATAGTCTAGATACAGCAGTAGTTACGATATGTATAGATCAGGTAAATGACTGTCCCGAAGCAGTAGATGATGCATTTACTATAAATGAAGGTCAAGTTCTTGACTCTACAGTAGCAAGAAACGATCTCGATAATGACATAATAACTGTTGATAATAATTACTCGATTAGTATTGCTCCTTCAGTAGGAAACCTTGAGCTTAGGTCTGACGGAAGCTTCACGTACACGCCACCGACACAGATTGATCCTCCAGGTCCTCAAATTGTTACATTCGAATATGAAATTACTGATCCAGATCCGTCAACTAACTGTTCTGATAAGGCTACAGTGACAATAAGAATTAACTCTATAAACGACTGTCCAACTGCATATGATGATACTATCTATGTTGATGCTCTCAATAATGAACTTATAATAAAAGATTTAATTGCAAATGATGTCGATATTGATAATCCTCTAGATTCGTCAAGTATCTTTATACTAGATCCACCTCTTTACGGTGATCTAATTGTAAATAATGACGGTACTATTACTTACGATTATATCGGTTCTCCAAGTAAGAGAGATAGTATAACCTACGCTATCCAAGACTCTCTAGGATGTATATCTAATTACGCTAAAGTCTGGATAAATATTGAAAATATTCAGTACCCAGAATACGAACTCCCATCGTACTTTACTCCTAACGCTGACAGGTTCAATGACTTTTTTACGATAAAATATAAGAATATAATACTTGGAAACGTTAAATTTGAGGTGAAGATAATGGATAGATACCAGAGGATTGTCTTTGAAGGTGATGTTTATAACGATAGAATTTGGGATGGGATAGACAGAAATACCACTGGTGATGCTAATAAAGGACTTTATTTTTATGAAATAACACCTATTGAATATGGTGATACTAGAGCCAGAACTATAGTAGGTGTAATATTTTTAGACAGATGATAAAAAAGATAACATTACTACTTTTCGTACTCATTTCTTCGTTTAACACATATGCCCAAGAATATGTTGAGGTTTTAAGGGCATCAGACAATAATATTTTAGTTAATCCCGCACTTGCTGGTATTGATGGTAGAAACTCTCTTACTATTTTGGATACTAGATCCCTAAGAGGCTCAAGGTTTAACTCTGCACTTAGTTACGCATCTGCAAGCTTTAGGATGACAGATAATATGATATACTGTCCTGCTCCAGGATATTTCTCAACTAATAGTGGTAGAAGAAGTTCCCAGAGGATAACTACAAATCACTTTCAGACAAGTGTAGATCTATTAAATTACTCAAATGATATATTTAGAAGACTTTCAGCTGGACTAACTCTAGGATACAGACAGCAGCTAAATAGAGATATGAATATCATGTTCGCTATGAAGACAAATATATCCCAAGATAAGTTTGATCTTCTTGCGTGGGATACCTCAGATCCATTATATCAGAACTGGTCTAATAATGGTTTTAAACAGTCTATTTTTGGGATAACTCCAGGTATTACTATCTACACAAGAAATTTTCTGATAGGGCTGTCAACAAAGATAGGTCTTACCGGAGAAGAAAAATATAGCTACCAAGAAGGAAAATTTGATCCTTTCGGTAATGCAACAATTGCCACAATGTCTTACGACGTTCCAGTGGGAGGTAGTATGCTCTCTCTAAGTGGTAACTATGTAATAATTGACGATGAACCTAATTTCTACTCATTCGGTGCTAAAATTCCTCTCTCTGAAAGTATTTCTATTATGGGTGGGTCTAGAGACTTAGTTGAAGTTTTTGGTGGATTGAGCCTTAACTTCTATGGTAACACGTCACTTGAAATTTTTATCAATAATTTTATTGGTAACAGCGTCAGAAATGATGTACCAATTTACTCGATTAGACTAAAAGCTTTCGATATTTTTTAGTTAAAAACTGCATTTATTGTAATTCGTTCTTATCTTTAATTCCTGAATGGAAAACAGGAAAAATACGTATACCGAGGATAGTATTAAGTCACTCGATTGGAAAGAACACATACGTACACGCCCTGGAATGTATATCGGTAAATTAGGGGATGGTTCAGCGAAAGATGATGGGATATATGTGTTGATAAAAGAAGTTATCGACAACTCTATAGATGAACACCTAATGGGTCATGGTAAGGTGATAAAGATAAAGGTTAAAGATCATAGGGTAGAGGTAAGGGATTATGGTAGAGGTATACCTCTGGGGAAAGTTATAGACTGCGTATCAAAGATAAATACTGGAGGTAAATACGACTCGGAAGCTTTCCAGAAGTCAGTAGGGCTAAATGGTGTGGGACTTAAAGCTGTTAATGCATTATCCACGAAATTTCAAATTGAATCCTTCAGAGAAGGAGAAATTAAACATGCAGTCTTTGAGAAAGGAAATACTGTTGTAGATGATAAAATCAAGAATACTGAGGAGAGAAATGGTACTTCCATACTGTTTGAGCCTGATAACTCAATCTTTAAAAATTATAATTATATACCAGAGTATTTAGAAGATCAGATATGGAACTATGCCTACCTAAATTCTGGTCTTACCCTAAATTATAACGGGAAAAAGTACCACTCTGAGAATGGTCTGCTTGACCTTCTGGAGAGTAAGACAGACCCAGAAGCTCTGAGGTATCCTATCATTCATTTCAAGGGACAAGATATTGAGTGTTCTCTCACCCACACAAACAATTACGGTGAGGAGTACTACTCCTTTGTTAATGGTCAGTATACGACACAGGGAGGAACTCATCTCGCTGCGTATAAAGAAGCTATTGTGAAGGCTGTGAGAGACTTCTTTAAGAAAGATTACGACGCGACAGATATAAGGGCAAGTGTTGCGGGTGCTGTTGCTATAAGAGTTCAAGAACCTGTATTTGAGTCTCAGACTAAAACAAAGCTAGGATCTTTAAATATTAGTCCTAAGGGTCAGACAGTTAGGTCTTTTGTCAACGACTTTGTTAAGAAAGAACTAGATAATTTTCTCCATAAAAATCCAGAGACAGCTCAGGCTCTCCAGAAGAGAATACTCCAGTCCGAGAGAGAGAGGAAAGAGATAGCAGGTATTAAAAAACTTGCTAACGAGAGAGCTAAGAAGGCAAAAGTTCATAACAAGAAGCTCAGAGACTGTAGGATTCATCTAAATGACAAGAGGGGGGATGATGAGCTCAAAGGGAGCTCAATGATATTTATTACTGAGGGTGACTCTGCTAGTGGTTCTATTACGAAGTCAAGAGATGTTCAGACTCAGGCAGTATTTAGTCTTAGAGGAAAGCCATTTAATTGTTTCGGACACACAAAAAAAATAGTATATGAAAATGAGGAGTTTAACCTTTTACAACATGCTCTAAATATTGAAGATGGACTCGAAGGCCTTAGATATAATAAAATTATAATTGCTACAGACGCAGATGTTGACGGAATGCACATCAGGCTTCTGCTTCTAACGTATTTCCTTCAATTCTTTCCAGACCTTGTGAAGATGGGGCACGTCTATATCTTGGAGACGCCACTCTTCAGGGTGAGAAATAAGAAGAAGACATTCTACTGTTATGATGACGAGGAAAGAAATAAGGCAGTTGAAGAGCTAGGTAAAAACCCAGAAATCACAAGATTCAAGGGTTTAGGTGAGATTTCTCCTTCTGAGTTCAAAAATTTTATAGGTGATGAAATAAGACTAGAGCCAATTATTCTAAATAGAAAATCTAAGATAAATGAACTACTAACTTTCTACATGGGTAAAAATACTCAGGAGAGACAGGAATTTATAATCGATAAGTTACGTGTAGAGAAAGATTTAATAGATATTGAAGGAAATGAGTGAAGAAAAGATAGATAATAACTTAGATCAAACACAAAATACTGAGAACCCAGTATCTGACCTCTATGAAGATTGGTTTTTAGATTATGCCTCTTACGTAATCCTAGAGAGAGCAATACCATCTATTGATGATGGCCTAAAGCCTGTACAGAGAAGAATTTTACATTCAATGAATAATATTGAGGATGGTAGGTATAATAAATGTGCAAACATCATCGGTAGCAGTATGCAGTTTCACCCTCATGGTGACGCGTCCATAGAAGATGCCCTAGTTAATATGGGACAGAAAGATCTCCTGATAGACACTCAAGGTAATTGGGGTGATGTAAGGACTGGAGACAAGGCTGCAGCATCTAGGTATATTGAGGCAAGGCTATCAAAATTTGGGATAGAGACTGTTTTTAACGAGAAGACTACAGAATGGAAGCTGTCTTACGACGGGAGAAAGAAGGAGCCAGTTAACCTTCCGGTAAAGTTTCCTCTTCTTTTAGCTCAGGGTGTTGAAGGAATAGCTGTGGGTTTATCTACTAAGATCATGCCACATAACTTCTGTGAGCTTATAAAATCTTCAATCTCGTACCTGAAAGGAAATTCATTTAAGTTGTACCCTGATTTCCCTAATGGGGGTATGGTGGATATAACTGACTACAATGACGGAAAGAGAGGTGGTAAGATAAGGGTGAGAGCTAAAATCAGAGAGATTGATAAGTCTACACTTGTGATAGACGATATTCCACATAATACTACAACAACAAGTCTTATCGACTCGATAATAAAGGCAAATGATAAGGGTAAGATAAAAATTAGAAAAGTTGTTGATAACACTGCCGAAAAGGTAGAGATTCTAGTTCATCTGCACAAGAACCAATCTCCAAGCATCACAATAGACGCTTTATATGCATTTACGGATTGTGAGGTATCTATTTCTCCTAATGCGTGCGTTATCGTTCAGGAGAAGCCTCAGTTTTTAGGTGTTAAGGAAATTCTTAAGTATTCTGCTGACTCTACAAAGAAGCTTCTCCAGAAGGAGTTAGAGATCAAGAGAGATGAGCTAAAAGAAAAAATTCTTTTCTCAACTCTAGAGAAGATATTTATAGAAAATAAGATTTATCAGCAGATAGAGAAGTGTGAGACGTGGAATGATGTTATTGACACTATAGACAAAGGTTTAGATCCTTTTAAAAAAGATTTCTATAGAGAAATTACTAAAGATGATATAGTAAAACTGACTGAAATTAAAATTAAGAGGATCTCAAAGTACGATAAAGATAGACTTAACGATACTGTCATCAAACTTAATGAGGAGCTAGATAAAACTAATAAAAACCTTAATAATATAGTAGAGTACACTATTGACTACTATTATAATATCCTCAATAAATACGGAAAGGATAAGGATAGGAAGACAGAAATTATAAAGTTTGATACTATCAAAGTTAAATCTGTTGCGGCTAACAATGTTAAATTATATGTTAATAGGAAAGAAGGCTTTATAGGTTATGGAATCAAAAAAGAAGAGTTGGTTTGTAACTGCTCAGATATTGATGATATAATTACTTTCTGTGCAGATGGTTCTTATAAAATTGTAAAAATTCAGGATAAAGTATTTGTAGGAAAAAATATTGTTTTGACACAAATCTGGAAGAAGTCAGACAAGAGGATGGTGTTTAACGCTGCTTATTTGGACACTAAAACGGGTTTTTCATATGTTAAACGTTTTCAGGTAACCTCTGCAACAAAAGAAAAGATTTATAATATCGGGAAGAGCGAGAAAGGTTCTAAACTTCTCTATATCGCGGCGAGACCTAATGGAGAGTCAGAAGTAGTTACTGTACATATCCATGCTTCACAGAAAGCAAGAAAAAAAGTTTTTGATTATGACTTCTCTGAAATTGAGATAAAGGGTAAGGCGGCAAAAGGAAATATTTTATCTAAGTACAGAGTTAGAGCGGTAAAGGAGAAGAGTGTAGGACTCTCCACTTTATCTGGTATTAAAATTTATTATGATAACTCTATCGGTAGACTTAATACTGAGAGCAGGGGAGAATATCTCGGTAAATTTAATGGTGACGATATGATAATTGTAGTCTATAAAGATGGAAATTATGAACTCACCTCATTTGAACTTACAAATAGGTACGATTGGAATAATGTGTTATATCTTGATAAATACTCACCTGAAGGAGTTTTATCAGCTATATACTATGAAGGTAAACTAAAAAATTATTATGTAAAGAGATTCAATGTAGAGACAAATACTATGAATAAAAAATTCATGTTTATCTCACAAGAGAAAGGATCTAAACTAGAGTATTGCACCTATAAACTAGGAGAAACCATATCATTCAAATATTTTTCTGATAAAAAACTAAAACCCACTGAAATTGATTTAGATTCATTTATTGACGTTAAAGGTTGGAAATCTATAGGAAATAAAATAACGGTAGATAAGGTAAGGTCAGGAACATTTTCACTTCTTGAGAGGAAAGAGGTTGAACTTGAAGATAAGAAAGATACGAAGGTAGAGCAGCAGGTTGTTGACACTGGAGAGAAACAAAAGAAGGTAGCACCAGAAAAGAAGAAAGATGATACTTTCGATGTCGGAGAAACTTTAGAGTTAGATTTAGATACTGACCAATTAAATTTATTTGATGAAAAAGATTAAGGTTGCAGTAGATATTGGTAATTCGAATGTTGTTATCGGTTTATTAGTAGATAGTAAGTGGGAGAAAGTATACAGGTTAAGTTCCAAGAAGAATATTACATACTGGTCATTTAAGAATAAGCTCAAGAAAATTATTTCTCTCAATGAATTTAACCCTTCAAATGTAGAGTCTGTTGTTATCAGTAGTGTAGTTCCGACACTTACCGATGTTGTTAGGTTATCGTGTAGTGATATGTTATCTGAAAATATTATGATTATAAAATCTAAGGAAGTAAAGCTTATTGAAATCAAAATTGATGATGTTAATGAGATAGGAACTGACTTAGTATGTAACGCAGTTGAAGGATCTTCTATGTATGAATCAAATGTAATTATAGTTGATTTTGGAACTGCTCTAACTTTTACTTCAGTCTCAAAATCTAAAGAGATCCTCGGAGTAAATATCGTTCCTGGGCTTCAGACTGCTATTAATTCACTCTATAAGAACACTGCAAAATTACCATCAATTGATATTGAACTTCCTGATAAGGTAATTGGTAAAAATACTGTGCATTCTATTCAAAGCGGTATAATGTTTGGTTATGTTGGTTTGGTAAAGGAAATGCTTCAGAAAATCAAATCTGAAATGACTGGAGACACCAAGGTTATTGCAACTGGTGGTTTATCTAAATTTGCAAAACCACTGAAAGGTTATTTCAATGATATTATACCGACTCTTACCCTTAATGGAATGATTAAAGTATTAGATGAAAACATCAAAAAAAAATAATAAATTGCAAAAGTTTTTGAACTAAAATCATTTATTTCAGTATAAAAATAAAGACATATAATAAACTAAATAAACTAACATTATGAAAAGTGTAATTACTTGTGATATGGAGGGAAGGGTTTTGACAATGAATGACGACGCTGTTAAAATTTTTGGGTATAAGAAAGAAGAAATTATAGGAAAGAAAAGGGTGTCAATCTTCTCACCTGGAGAGATTGTTATTCAAAACGTTGGAAACTGGCTAGCAACAGCTGATAAACTTGGAGAGTTTGTTGGTAAAACATATTTCCTTAAGAAAGACGGTACAAAAATTAATGCTAAAATTAGTATTAGACCAACATTTGCAGACGGCAAGAGTAATTCACAAACTGGGTACTGTGGTGTCACTGAAGTTATAAAAGAAGATGTCAATGTACCAATTAACCTTTCAACAAAAATAATTAAGGGTGTGGCGATAACTAGAGTTCCATTTACAAGTGCATCTATCTTCCCGATGCTTGCTATAGCTGCATACTTCGCAGGTCTAGGCGATGGTTTATTCAGTGTTACAAGTTTATTATTAGCAGTTTTTGGTGTTTTGTTACTTCACCTTTCGTCTAATGTATTTAATGATTATTTTGATGTAAGCGATGGTACTGACGAAGCTAATAACGAATATTTTCAGCCGGGTGGCGCAGCAATTACTGGAGGTAGTAGGGCAATAGAGCTTGGCATTATTACATTAAACAAGACAAAGACTGTTGCTACTTCATTATTAATTGC
>Ga0315330_10002200_pt1 | contig 13369 bp, 7 predicted proteins | sample M140m34915metaG_FD_203453 | JGI IMG/M metagenome (GOLD analysis project Ga0315330, IMG submission 203453) | Ammonia-oxidizing marine archaeal communities from Monterey Bay, California, United States - M1 40m 34915 | ecosystem: Environmental > Aquatic > Marine > Intertidal zone | place: USA...
AAAGTTAGTATTAGGCTATGTATGCTAGGAGTTTCTTTAGCAATATTGCCTAGAGAATTATCTAAGCCTCTAAAGAAAGAAGAGTTAAAATTAATCTCTGAACAATTAGATCTACTCGATATTGGTTTTAAATTGACTAATATTTCAGGATGAATCCACATTCAAACGCGATAAATCTAGTGTATCAGCATCTAATAATGTACATCCTGGAATGAATAAGTTTTCACTAAATCCATGTCTGTACACAACTGCACCACTCCCCCATTCCTCGATATAACGGTTCATTTGTTTGGCCATTTTCTTGCGTTGGAAATCAACATCGGCACCATAGAAATGTTTTGCGTCAATCCAAGCAATCGGTTTTCCGTTAATCTCTACATGGTCGAGAAATAATATGTCGGGAGTTCTAACTGGCCTGCCAAGTTCTTTCTTTTGCTCAGTTACCATTTCAGGTTGTCTTCTAATTCTAACGCCCTTTGATTCAAACCAATCGGAAAGAATATCTTCGAATAAGTCTGCTCGGATGTGAGTTTCTGTTTGGTCTACATTTGAAACCCGGTCAGCAGCCTCTGCCATTTCAAATTCTTCTCGCTCCCTAGAGGAAAGTTTACTTGGAGTGCGTAGTGATTCTTTTATTTTAGATTTAGACCACCTTTTTTCTGCTAATATAACTCTGAAAATATTCATTGGAGGAAAGTCAAATCTTTTCGATAAATCTACGACATTCACTCCTTCATTGTACAATCTAAGTAATACCTTAGAGCGAGACTTTAGTCTTCCATGGCCATATACTGTTTTTTGTTGTAAAAGAGCAGAGCGTAGGGATAAGACTTGGTCCAATGTCATATCTCTTTTTTTGACAATTTCAGCGATTTCATCCACTCGGGCATCATCAAGCCAGCCGAATTCCCCTTTGCGGATTACGAACTTTGCCATATCAGCTTCTTCTTTTAGAGAGACAGGTGATGTTGGCCACGAAAAAGAGAACTCACGGGGAATAATTTCTTCATCTGGAAAACCCATCAAGGGAGGAGAAATAGTAAAGCGCTGTAATGCTTTTTCTTCCATTTCATGAATTATTTTTTTATTTCGTTCAATAAGATTTCGTTTTGGAGTAGTCCCGTAAGGTCTACTTTTGGAATTATTTTTGGAGCGTCGGGTAGAATTTTTATTTCTATCCCGATTATCCTTTGGCGGAGATTTTCCTCGGTTAGTATTCTCTGCCACATAACGGGGTTATCGCCGACCCTCCATGAATACTACCATTGATTACTCTTCTTCATACCCTTTTTGAGAAATTTGTTTTATCTCTATAACGCCATTCTCTGCTAAGTCATTCAACCACTGTTTAGCAATTTGTTTAGCACTATTGGCGACCTTATTTCCAAATATTCCCGACCACTTACTAGTTTGCCACCATGCGGCTATTTCTATGCCCCCTTCATCTTGACATAAGACTGTTATTTCAAGGGTTAAAGTTCTCAGCGCATTACCACTTTTTTTGCCATTAGAGGTTTGACCAAGCCAGTTGAATCTCATTTCTGTAAACTCGGGATTTTTCCCTTCGCGAATCTTTGTTACTTCCCACATTTCTTCGATTAATTGCTGCCTCTCTAGTCGATGTAAATCAAACCGATTTCCCTCATTCAATTTCCCTCGAGACTCAGATAAGATCCTTTGAGCAGTAGAATTCCATTGAGGCCATTTATCTAAATCCATTATGTTGAACGCTACATTTCGTGATTGTTCAACAGTTAGTTTTTTTCGCCAAACACCATTGGGAGTTTGCATCTAAACACAACCATTCACGCATATATTACTGCTGGATTTAGTGGCATTGCTGAATTAGTACGCCCAGATTCTTCCGTGCTTTCTTCACTTGGAATGATAATTACTTCGTCTAAGCCAAGTTCAGATTTTAAGAAGTCCTTTCTTTGCGAAAGTAGTTCGAATTCATCCATAGTACCAGAAATCAGTAACTTAGATTTATCATCCCACTTGAATATTTGAGGTAGCATTTTCTTACCCCAAAAACCAAAAATTTCGCCAGAATTTTCCAAATCAGCCAATTCGGAATCTTTCAATTTTGATATGAATGACTTGACGTTTCCACCTTCATTGACAAATCCAATTGCCATCATAGCAAGTTTTCTTTTCCATACAGGTGAGATTGTCAATGTAAGTTTCCTGGCTGGGCCATCTAAGTGACGCTCAGCGATTGTCTTGACCTTCCGAGCATTTTCTAAAATATTTCTCATGACATATTCATTATCCAATTCAGTCTGTTCTTTTGCAGTAAGTTTCTCTAGAGGAGTAAAAATAGTATTTGCAATTAGAGTATCATTTCCTATTTTCCTCCACCATTCTTCGGCGAGGTGTGGCGTTGATATGGAAAGGAGGTGCGACCATGTAGAAAGTAGTTGTTTTCCTAAGTCACCGTTGTTTCCGCCACGCCTTATGTACCAATTCATATCTTTGATAAGTTCATAGTGAGATATTTCAACGGCTCTTCTCAAATCATAATTATCCATGGATATTTGGAATTCATTTACTCGCTGTTTCATTCTTGCCTCTAACCAAAGGTCGATTTTACTAGATTCATTGCCCCAAGAAAGAATTTGATTTGGAATAGTTAGAAGTTGTAACATTACTCTGTGATTTGCTTCAAGTGCAGTATCAGACCAGTCCATTCCAGCTGTAGGGTTTGCAGCAAATAGGATAAATAATCTAACAGTATCTGCTCCGAATTTTTCAATCATATCTTCAGGAGAAACAGTATTTCCTAATGATTTACTCATTTTAGCAGAGCGCAATCCCAATTCTCCATTACAGTGTGGGCAGGGGTTCCCCATATGGTCCACAGAGAGTGTTATTGAACAGGTCTCACACCATGGAGCTTGCTTATTGACCATTCCTTGACAAAGTAATTCATTGAATGGTTCATCGATAGAATGTAATCCAATATCTCGTAGAGCCTTAGTCCAGAACCGTGCGTAGATTAAGTGCATCTGAGCATGTTCTATTCCTCCACAATAGAAATCAACATTCATCCAATGATTAACAACATCTTTTGAAAAACATTGTGAGTTATTTTGTGCATCAGTATAACGCATGAAGTACCACGAAGAATCAACAAAAGTATCCATTGTATCGGTTTCTCTTCTTGCCATAGAGTCACATTTAGGACAATTAACATTAATGAATTCCTCACAACTTGCTAATGGATTTCCTTCCCCAAAGGTGACATTTCTTGGTAGTTCAACAGGTAATTGTTCTTCAGGCACAGGTATTACGCCACATTCTTTGCAGTGGATAACAGGTATTGGAGTCCCCCAATATCTCTGTCGTGAAACTAACCAAGGCCTAATCTTCCAATTGATAGTTTTATTTCCTTTTCCATCTTTTTCAAGAGCATCAATTACCGCTGATTTAGCATCATCTCCATAAAGACCGTCATATCCTTCAATAGGAGAATTTACCATCCAACCGAGTGCAGTTTCTGCTTTTTTCATCTCACTCGAGACCTGAGCGTTCTTTTCCATCACCAATGCTCTCTTTATTTCAATTCCATACTTACTGGCAAAATCAAAATCTCTCTCATCATGAGCAGGAACGGCCATCACCGCGCCAGTACCATATGATGCTATCACAAAGTTTCCAGTCCAAATTGGTATCTTTTCACCAGTCAATGGGTGGATCGCATTTTTTCCAAGTGGAGCGCCTTTTTTCTTATTCATATTTTTGATTCTATCAAATTCAGTCATTATAGAAACTTCATCATATAATTCCTGCCAACCCGTTTCAAATTTAGTACCCTCAGCGAATAATTTCGAGAATTCATGCTCTGGTGCAAGTGTGATGAAAGTAACTCCAAAAAGAGTATCTGGCCTAGTGGTAAATACTTTGATCTCTTCTCCTGAACCTTCTACTGTAAAGACTATTTCAGCACCTTCTGAGCGACCAATCCAATCTTTTTGCATTGCAGCGACATTTTCAGGAAATTCAATATCGTCCAAACCATCTACTAGCTGCTGAGCATATTTTGGAGTATCAAGGAACCATTGGTTCATTTCTTTCTGAACCACAGGTCCATTACATCTCCAGCATCTTCCAGCTTTAATTTGTTCATTGGCAAGAACAGTATTGCAAGTTTCACACCAGTTTACAGGTGCAAATTCTTGGTATGCCAAGCCATTTTCCATGAATTTAGTAAAAAACCATTGATTCCATTTGTAGTAATTTGGGTCATGGCTTTTGACTAATTTTGACCAATCATAAGAAAACCCCATTCGTTTAATTTGCTGAGTAATTGATGCCATGTTCCTTTCAGTGATATCATAAGGATGCCCGCCTTCCTTTATCGCTGCATTTTCTGCTGGCATTCCAAATGAATCAAAACCCATTGGATAAAGTACATCATAGCCAGTCATTCTCTTGTAGCGTGCTACAGCATCTCCAATAGAGTAATTTCTAACGTGCCCCATATGCATTTTTCCAGAGGGGTATGGATACATTTCTAAACAATAAAACGGCGGCTTATCACCACTTATTTGGGCTTCGAAAATTTTCGAATCAGTCCATTTTTTTTGCCAATAGACTTCATCAACAGACATTTCTTCTTCAGTCAAAGTTACCAACGCCTATCTCCGAGATAATACCGCCACGAAACACCCCCCTTTCAATGACACTCTTGATGAGGGGGTATTCATTCACATAGTACATGGCCAAGAGAATATCTGTACGGGCTCCCGCTAGAATCGATTTAGCAGGAGGATGGACAGATGTTCCTAATTATTGCAATACTAAATCAGGGGAAGTCGTGAATATTGCAATCAACCATTATACAAATTGTATAATGGAAATTGATGATGAAAGGAAAATAACTCTTTCTTATTCAACCGATATGCCCACTGGCTCAGGTTTGGGTACATCCGGTTGCATGAATGTAGGTTTGATTGGCACAATTCTAGGATCAGGCCATGAACCAGAAGAAATAGCAGAATTAGCCTATCAGTTTGAGGCCTTATTAGGAAATAAGGGTGGAAGACAAGACCAATGGGCTAGTGCTATTGGAGGGATTAGCCATTTGACATTCAAAGGTGAAACAGTTGAGCAAAGAACATTGAAACCTTCCAGTGAATTTATTTCTTGGTTGGAAGATCGACTATTGCTTTTCAATAGTAAAATTACCCATGTATCAGGAGATTTACATAAGGGAGTATGGGAAAAGTTCCATCAAGGAGATGAAACAATAGTTGAGGCACTTGATGAAATACGCGAAGCAGGACTTTTAATGGCTAAAGCCATCGAAAAGGAATCTAAAAATGGAGTTATAGATTCATTAAAACATGTAATGAGTGGGGTTGACTCATTAGGATTAGAATTCCATGACCCTTTCAGAATGAACCTTGAATCATATATTTCTACAGGCGATATTGCTGCATGGAAGGCAATGGGAGCAGGTGGCGGCGGAGTAGTTGGAGTTTTATTGTCAGAGAATTGCCTTCGAGACAATCTAATAGAGGATTTACAATCCAAAGGCTGGGCTCATATTGATTGGAAAATAGATAAAATAGGCCTCAGTAGAGAAGAAACTATTCTTTGAAGTCAATATCAGTTTCTAAGAGGAATAACGCTTCCTTGGTCAACTTATACCTATTCTTTATGCCCATCTTTCTCTTTTCGACCAGGCCGAACTTCTGTAATGTACGAAGGTGATGAGAAATTAATTGCTGACTCTTTTCTAATTTTATAGCAAGTTCTGCTTGAGTGGGGAATTTCCCATATTGGTGTTCATCATCGAGTAAACTGAGAATCTTTCCTTGTAGGCTATTTGGGTCAGGCGATAAAGGTGGTATTGGAAGTTGATTAGGGTCCATGCCAGGGTATAGCGAATTATTCAAGGGATAATATCTAACCAATCTACCATCTCTTAGGCGCCAGATTAATTCTTGTTGTTCTAGTAGTCTTAGATGATGTGTTATTTGGCCATTGCTCATCCCTAATGCAGCCATTAAGGCTCTAAAGTGACAACCAGGGTTTGCGGTTAGATAACCCATTAAACGACCTCTTTGAAACCGTCCATCGGTAGTCTCTTGGGTCTTACCAAGTAGCCCTAGTAACCAGAGTCCAGCAGCAGTTGTCGGAATCCTCAATGATTCAGTATTAACCACAAAGAGACTTAGAATAGCAAACATAGAGGTAGTTGAGACAACAACCATAGTTACTTTTGCGATTTCTTCAGTAGTGATTTCTTCATTCACAATTTTCTCTTCTTCAACTACTACTACCTGTTCTTTAACTGTAACTTTTTCTTCGCTGTAAACTGAATGAATATCAATTCCTACCAAGTTAAATTGCGTTTGACAGATTTCATTAGAAGATGAACTTTCTGAAACCAAGTACTCACCCTTCCAATTATTCTGTGGACTCCATGAAGGCAATTCCTCCGATTGCATAAGCAAGTATGACTCATCGTTATTTGAAATCATCCAACAGTCATTTTGACCTGTTCCAATATTTGTCCACAGTCCCTCCATCTGCCATTTTTGAATTTTAAAAACCTCTTGGGTGTAATCATAAGTATGCGTAAAAGAATGGCTATCAAAACCTTCACCTCCAAGGGTGTGCTCCATTATTAACAACAAATCTATCGATTCAATATCGGTCATTTGCGGGATATTGATAATCGACTCAAAGTTCAAAGTTGCAATCTCGCCATCATCTTCAATTGGTAAATTGAAGTAATTTCCAGATTTGAAATCACATGAATTGTAAGTGGAGTCAATAAATTCTATGGATTCATCTATGGAAGTAAGAGATATGAAAGCTAAGCATTGTTCATTTATTTTCACAATTGAGTTACTCGGAGAGAGTATTATTGATGAGGTAATTTGTTCATCATCAATAACGTATCCACTTTCAAAATTAATGATTTCTTCTGAGCACCCAGGATTTCTATAAGTCTCTAAATACTCAAACTGGTCGACGGATGTAACAGAGTATTGTGGTATATCCAAGATGATGGTATAGGTTCCAGAATCGACATAGCAGTTATTTTGATCTTCAAGATACCATTCAGGCAAATCGAAAGTTAATGTTTCACTTGATTCTATTATGTCTGATGTTTGGAACTCTTGACATGATTGTTGCTCCGTCGAATCATAAATTAATTCAGATAAATCATTTACAATATACATTTCTATTTTACATGTATTAGGGAAGGTTAACTCAATAGATTGAGAATTACTATTTTCTAAATTCAAGGAATATGATAGGAACGAAACGTGGTCGGTTTCGACTCCAGTATACTTACTTGCAGTAATCACTATTTCTTCATTCAATTGTTCATAATTTGAAATAATTGTATCGTCATTTTCGATGTTTATTTCATCTACTAAATCCCCACCTGGTGTTTTAACTACCAGAATATTATCTCCCTCTAGAAGAGTATCTCTTTCAATAAATATACCATCTATGTATGAATTCTCATACGCATGTAAGCCGTAGTTCCCTCCATAACAAGAGTTTAGCATTTTTTCTTGACCATTCAATGAATATATTAGATTACATGACTCTTGTGTTGGGAGCAAAATATCTGTATTAGTTGGATTTGATAGAGTGATGCTGATTAGATGATGCTCGCTTCTATCATCGGCCCCTCCAAGAGCCATAATGTCTAAATTAAGTTCTAGGCTTAAATCAAAACTCACATCTTTCTGGAAGTAAATAATTTGCTCAACTCTAAGATTAGTCTTGCTGTGAACTAATTCAATAGTATATGTCCCAGAACTAATTAATTCCCCATCAGTATCAGTAAAATCCCATTGCCAGTTCGTAAAATCTACGGATTCCATCGGTTGAATAATCAATTGCTGCTCTTGATTACGACAATTTACAGAGTTTTCAAAAATTATATTCATTTCAGCGTCTTTGACCATAAAATATGTCCCACAAGAAGGGTCATTTGAAACCGAGACTTCATCACCATAATTTATCAGTGAAGGGGAAATTTCCAGTATTTCACCCACCTCATACCACTGTTGGAATTGGTTATCGAATTCAAGAACCAATCCATCCAGATTGATTTCTTCTTGAGCAGTAGAATGCGGAATGACAGATAGAATAAACAGGCCACAAACAAGACCTATCAAGACGCGTGATGCCTCCGCCATGGATACGAGATAATGTCATCACTTGAAAGGGCAACGGTGCATAAATTGTGTAAAAGAACGGATAAATCGTCCAAATAGTCGTATTTAGAGTCCCAAATCTTCTAAATTTATCATTGTTGGAATAGCGGCATCTTGCTCAGCTTTTTGTTGTAATTCGTATTGTTTCCATTGAGGGGTCTCAGTTGTTATTGGTTCAACCCACCCTAGAGCCTTTGCTTCGTCTAATTGGCCGCTTGAAACATAATGGTCAATCCAAGCCAATCGACGCTCTTCTTCTTCTGAAAATGCTAGATCCATCATTTTCTCTTCCGCTTTCGCCTTCATAAGTTTCTTCTTACCAGCGGCTTTTGCGAACTGAGCAACAATAATTATTGAAAGCAAGAATACGATTACTCCGGCCATAATAACAAGTGTTTGACTACCTGAATCTGAGTTTGATTTACTAGATTCTCCTGAAGAATCATCAAGGTCTGGATTTGTTTTGATATTACATACTACAGAACCTGCTCGACCTTCGGACACTTCAGGGTCCCAAGGGCATGGGTCAATAGTATCTGATGCACCATCTCCATCTGAGTCAATACAACCCCATTGACCGTTAGGAGATGTTTTCCTAGAAGTTCCTGCTACATCCGGGCAATCATCAGGCTGATAAGCTCCTAGGGTGAAATTATCTCCAAAGCCATCCCCATCATTATCATTCCATTGAGACGGCTCCAACTTGAAGAAATCCGGTTTGAAGTAACTACTAGTGTTATCTCCAAAACCATCACCATCTGTATCATTCCACTGTTCACTTTCTTCAGGGAATGCATCTCCAAATTGCTCTCTAAGTATGATTATACGGCTTGGATCTAATTCGTCTACTATTGTAATATTAGTCCAATAGTAATTATCTCCATATCCATCATTATCAGTGTCTATCCATTGATTTTCGTCATCAGGGAATATATCATCGACATCTGCCCAACCATCGCCATCAGAGTCCGGGCACCCGAATCTATTCATTTCCAGTGACTTCCCATATTCGGTTAAGCAATCATCGCCTCCTGGACGGTTCACCTCGTCACCATATCCATCGCCGTCTTGGTCAGCCCATTGTAATGGATTTTCAGGAAATGCGTCTTCCGGATCAACAAATCCATCACCATCAGTATCAGGGCAGCCTCTTGTAGCAGGGTTTGGTGAAGAACCTGCACGCAGCGGACACATGTCACCGTTTACTGCCCCGGTTTCATTATTATCTCCAAAACCATCACCATCAGTATCGCTCCACTGTGTTGGTTCAAACTTGAAAGAATCACCATTATTTCCTGCAGAATTATCCCCGTAACCATCGCCATCAGTATCTCTACATTGAGTGGGGTCATCAGGAAAAATATCTGGATTATTTCCGGTTTGATTATCTCCGCCACAATCTAGGGAATCTCCATCCCTATTTGCCCATTGGGTAGAATCATTAGGAAAAGGGTCTCCTTGATTCGAATAACCGTCCCCATCTGAATCAAGACAACCTAATCTATCAATCGAAGAAGTTCCATATTCATTTGGACATTCATCAGGATTATTTCCTGTTAGATTTTCACCATATCCGTCTTGGTCTTTATCGCACCATTGTGTTGGGTCTAATGGTAAACCATCTGCTTGGCAATATCCGCTAGCATCGACGGCTCCCCAATTAGCAGTTGGGTCAGACCAACCATCCCCATCGCTGTCAACACATCCAAATCGGTCATATCTAGAATCACCATAAGTCATTATACAGCCATCACCGACATCGCTTTGCGGATTGTCCCCGTACCAGTCGCCATCGCTGTCAATCCATTGAGTTCTATCCAAAGGAAATGCGTCGACTTCAGTTGCTAGGTTGATTAACTCTCCAGGCCATGAACTAGGCCTAATTTGAATCCAAGTAGAGTTTCCAAAATTATCTCCATATCCATCACCGTCGGTATCATTCCATTGGGTTGGATTATTTGGATAGGCGTCTCCTCTTTGATTTAGATGGAAGAAATTTTGGTCCTCATCATACAGGTAATTATCTCCATGCCCATCTCCGTCGCTATCTACCCATTGTTCCACATTATTAGGGGCCCAGTCGCCTTCATCGGACCATCCATCTCCGTCCCCATCAACACATCCAAAACGGTCTTGTGTTGAACTTCCAGCATCGAGTGGACATTCATCGGGTTGTATTGCTGGGGCAGGATTATCACCATACCCATCTCCATCAGTATCATTCCATTGTGTACCATCTGTAGGGAATGCGTCTACAACACCATCACCTTGGTTTGAGGTATTATATCCATCATTATCTTCATCGATATCAGCAATCCAATAATGAATTCCTTCATCATTACGACCATAAGCAGTTACTAGTTTCATTCCATCTGAACTCCAACTCAACCCGTTTACTTGTCCACAATTATTGCCACCACATCCATTAGGGGCAGGGGCACCAAAGAAATCTACTTGAGCGCCAGTATCGGTATAGTAAACTTTGACTGTACCCCCATCACCTTGATAATATGAATGACCATTTGCAACTTGTTTTCCGTCCGCTGAGAAATCTGCCGATAAACATGAAGATGTAGTGCCTTTTTCCCATATTCTATTCAATCCTGAAGAGGTGAATTGATACATATCAAAACTAGCGCCACTTCCTTCCCATCCACCGCACATAGAAATATAATTTCCATCCGGCGACCAATCGATATCATTTATCTGATTTGGCGGGCTAGTCACGGTAAAAGCAGTAGCTCTTGAAGAGACGTTAACTATGTAGAAATCTCCATTTCCAGCGACTGCTATGTGAGATCCATCAGGAGAAAAGACCGAAGAATAGAAGCGATCTTCGCCATTAGGATTGATTCCATTGCCAAGTTGTAAGCCATCAGAGACTTTGATCAGAAGTACTTGTCCGTTAGTACCCCCATTGCCTGACCGAGTTATTGAGACAGCTACAAGGCTACTATCTGGTGAGAATTCAACATCACTGACCAAGTCTCCACCCCCAACATCAACGCTTATTGAACCATGAATTGAAGAAATGTTTGAGGTATAGTAAATATTTATTGTATCATCATCCAGGCCAGCAGCAACGTAGTTTCCGTCCGGAGAGTAGGCCACTGAAGTAACTTCTCCATTTCCTATAGATTGTACTGATTTTAGGTTTACAAATGATGAAGCATTCCAAATTCTAAGCCATCCATTTTCATCCCCTGTTACAATATTGATTCCATCAGAAGAAAAGTCAACATCATTGTAATCTTGGCTAGAGGAAATTGTAAATTCATTTTGGAAATTAGGGTTGTTGGCAGCCCAACCATCATTAAAATCAGAGGTGCCATCATTATCTCTATCAGGACATCCGCTTCTATCTATTGTAGAGGTTCCATAGGACCACTGGCAATCATCAGAAGAGTCATTCACCCCATCTCCATCAGAGTCCGCAGAAACTAGTGGAGACATAGCCATCAGAAAGAATAATCCAGCGATAATAACGCTTGACAATCTATATGACACAATAGGCGGTATGAGCAATATTAAAAGGTGTTATGGTTGATTTGTGTAAACAAGTTACAACTCCAATAATAGCAATGGCTTAGATGTAGTAAGAATTGGCATTCATGTGAGCGCAGGCATTCCGAAGGTCAATATCGCGGTACAAGACCGCGTACTGCTTCACTTATTCGAGAATGACGAGCAAGCGGACCGCTATCTTGCTGATGTTGCTTTAACGCGGCCAGGAATTGCTGAATCATGTGCTTTGCACCCTCCAAATGTAAGTAGGACAATGAGAGATTTATTGAAGAAGCATTTTGTTTCTGAACATACTAGAAATATTCGTGGCGAAGAAAGAAGACAAAAAACTTGGCAACTTACTGAAGAGGGGCGAACAGAGTCACTACATACTCGTAAATTGCTCAGTAAGACCAAGGTAGTATTGAGGGATGAGGGCGGCGAATTACTCGAAGTCGAAGCGGGAGATGCTGCAGAAAGGCTAGCAACAGAAATATCATTATTACAAATTTTAATGCATGCTCAGCACGAAGGAGTACTGACGTATGGCGATATTAGGTTTGGAAAAATCAAACAGTCAAAGCAAGAGGAAATCGCTCCACCTGGGCGTTTGACTGCTCTAACGGGAGTACATTCGACTTACAATAACCAGCCGCCTAACACCAGGCCAGTTCACGGGCGTAAAGAGCAGATAGGTGATTTGAATTCATGGTTTTCGAGCCGCAAGCCTTGTGCTGTTGTACATGGAATTGCTGGAATAGGAAAATCGACCCTAGTCGCTCATTGGCTAAAACAGAATTTAGAAAAAAACCCGGGCCTTTCTATTTGTTGGTACCCATGCCAACCATGGGATAGAGCATTGGGAATAGCCACAAGCCTACTTCATCGATTCGGGATAGATGAATCACACGATCCTTATGACTTGATAGAAACTTTACCGCTTCAACCTGCTGGGAAAATTGATGTAGATAATTGGAGAAGAAGGCTGACCGCTTATTTGACTGACGCAGATACAATACGTGAACGCTTCAAAAATGACTCTGGAGGGCCGCCTCCTTATTGGCTAATCATATTAGACGACGTACATCACATAGAATCAGAAGCCAAGGATTTACTCGGGGCCTTGTTACAAATTTCCAATAAAACCCCTCTTAGACTATTACTCATTTCTAGGACTAAGCCAACGATTTATGATAGAAGAGATGTACACACAAGAGACATAGTGACTGAATTATCTTTACAAGGTTTGACAAAATCTGAAATAAAGAAGTGGTTGAAAGACTTTGATTCTAGCGAAAAATATGGGGTTGAACAAGTTCATGAAAAAACTGGAGGGCATCCTTTAGCGTTAGAATTATTCGAATTATATGGGCAAGAAACACATGTAGATTGGCTACAGTTTCTCGATGATGAAATTATTTTACGATTGCCAGAATTGGAGCGGAAACTATTGTTAGAACTTGCCAAATCAAATGCTCCTATGAGTTGGAATAAACTGGCTAGTTCAGTGGATTGGAAAGGTAATCCACCTAAGGATTTGATACAGCATGGTTTGCTAATAGAACTAGACGAAGGTATGTGGTTACACGAAGCATTGAAGGAAAGACTCCTTCGTGATGTGAATTAATCTAAGTTTAGAAATCATCAGCAGTCATGTGGTCATCGATCCACTT
>Ga0315330_10002201_pt1 | contig 13367 bp, 8 predicted proteins | sample M140m34915metaG_FD_203453 | JGI IMG/M metagenome (GOLD analysis project Ga0315330, IMG submission 203453) | Ammonia-oxidizing marine archaeal communities from Monterey Bay, California, United States - M1 40m 34915 | ecosystem: Environmental > Aquatic > Marine > Intertidal zone | place: USA...
CAACAAAGGCTTGAATGGCAACGCCTGATGACCCGTACACGATGTTTGGACGCTGCGCTCAAGGACATCTTCTCCGAAGGTGTCGAAACGCCTGACGGCGGACGCTTTGGCGGCAAAGGCTTCCGCTCCACCTGGCAGGAAGCGGTGGTGGCCGTGGCCACAGCGCTGAAACGACAACCTGACGCTCCACGAGACGCTCGACCCGGAAAGGGCTACGACGGTGATCTCGTTGCGCCGATGATTCGAGATGTGGGACTCGGTCTTGCCATGGGTGATACACCGCTTGATGTGATGGCGGCCAACCTTGGCAAGGCGGGATCCAATCAAAACGGAGGATGGGACGGTGCCGGTGGCCGGGACCTCCACGTGGGCGCATGGCACGTTGGCGTTCTCCCTCCTACGGCTCCGCTGCCCATCGCAAGCGCTACCATGACAGGACTGGCTTTTGCGGCCTGGCGACAATCGCTTGACCGTTTTCACGTGGCTTGCATCGGTGAGGGAGCGTCCTCATCGGGCGAATTTTGGGAAGCCATGAACCTCGCCGGGGCCAGAGGCCTCCCCATCACCTACATTCTACAAAACAACCAAATCGCCCTCGATACGCCGCCGGCGAAACAGTCCGGCGTTGAAGTTTGGGCTGACAAAGCCAACGCGATGGGGTTCCCGGCGTGGACCATTGACGGCTCCGACCCGGCTGCCTGGCACGCTTCTGCAGCGGTGGCCCGAGAATATTCAATGGCAGGAGGCGGTCCAACCCTCATTCATGTTGAAACCATGCGAGGTTGTGGCCACGCTCACCATCATGACGACCTCTATTTGGGGAACCCAAGTGGAACGCCAGCGGGTTATGTGGACCGGGATTTGTTATCGTATTGGGAAGCCAAGGACCCGATCCCCACGCATCGGGCGCTGCTGGTTGACATGGGTGTCGACGAAGCCGTTCTTGAAGCGATGGAGCGGGAAGAAAGCGAGGCTGTAGAGGCTGCGAGAAACGAACTCAACGAGATGGCATGGCCTGAACCAGAAACGGTCACGAAAGGCATCACGACCCTCCATGATGCTGATACACACGATGACCACCTCAAACGGTATTCAGGTCAAGCAACTCCCCGAGCCGTCGAGGCTCCATTGGCCGTGGGAGAGCGTGCTTGGACGTACGCTGAGAAAGGTGGATGGACGTATGCTCGTGCCATTCAACAGGCCATGGCTGACGTGGCGACCATGCACGGCGATGATTGCGTGTTTATCGGCGAAGACATGGAAGTCGCTGGGGCGTTTGGCATGAACATGGCCCTGAAAAACGCTGGCCATACTGACAAACTCATCGATATGCCGTTGTGCGAAGCCATCATTGTTCACACCGGTGTGGGAGCAGCTCTTTCGGGCATGAAACCCATGGTGGAGATTCAATTCGGTGGTTTTGCTGCCCTCGGGTTCAATGCTTTGGTGAACAACGCTGCCATGCTCCGTTGGCGCTGGGGCGCAGATTGTCCAATGACGGTTCGAATTCCACTTGGTGCACGAACCCGCTCAGGACCGTTCCACGCCAACATGATTGAGTCGTGGTTTGCCAACGACCCGGGGTTGGTGGTGATGGCCCCTGGAACACCGCAAGACGCCTACGACCTTTTGATGGAAGCGGCTCAACTCCCCGACCCGGTTCTCATGCTCGAACACATCGGGTTGTACGGGCTTCGTGGAGGGTTGACCGGTTGGGGCATGAACATCAACCAAACCGTTGACACCGAGACCGTGAACACCCATATCGGCAAGGGTGAGCGCTACAAACTCGGACGGGCCGAAGTGATCCGTGGCGGACGGGACATCACGCTCGTGACCTGGGGGGCGATGGTCCACATCGCTCTTCAAGCGGCCGAACTTCTTACGAAAGAGGACATTGAGGTTGAGGTTGTTGATTTGCGAACCCTGCTCCCCTTCGACGCCGACACATGCATTGCCTCTGTTCAGCGAACAGGTCGCTTGGTTGTCCTTCAAGAAGGACAGTGGGCGGGTGGCCTCGGTCATACGATTCAATCACGAATCATGGAAGATTGTTTCTATGAACTTGAATCAGCGCCGTCGGTCATCGGTGCGCTTGACACCCCGGTGCCGTTTGCTCCGCCCCTCGAGAACCACACCATCCCCTCCCTCGACCATGTCGCTGCAGTGCTGCGGTCCTCGGTTGGCGCCTGATCAATCGGGAAAGAACCGGTGTTTGATGTCGCATGCAAACCAGGCTCCGAGCGTGGTCGACGCCAAGTAAAATGGCAACGTCGCCCACATTCCGTTGAGAAGATTGGGGCCAAAGGTTCGGGCGGGGTTCATGCTTGCCCCGGTCAACGGACCTGCGATGAAAGCAAGGATAGCGACGGTTCCGCCCACCCAAATCGCAATCACCGGTCTCGAAGAAGAGCGTTGAACGACGAGCAAGATGCTGGCCATCAAGGCCGCCGTAATGGCGATTTCAATTCCAAAGCCCTCAACGAGCGTGAGGTTTGGTGCGACCGTGGTCGGCGCTGCACCACTGACTACGAAAGCGCCTGCGAGGGCTCCCAAACTTTGAGCCAATAGATAGGCAGGCAGAAACCGTCCCTCCAACTGACCGTCTCTCCAAAAAGCGATGCTGACTGCGGGGTTGATGTGGGCGCCGCTCAACGGCCCAAACACGAGAATGGCGAGGGTGACGGCGGCTCCAAACGTCAGTGAAACGGCCAGGTGACTTGCCCCGAGGGCAACGCTTCCACATCCCACGCTGACCATGAGGGCGGTGCCCAGGAACTCACCCGTGATTTCCCTGCGCATGGTGTTGGCTCTTCCTCGGAGGTTCAAAGCCTTCTTCAAGAACACAGCACTGGTGATTTAACGTGGTAACCGTCAAGAAGTGGATGCCATTCCTCCACTCATGGGTGAGGGGGCGGCTTCCAAAGAAACCGGCATCCCTCAGTTGGTGTTCAGCAACACTTTGGTCCTCAACGGGGCCCTCTTTTTGGGAATTCTTGCCTTGCAAACCGTGGTCAAGGATTCGACCATTAACAACAACTGGCTGTCCTTTGCGCTTCTTGCCATGGCGCTCGCTTTGCTCATCAAATCCGCCGATGTTTTCATCGAAGGCGCCAAAGGCTTGGCCTATCGCGCCGGGCTACCGGAAGTGGTGATCGGGCTCACCATCGTCTCCATCGGCACCTCACTTCCAGAGATTTTGGTGACTTCCACGGCAGCGGCTGATATCCCCACAAACCCAGAGATTGGGGATTTGGCCATCGGCGGTATTTACGGTTCAATTTTGGTCCAAATCACGCTCATTCTCGGCGTTGTTGTGGCTTTCCGTGGTGTGAAAGTACGACCATCCTGGTTGAAGCGGGACGGATTCATCATGTTCGCGTCCATTGGTTTGTTGACGCTGTTCTTGTTCACCGGAGCGGGGCTGAGCCGTCTTGAGGGGCTCTTTTTGATGTCGTTGTACGTCGCTTACATCTATTGGCTCCTCTCCCACCGGGATGAAATTCTCGAAGAAGAACTCAGTGGAGGCGAACAGGTAGAACGGAAAGTGACCCGAACAACCGCTTCCTATGCATTCATGGTCACCACCGGCTTGTTGTTGGCCTTGTTTGCAGCGCATCACCTTGTCAACGTGGCCAGTGACATGGCTTACGCCTTCAACGTCCCACACGCTGTCATTGGAACGACGGTTTCGGGCCTCGGGACCTCACTGCCGGAACTGACGATTGCCTTCTTGGCTGCCAAGCGCAGTCAAGGCGTCGCAATTGGCACCCTCATCGGCTCAAACATCACCGACCCACTCCTTTCCATCGGTTTCGCTGCTGTCGTCCACCCACTTGCGTTGACTTCAGCGAGCTACGCCTTGACCGCATACATCATCATTCCAGCCACCTTTGTCGGCACGGGTGTGGCGCTGTTGATGATGCGTTCGCAATACGAATTCAAACGCTGGGAAGGCGTGATCTTGATTTTCATTTACTTGATTTTCCTAAGCATTCTTGCGGCCGAAAACCAAGGCTATCTCGTTCTTTGACCGTTTGTCTTTGGCTGGGTGATAACTAATCGCTCTTAAGGGAGCAACGCTTCGCCGTTGCATGGTGGACTTCCAACTTGACGAGATGCAAGCCATGCTGAAAGAACTCGCCCACGAGTTTGCTCAAGACGAAATCCGACCAAACGCCGAACACTGGGACGAATCGGCCCATTACCCCAAAGAAACCATCCAAGCAGCTCATGAGATGGGTCTGCTGAACCTTCACATTCCCGAAGCCTACGGCGGTGCGGGACTCGGTTCGTTCGAAGAAGTGCTCGTCAACGAAGAACTGGCTTGGGGTGACCCTGGATTTGCCACCGCAGCGTACGCCACGGCCTTGGCCAGTGCCCCTATCATCACCGGGGCCACGGAGGAACAGAAAGAACACTGGTTGAGAAAAATAGCCGAAGAGGGTGCGCTTGCGTCCTATGCCGTGACCGAGCCCGGTGCAGGTTCGGACGTCGCTGCTTGCAAAACAACCGCCATCAAAGACGGCGATGAATACGTCATCAACGGCTCAAAGATGTGGATCACAGGAGCCGGTCATGCTGACTTCTTCTTCGTGCTCGCCAAGACCGACCCAGCAGCGGGTTACCGAGGCATGTCGGGCTTTGTGGTCGAGAAAGACAGCGTAGGTTTTTCTCTTGGCAAGAAGGAAACGAACATGGGTCAACGGTGTTCTGATACCCGCTCCATCTCCTTTGATGATGTTCGTGTTCCCGCTGACCATTTGATTGGCGGCTCAGAATCTGGTGGATGGATGAACGCCATGAAGGCGTTTGATATGAGCCGCCCTAACATTGCAGCCCACGCTACGGGACTCGCACGAGCTGCTTACGAACACGCCCTTCAATACGCCAATGAACGCCATACGTTCGGCAAACCTTTGCACCAACACCAGGCCATTCAGTTCATGTTGGCCGATATGAAAACCAACATCGAGGCGGCTCGTATGTTGACGTGGAAGTCAGCCGCAGATTTTGATGCGGGCGTACGCAACACCGAATCAGCCGCACACGCCAAGCGGTTTTCAGCCGACATGGCGATGCAAGTGGCCACCGATGCCGTTCAAGTCTACGGTGGATACGGGTATTCTGAAGAGTACCCCGTTGCTCGATTGATGCGAGGCGCCAAGGTCATGCAGATTTACGAAGGCTCCTCGCAAGTCCAACGCATGATCATCGGTCGAGAAATCACCAAGGGACTTTGATCAGCGGCGACCGTTCCGGAGGTTATCCTCCAGTTGCCAAATACGATCATCATCGTGATGCCACGGTTCTTTCGTTTCCACACAGGCTCGCTCTTCTTGGTGCTCCATCCACGAGTCGAGTTGCCGATTCTCAATTTCTAAGGCGAGGTGTTCGTATTCATGGGGTTGGATCATGCCGATGCCGGGCCAATCGCTCGGGACGCCTTCAAAGACATCGAAATCCTCAATTTCATGCTCATCATAATCTCCCATGTAGACTTCTTCCTCCATCACCACGCCCTCTTCACTGAACTGGTACACCTCTCGAAGGGCCTTACGAGGGGACACGATGAATTGAGCGAGGAGGGGAATTCGCATGGCCGTGGTTTTGTCGTTCCGAAGAGCGAGTGCGAGGGCGGCCACCTGATCACCGATGGGTAAGCCTCTCGATTCCGCCCGAGGATTGATGCAGAGTGAGACGGCAAACGGTGTCAACTGTTCGATGTCGCTTTTCCATGCCGCTCCGTGGATGTTGATGTTCCAATGGACTTCTTTCACCTCTCGGTAATCACCCTCGATTTCGATGTAATCTTCGATGTAGTGGGCTCGAGCGTTGATGTTGTACCACCGTCTTGATGCACCCTGAACGGTGATGTTGGGGAGGGATTGGACGTTTTCCTTCAACTGCATGTGAGGCGAACCACCCACAATGCCTTGGAGGAATTCAATGGATTTGGCGTAAGCCTCTCGACTGGACTGTAACCAATGTCCGGGGGGTTTCCATCTGACCATGGGAGTGCTGAGCGTTCAAGTGTATATCAAGTTCAAACAAACGCAAACCCAAAGGGAGGAAGTGCTTCCTTTGGGTCATGGACACCCACGAGGTACCTGCCGTGGTGCTTGCAGCGGGATTGAGTCGCCGCCTCGGTCGTCAAAAGGCGTTGGTCTCGGTCAACGGTCGTACCTTGGTTGAGTGGGCACATGAGCGGTTGCTTGCCGCAGGATGTCGTCCCGTCGTGGTCGTGAACGCTTCCATCGAAGCAGAGGTGAGGACCCACCTGCCCACAGCTACCATCGTCGTGAACCCGGACCCCGACTCGGGTCGAACGGGTTCGCTTCAACTCGGTATTCATGCCCAGGCTCAGGCCGTTGAACACGAACTGGTTCGGTTGGTGATGGTGCCAGTTGACCGGCCTTGTTGGAACGTTGAGGTCGTCAAGACGCTGCTCAACCACGGAGGCAACGCTGCAGCCTCCAACGAAGGTCGAAAGGGTCACCCCGTGGTGATGGATGCCGTTGCGATAGCGTCGGTGAGCGAAGCTCAACAAGACACCCCGCTCCGGGACATCGTGGACTTTGTTGGGGTTCCCGTCCAGGCTCCATGGCTCCATATGAACATCGACACCCCGGAAGACCTTGACCAATTGAACGCGCATGGAGCCCATCTTGCCTCTTGTTTTTCAGAAAGCGAAGGGATATGAGGGCGTCCCGCAGAGGACCCTCCATGACCGCTCATGTCCTCCATTGGGTTTTGAGCGAACTTTCCCTTCAACGTAAGGTCGTTATGGCCACGGTGTTGAACACATCAGGAAGCGTTCCAGGAAAGACCGGGGCTCGTCTGGCGATGTCTTCGTTCAATGAAACATGGACGGGCACGGTGGGCGGTGCTGGACTCGAGCACAAGGTCCTCGAGCGCTGCCGTAGCCTCCTCATCGAGTCCAAACAACCGTTTGCAGAGGTGCTGACCTTCGGCTTAAACAAGGGTGCGAAGGGCTATGAGGTAACACCGCTTGATTCGTTGTGCGGCGGTCGTGTTTCGATCGCCGTTGAGGTGATGATTCCTATGCCACACGTGTACATCATGGGCGGCGGGCATTGTGGCGAAGCCTTGGCCACCACGCTTCACGGGCTGGGATGGCGTTATTCCGTGCATGACACTCGCGAAGCCTATGTTTCTATAGAAAAATACCCCCATGCAGTTGGCCGTTCATTTGCTCCCGTCGCTGCGTTGGTGAAGGAAGAAACAGCCGTCTCTCTCGGGCGCTATTCTGACATCCTTTTGTTGGGTCATGATTGGTCAGAAGACCAGGAGCGTTTGCTTGGGTTGCTTCATCTGTTGAACACTCCAGGTGTGGTTTTGGATGGCGTAAACGCTCCACGGCTCGGCGTCATTGGCAGCCGCTCCAAATGGAAAGCGTTTGAGAAATCATGCCGAGAAGCAGGCTTGCCACAAACTCTCCTCGACCAGGTCATTTGCCCCATCGGTCTCAACATCGGGGCCCAATCGCCCGAGGAGATTGCGGTCGCCGTGGCGGCACAAATCATGTCCTTGCACAAGGGTGTTGACCCGGATGAACCGACCTGGCGGAAGGATTAGGGCACGAAAACCTGCTCTCGAAAATATTTCAATTCCTCAATGGATTCCAAAATGTCATCGAGAGCGAGATGAGCGCCCTTTTTGGGAAACCGGGGGACGTCGGTGTACCATCGCCTGCTCAGTTCCTTGACCGTTGAGACATCGATCATTCTGTAATGAAGAAAATCCAGCAATTCTGGCATTTCCTTGGCGAGGAACTGCCGGTCGTTCCAGACGCTGTTTCCGCACAACGGCGCTTTGTTTTCATCCACCCATTCACGCAGGAAGGAAAGGGTGGCCTGTTCGGCTTCACGAACACTGACGCCTTCTTTGCGAAGACGCTCGACGAGGCCGCTACGGTGGTGATGCCTCGTGTTCCATTCATCCATGCCGTCAATCAGGGATTCAGGAACCGTGATGGCAAGGTTCGGCCCCGTGGCGAGGACGTTTAATTCGCTGTCCGTGACGACGGTGGCAATCTCGATGATGGATTCTTTTGATAGGTCAAGACCCGTCATCTCAAGGTCAATCCAAACCATCCGCTGCTCACGCTTGTCCATGCCTCCACGGCAGCGAAGAAAGGTCTTGATTCTTCGCCGTTCGAGCAACGCTTCATGCGTTCGAGTTTTCGGTCTCGAAGGTTAACATGATCTGACCGTTTGGTCCAAACGCAACAACGGGAACATACCCTTCGTGTGGTGTTGAATCCAGCGAAGCAAGGATGTTGTCAACCGCATCTTTGGGCAGGCGTAGGGCGAATCCTTCACCCGTATTCAGCAATCCAGTGTGCTTTTTCTTCTGAGGCTGTGGCTTTTCCTGAATCGATGGCTTCTCGGCTACTTTGTCGGCGACCACGGGCTCAGGTTCGGTCTCCGTTTCCTCGACCACCTCGGTTTCAAGGTCATCCTCTTCTTCGAGCAGTTCTTCTAGTTCTTCGAACTCCGATTCATCTTCATCATGCTCTTCGACATTCAACTCCTCTTCCTCTACCGTCACCTCATCATCCAGGTCAACCATCGCAGGGAGCTCGCCTCGGCCGCTGTCCACCGGACCCGTTCCTTGGTGTTCGGTCATTTCGTAGATGCCATCTTCTTCGTTCATTCTCTGCATGAACAAGAATCCGAATCCGAGGGCGACCATACCGGTCATGACAATGCCAATAGCGTTGTACAACTCACTGTTCAGTGATTGCGCAAACAGGAAGGCCGTAAGAATCGACCCATATCCTCCGACGCCACGTCGCCAACGAGCATCTGCCTCGTCGCTGAAGCCCTGAATGCCGATGACAACCAGGTACACCGTGGTGAGCAAATATGCCACCGACTCGAGGTTGACGCTGTCAAAGGTGATGAAGAACCCGATGATGGTGTAGAGGGCTCCACTCACGCCGAGGCGGTCCATGAAGGCAAAGAAGGCCTCGTCAGAATCCCATTTCAAGGCCTTGTAGTCGTAAACCATGTCGTCATTTGCGGAGAGCAAGGTGAGGAGAATGCCTTGAACGGCGAGGGTCAAGCCCGTGATGGTCTGGCGCTGATCAACCGTGCCGATATCAGCCTGCACAAGCATGTTGACCACGCTGAAGGTAAGGAGGATGGGCAGGGCGATGATGCTGTTGGGTCGCCCGTCTTTGAGGGCGGAACGGCTCAGGAGTACGAGCCCAATCACCGGACCAATGCCGAAGAATACCGAATAACCTCCAACGTACCCCAAGGCACCGAGTTGGAGGGAAAGCGAGGCCGTTGAATCAGCGAGATTGATGTCTTCTTCAGTGGTTGGTGCGGTTCGGAACAAAACCCCTCGTTGGTGCATAATGGCCATGCCGCTCCCCGTTAAACCGGTGATCATGCCGCTCCAACCAATGGCGTCGGCGTCCGTGATGGGTTGGAAGGTCTCACTCAGCGAGAATCCCACAAAGAGGGATACAAACAGTGCTCCGAGCATGTAGGGGAACGTTTGACTGTTGTTGGTGTACCAGAAATAGGGCAACAAAACAGCACAAGCCAAGGTCGGTAGCCAGTAGCCGTCTGGAATGCTACTGAACAAGGAGATGATGAGCCAAATGGCCATGATGAGCATGGTGAAACTGGATTCCGTCTCATCGTCTTCAGCGGTGTAGAGCCGAGACAATCCAAAGAGCATCTGCGTGGCGACAATCAACCCAATGAAGGCAGGGAAGGGCCCGACATGCTCGTCGAGGAGGTAATTTTGGAAACTCCCCGGGAGGATGTCGATGAAAGCGTTGAACAAACCATGGGAATACCATCCATCTGACAAGAAGATGAACACAAATGGAATGAAGCAAAGCAAGAGGTAGTAGGCGTACTGAATGACTCGTGCGGTTACCAAAAGGAGAATTGGCAACAAGAGGAGGCCGCCCGAGGTATCGAGCATGGCGAGCAGGAGAAGCATGACATACGCCACGCCATCTGCCATTCGGTCCAATTCGCCTTTGTCCAATCCACGGCGAGCAATGACCGAGTTCACGATGAGTGGCGCACTGACGAGAATCAAATCAAACAGAACATTTGAAGTCTGAATCTCGGCACTCGTCCCCCAAACTTCCGTGCCTAAGCCAAAGGAAAGTGGGGCGGCGATCAGCACCAGGAGGGTGACGGCTGTTGCCCGTGTTGCCGAACTGATGCTGGCCATTGCGGTGACTTCTCGAATCAACATGCCCACTGGGATGACCATCAACAAAACGAGTGCTGGCTGGTCAGCCCACGTGGCGGCGTTGACGCCACTGACGGAGAAGGTGAACATCACCAGGGATGAAAGGAGGCTCAGTCGAGCGAGTGGAGTGAGTTCTGCGTCTTGGATTCGAGCATCCTCATCCGTTAGATCTTGGTTCTTCAATTCCCAAGTGTTCGTTTCGACGTTGTACATCAATTCATCAGCGTTGCCTTGGCCGAACCAGGCCACGATAGAACCGGCGTCCAGTTCTTTCCCCGCAGCTTTAGCTGCCAGGAGGTAAAGCACGATACTGACGACAAAGAACTGGGGGCGCAATCCGATTTCGACAACGCTGTCAAACACCGAACTGGGTGGCAATTTGAGGTTATCCATCAAGGCCAAAAGCAGAACGGTTAGCGAGGTGAAAATTAAAGCGAGTGTGATGTCCTTCCTCTGCTTCATGTTGGGTGAAGGATATTGGGACAAGATGCTGTAACTCATGAACGCCATGTAGGCCACCAAGAGCCAAGGTAGGAACCATTCCGGGTCCAACACGGCTCTGGAAAGCACGACGGACCCCAGCATGGCCAAACTCGTGCTCGTCTGTAATTTTCCACTTCGTCGACCCGCCTCGGAAACGGCCACCAAGAAGATTGGAAGTACGATATGAAGCCACGTGCCTCCATAGGTCTCCTTGGCGGTCAGGTCTCCGGCTATTCCGATCCAATCGGAGAGTAAGTAAGAGCCACTGAACGCAAGAATGGTGATGTTGATGACCCAAGGTCGGGCGACCTTGGAGATGAAGATCATGTAGGGGATCATGATCATGCTCAGTACCCAAGGAACGGTGGAGGTCTCGGGAGGCAAGGCGGCCAAGGCCACGGCAAGTCCGACGGGCATCCAAGGAACACGCTGTTGGAGGACGGCAGGGAAATAGGCCAACAAAACCATGACCCAAAGCGCCACTGGGATGTTGACGTAAGGAGCAAGTTCAGCGTAATCGCTGGCTCGGAACGGGCCCAGAATGAGGTTGAAATCAGGTTCTGTTCGGGCGAGGGCAATGGCCACGACCACGGTGCCGATGAGCACTGCCGATGCACGTTCCATGACTTCTTTGCGCAGGTCTTGGCGAGAGGCGTAGTAGCCCTGCAAGGCGATGATGAAGACCATCAAGGAAAGGGCCCCGCCCATGCCGTCATCGGGTGCCTCGGAGTTCAACATCTCATAGATGATGGGGACGATGCAAGCGGCAACGGCCACCACGACAAAATTGAGGGCTCGGTTTGACCGAAGGGCCATTTCCATCGAAACAAAAGAGATCATGACAATGGCGAGGCCGAGTTCCCAACTCACCAAATTTTCAGACCATCGAATCCACGGTCCGACACCAGCGATGAGAACGGCCATAGGGGCATACGTGGCGACGCCCCATCCGAAACTTGTGTCTCCGCTGTAGCGCCTAAGAAGAAGGAAATGACAGAAGGTGAGGAGGAGACATGTGGCGGTTTGGGCGTAGATGCCGTTGGCGTTGGGAGACCAATCCACTTCGGTGTACTCGGCGGGTGAACCGAACCAATCAAGTTCGAGTGTTCCCGTGGCGTATCCCATCATGAAACGGGTTCCCCACAGGACACCAACCGTTGAAAAGAAGAAGGCGATGCCGAGGAAATAGTTCTGGATGTCCTTGAGGCGATAACCGTTCTTTTTGGATTGGAGTTCAATCAGGCCGATTGAAACCAAGAAGGAGGCCAACCCTCCCACAAACAGGACCAAGAAATTTTGATTGGTCGCATCCTCATCAAACGCAACGCTGAACACGCCGCCCCAAATGGAGAGGAATCCAATCCCCATCATGACGATCTGTGAGAGTTTCATCAACATCAGGTCGTCTCTGTTCATGTTTTGATTCGGACGAATCAGTGTGATGCTTTCTTGCGGGGCTTCGATGCCCTCCACAACACCTCCAGCAAGAACGGGGGTTCCTGTGGGTGTTGCTGTAGGTCGTACAGGTGCGGTTCTTCTCCTTGGTGCAGCCATGTCAATCAGTAATACTTCACTCAAACTGCACTTAATACTTCACCCGCCACTTCCTGTTTTTTCCCTTCTTATACACATGACGGACCCTCCCGGGGGGGTTTCACATCGCTCCAATGAGTTGAAAGCCTGCCGAGGGGTCGGTGGAATCGAGGAGAATTCCATGAAACGTCCACTGCTCAGTGTGTTTTGCTTTTGTTTGATGCTTATGCCCGCCTTGGCCATGGCCATGCCGGTCCATTCATCCGAGCCAAATCCGAGCGAGGATGCATGGTGGAACACCACGATGATGGACAAAAACAACAACAAAATTGCTGACATGGTCGAGAAATACCACAGCCATCCTCTGTTCTTGGATGAGGCCAACACGCTGCCCCTCATCGTCGACTTTGACCATACGCCAACCGAGCACGACATCGCCATGCTCACACGTGAAGTGGGCTACCTTCACCAGTGGCATCTCCCCCTGATCGACGCTGTTGCAGGACGTATTCCCCACGATTTGATTCTTGAAACCACCTCCTTGCCGGGCGTTGTTATGTTGGAACTTGACGGTATTCTTCAAGTCCAGAACGGTGATGCGGCCGTTGTTCACGAGGTGGACCTTGCCCAGCAACAAACCGGATACGACGGCGCCGGTGTCACCGTGGCGGTCATCGATACGGGCATCGACAGCCTGCACGTTGGTCTCGACGACCTGGACGACGACGACAGCACACACGACCCAAAGGTGATTGCGTTTTACGACCCTGTGAACAACCCGGACAAAACCAACGGCACAGAAGTCCAAGCCTACGACGACCAAGGTCATGGAACCCACTGTGCCGGAACCGTTGCAGGAACGGGTGCGCCGACCTTCGAACACCCTGGGATGGCCCCGCAAGCCAACCTCGTCGGCGTGAAGGTCCTCGATGCCGGTGGTTCAGGAAGTTTCTCCGTCGTGATGGCTGGCATGCAATGGACGGTCGACCACCGCTATGAATTCAACATCCGTGCCGCCTCGATGAGCCTCGGAGGACCGGGTCCCATCGAATGGACCTCGGCCGAGGAAGACAGCGTGAACCGCTTCGCCAACGAGATGGTTC
>Ga0315330_10002204_pt1 | contig 13355 bp, 9 predicted proteins | sample M140m34915metaG_FD_203453 | JGI IMG/M metagenome (GOLD analysis project Ga0315330, IMG submission 203453) | Ammonia-oxidizing marine archaeal communities from Monterey Bay, California, United States - M1 40m 34915 | ecosystem: Environmental > Aquatic > Marine > Intertidal zone | place: USA...
TTTGATATCCGTTTTCTAGTGCGAAGTTATAATCATTTTGGTCTAATTTTAATTGCTTAACGAAATCTTCAATATTTAAAGCGTTATTCGCAAGTTTGGATAAAAATGTATTTTGGTCTATAATAATAATATTCTGCGTGACGTTGTTTTGGATATTGTTTGTTACGTGTTGCTGTATATTTTTTAAATTTTTCATTTCCTCTTTCATCGCTTTTAATTCTTCCTTTAATTTTTGGTTTTCTAAATTAGAGCTTTCTTTCGCTTTACATTTCTTTTTATGGTGCCATAATCCACTTCTATCTTTATAACTTTTACCACAATTACAACAGACATGATTGTTTGTTTTTCCTAAAGTAATACTATTTTTTGCTACTTTTTCAACAATTTTCAACGGATTTTCAACGTTTTTCAACATTTTGTTCTTATGTTTTTGTGTTGATAAATGTTTTTCATAATTTCCTTTTCTACTTGTTTTATAGTCACAACAAGCGCAAAAAAATATTTTGCTACTTTTGCTACTTTTGCTACTTTTTTTCAACATATATAATAAATGTCCATTTTATTTTTAAGTATTTTGGGGTAAAATATTAATCCATAGTGCTTTTTTTTAAGCTCTGGTAACAATTATTTTCAATTACTTTTTAAAAATTACCTACAATGTTCTAGTGAATCGATTTTTGGGTCTAAAATGAAGAAAAAAGTCATATAGAATTTTCGATTTTGGACATTTATTTTTGTCCATTTTGCATATATAGGAGAACTTTTTATAAAAAAATTGTGCGTTGCATTTTTTGGCTACTTTTGGCTACTTTTGTTACAAAATGTTACAAAATGTTACAAAAAGTAGCAAATGTCCAAAAATAATATTTAAAATACTAACTTAAAAAGATTTTTGGTTAATGTATCATAATGCTTTTTATGATTTCTTGGAGTATTCCTACTGCTAACCGTGTTTCCTGTTCGAACGTCTTTGGTAACATGACACCCGCTGATGATCTTAAAGATGCGGGCGAACATATTAAAATTGTGGGTCGCTGGCACTATTTGAGTGGTGACGGCGGAGTTTGTATTTGTGAAACCGATAACGTTTCCGCTCTTAACTCTTTTATGCTTAACTGGGCTCCTATTTGTGATATTAAGGTAAGTCCTATGGTGGACGATGCTATGTCCCGGGCTAATCTTCAAGACAAGCCATATTTTCAGGCTAGGGGTGCATCAGAAGAGGGCGCTAGCGATTCCGCATAAGTTGTAGTATAAGAATATAAATAATAATTTTATAAATTTTTTATAATTATTATTTGCTTCTGAAATAAATCAAACACTGATAACTCTTAGTAAAGTTATATTTCTCTGATATACGGGCTGTAATTTTAAAATCTTCATTTCTATTTAATAATTTCTTCCAATCTTTTCTATAAATATTCGTTTGATTTTCACCGTCAAACATATAATCTTTTTTGTTTAATGTTAGTAAGGCACAAATATGACCTTGATTAACATCACGGATACCTACAGAATCTAATTTATATTCCATTTTTTTCCCAGATGAGTCAGTAAAAGTGTATTTCTTCTGCTTTTTGAAATCTTTTACCATAGCGTATTTTTTATCATTACCATAAAGTTTTCCATTTGCCTGTGTAATTCCCTTTTGAGGGTCACCATCAGTATTATCTATAATAGGAATAATAATAATATGTGGTTTGTTTGTAATAACGTGATTATATACCTTTGAACCAGGAATTTTCATGGATCGAAAATTTATATGTCCACGGACACTAAAATTTCTTAGACCAAATCCGTGTGCGTTATGTTTCTTATCAAAATAATTAATAATACCTAAAAACATAGCTATAGGATTTCCAGCATCTCCTGGTTTAGTTATTTCGTTAAATCCTACCATTTGTGTTCCACTATATTTCTTTCCAATTTTTTCATAAATTTCCTGTATAACATCATTAGTATTCATTTCATTCCAAAATCCAGTAGGGTCTAATGTTCCTAATAATGCTGCTGTAATCATTTTATTTAACAACCAAAAAGGATAACGAACTCTATCAGGTATTTTTTCTTTTGTAGTTTTAAACTTACCAGTAATCATACTTTCCCTGAATGCTTTAAAGAATTTACGTCCTTTATCAGTAATAAAGAAGAGCATAAAAAAGGTATTAAACCAACAATTAGCTCTATTTTGATATGGAGCTCTTATGTTTTTAGCAACTAATGGTTTTTTACTTTTTAAATTATCTAATAAATATTTTTGAGCTTTTTTAGATTTCCAACCAAAACACGTTTCTTTTTCAGGAATAAATATTTGATTTTCTTTACATTCTTGATAAAATAACTCCTTATGTGGACTAATAGATAATCGTTCTATTTCGTTATTAATAGTAGGACTATAAGAACGTAATCTACTAATAGTAGGGTCATCTTTCAATTTTTTTACCATTTTTTGTGTAAGTTTAATTTTCTTTTTAAGTTTTTTCGTTTTGCTAACTGTAGGTTTCTTCTTCTTTTTAGTTTTTTTTACTTCTGGATTTTTACATCTTCCTGTATCTTTATTACATACTTTACCTTTTTCTTTACATTCTCTTTTTTTTGCCGCATCACATTTAATCTTCTTTTTCTTAACTGTTTTATTTTTTTTAACTTTTTTAGGTGCTTTTTTTCTAGTTACACTTTTTTTACACCTACAATTATCCTTATTTAATTCATAACCGGTTGGACATTTAGGTAGTATAATTGGCATGTATATATATTCTAAATAATTTAATATTTATAAAATGTATATATGAGCGATACGATTCCAGCAATAATGAAATCAATAACACCATCAAAAAGTCCATCTATGGTTCAAAGCACGCCAAGTTTAAGTGAAAAAATAAGCGAATCTGTTAGTAAATCAGCATCCAAAATTCCCTCAATTAAATCAACAACAGAAGATGGTGGAGCAATGATGATGAAAATAGGACTTATAGTTTTAGCATTAGCATTCTTAGCGTACAATGTATATTTATATTATTACGAAGGAACAGATATTTTAGGTAAATTTTTCGGAATGGGAATAGTGGGAACAGGAAAAGTAACACAAGCAACAGTAGACGTAGCAGCAAAAGGCACAAAAGATACAGTTAATGTAGCTCAAGAGGTAACCAGAGATGTTACCACAAAGGTAGAAGAAGTGGGACAAAGTATAGAAAACAGAGCAGATAATCGTGTAGCGAAAGCAATAGAAGGCCCAGATAATTTAAACGATAATGATGAAACAAAAGCAGATTTATCAACTGAAAGCGAAATACAGCAACCAAAACAGAGTGGTTACTGTTATATAGGAACAGACCGTACATTTAGAAGTTGTGTAAAAATGAATACTGGTGACACTTGTGTTTCAAAACAAGTATTTCCAACAAATGATATATGTATAAATCCGTCATTAAGAAAGTAAATTACATAGTTTAAATATTTAAAATTATGTAATTATTGAGCTGGGGCAACAAGTTGTGGTTTTTTAAAGAACCATCTAAGTGAGAAATAATATGGGAATATCTTCATAGAATCATTAGGCGTGAGATCAGGACCGGCCGTAACGATGTCATTAATTTGGACTCCAGAAAGAGCATAATTGTAATATCTTAAATTTGAAAGATTACCCGCAAAACCACCGTTCTGACATACGTGTACGTTACCATAGTTTTGTTTTACTGGAGAATTAAATTTGTGACGATTAACGATAGTGCCATTAATATATGTATCCATCTTATCGTGTTTAACTCTAATAGAAAGATTAAACCATTTTTTAACTGGTAAATCTTTAATAGTAACTTCTTCAATAACATTATTAAATGTATTCATAAATATTGCTAATTGATTAGCGCCATTTTGGTCGTTGGCTTTAAAATACACACCAGGAGCATTATTTGGGAAATTCATACCCTTGATACCTATATCTCCAAATTTATCTTTATCTCCTACATTTTGAGCGGATCCTTTATTAAAGATATGTCTTATAGCTCCTTGGTTAACAGAATAATTAGTAACATAAAGCCATACACTATATGTAAATTCAATTCCTTCTCTTTCATTTACAGAGCGTAATACAGGTTTAGCGTTTTTCTTTTTAGGATCCATTACGATTTCTCCAGCAGTTCCAGGATCAGTAGCATTAATAAAACCGGGGACTAAAATAGGATTTTTATTAGGACTAAGAGCCCACATAACAAATCGTGAACCTAATCTAAGAGCAATAACAAATATAACTATTATTAATATTAAAAAGCAAACTTTAGCGACTAAAGAATTAGAATACAAAAAATCAGTTGTTCCGCTAACAGCCTTATTATTCCTAAATTTAGCCATTAAACCGCTAGCCTGATTAGATGCTCCGCCAAGGGCACTTCCAAAATTAGCGAGCGGATTTTTATTATAATTACTTGAAAAACTTCCATATGACATATTTATATATTATTGATGAGATAATTAGATTGAGAAACTGTTAATTTCTTCATTATCCTTGAGGAAAGATAATTTAATCTTGTATTGATTAAGAAGGTCACTTAACCAATTGCTTCCAGGTCCTTCTCTATAAATTTCATATGCTTCACGTGGACTAAGAGTTCGTGAATAGTATCTAAATTTAGCAGTTTCACCGTCAAAACCACCATTAGGAGTTAATGAAATATTTGCATCTTCGCTAGTTAAAGGAACACCAGGAAGAGTATGTGTGTTAACTAATTTACCATCAATATAAGTATCAACAGCGCGAGTAGTAGTAGTAACAAGAATATGGCACCATTTTTGAAGAGGAATATTATTAATGTTCCAACTTTCACTTTGTCCTCCTCTAAGTCCAATGGTTATAGCAAGGTCATTTTTAGAACCTCCTAAAGATACTTGAGGTAAGACAGAAGAGGGATTTGGGGTTTCAGATGCGCTTCTGTAAAAGATTTGTTTTTCTTGGCCGTATCTGTATTGCCAACTATTCACATAAATCCATATACTGTATGTATATGCTATGGAAGCAGGATTACCTGGTAACTTAGAAGCTTTAATCATTTTAGCATTCTTAGCGTTTCCGCCGCTGTATAAGTTAGTTGATGAGCTGTCCTTAAAAACATAAATGTAAACAAAATATAATATTAAAAGAACGATTACACCTAGTAAGATTTTTTTACCATCCATGATATAATATAGATTTAGAAATTATCTAAATAATAGGCGGATTATTATTTTTTAATAAGTTGTAGTTTGTTATTATTCGTTCTCTAGAAATTGAAGAAGGAAAATATACTACATTACAAACACCACCACCTAGTCCATTATTTTCACCTACATCCAATTGGTCGAAAGACATATAAGGGACTACACTTGGGAAAGATCTTACTAGCTTACTATTCATAAATATATCTAAATGCCCTCCATCATAATTAATAACAACATTGTTCCATTTTTGTAAAGGAGGACCATCTATTATGTATTCGATGGGTTTTTTATTTAATCCATTATTCATTAAAATTTTAAGTTTATTTAATTGAGGATTAAACATAATTTTTGGTTTATTACCATAATTCAATATTGTGCTGTATTTATTATACGCTTTTTTATAATTGGGAGCATTTGCTCTTATGAAAAACCAACAACTAATAGAATAATTATAGTTGTATTCGAGATCTATTTTATCTACATTAAAATCTTGGAACCCTCCAATATTTTTTTTATTGTTAAGATAAACAGGTTCTTTTAAAAGAACCTTACCAGATTCAAACTGAGTGAGCTGTCTTTTCTGATTTTTTAGGTCTTTAATGTAAATTTTAATATTTTTTTTCTTTTCTCTTAAAGATACTAATTCTGATGTATTTTGTTGAATATAATCTACCATATTATTTAATTTTCTTTCACAATCGAATTTATTACTGGCACTAGGATCATTATCACATAGTTCTTTAGTTTTATAACCTAAGTCAGTAAGCCATTTAATTAATTCTTCTTCATTATCCTTGCTATTATAATATCTTTTAATGATAATGTTCCAATTATCTTCACCAAGAGGACCATTTCCAGAATCAAATTTTAAAATTTTCGATATACGCTCTTCTAGAACAATAAGATTTTTTTCATTTGAAATGATTTTATTTTGTAATATAATATCTTTATTATCTTTTCCAGGTGTTAATGTATAAAATTTCTTTACTAAAATAGGAATAACAAAATAGAGTGAAATTAAAATTATTTCGGCAGCTAAAATAAAGTAAGCAAACCTAGGAGTATGTCTAAAATGATTATAAATAAAACGCGTAGCTTCAAAGAAAATACAAGGAATAATAAAGAACGCATAAAATAATCCAGACATAGACATAGAACTATTAACTACATTCATAAATGCAGGATTACTTTTTAGCATATAATATACCATAGTAAGACCCATAAGTCCAGCAGCAATCATAACAAAGGTAGTTCCGGTAACAGAAAATATAGTATTTTCAAATCCGAATTTAATAAATAAAACCAATAAAGCTAAGGCTAATCCTACGGCTATAGAAACAAATAGATATTTAGATGTATTTTGATATAACCAATTAAATTGTGCGTTAGGTCTGTCTCCTTGAGGCATAGGTTCACCTACTAAACCATTAATAATTCGTTTATTAAACATAAAAAATACACCCAATATACTAATAATTAATCCTGATGCGACAATAAAATTAATAGTTTGAGAATAACCAGCAGCGGTAGCAGGAACACCATATTGAAAAATAAGAATACTTATTGTTAAAAATACAATCAAACCTAAAATAGGTATTGTTCTTGCGATGTTTGTTCCGTCCCATGCTCCAAGCCGTGTAAATCCATTAGGAGCTCTGAATCTATCAGGGAAAATAGGAATTAACCACCATAAAAATTGTCCTAATAATTTAAGTGTATGAAGAATTTGTTTTAAAATATAAAGGAATATTCTTCCAGCGGTAACCCAACTAGCAGGAAAATGCCCTGTAGTTCTAAAAGTGTAAATACCATATCCAATAGAAGCTAATACTGATAATCCAATTATTATTAAAGGTAGATACACTATAAAACTTAATGTATTCTTTAGGGAATCACTCATTTATATTTTATACATATTAAATATTTATAAATAATTTCGAGCTGTTTTTTCAGCGTGACAATCATTACATAAAGCTTCTAAATTTTCAACTTCATTAGTGCCTCCAAATTGTAAATCTATTTTATGGTCTACTTGAAAAGTATGTTTAAGTTGTTTGGCACACGTGGCACATTTCCAACCCTGAGAAGAAGCAACATATTTCTTTTTAGTTTCACTAACACATCGTTTGTTAGTTCCTCCACCAGAATGCATCATTCTTTTTTGTTGCGGACTGAGATTCATTTTGATATTTTGTTGTTGAAAATGATTCATTTTGTCTTGTGCGTTAGTAAAATCAAAAAGAGGGGTAAGTAAATCACTAGTGTTAGAATCCATGGGCATATATTTAATAAAATCAGTAGCATTTTTTACTAAATTTTGACTTTGTTTAGGATTTTTATTTATAAAAATATACATACTTAGTCCAACAAAAGCAAATGTAGCCATCTTATAATATTTTTTACCTTTCATTATATAATCTGTAAATTTACCATCATAATATGTATTCGCTACAAGAAAAGCTGTAATTAAAAAAATGATAAAATTAATTTTCATATATATAATTAATTTTATTAAAATTTCTATTCTTCAACAATAGTGACTTTAGTTTTAGGTTTACGTTTTTTTACTCTTAGTTCTCCTAACACTGAAATATTTTCATCGTTAAGTTCATATCGAATACCAATAACTTTTATAGTAATATCTTCATCTTGTTTTATTTTTGAAAATTCAATACTATTATAGTGATGGTCTCTTGCGATAAATACAGTAATAGGAGAAATATTTTCTTTATCATAGACGGCTCTAATACCGGCTTTTGTAATATTTTTGACTTTAACTTTAATGACTTGTCCTTCAACCGGTCTACATATTAGACATTCAAACATTACCGAAAATCTTACATCATTTGCTTTAACTTCACCACTTGAATGAGTAAGAATATTTATAGAATTATATTTAATATAACCTTCGGGACAACACTTATTATACAGATTTGATTCTAATTTTTTTTTTATAATTTCTACTATATTCCCTCCAACACTTTTGAAGGGTAATACAATAGTACGAGTTAAAACATTTTTCATCCATAAACTTTTTCCTTTTTTTGACGGTTTCTTGCCAGGTTTTTTTTGCATGGAAGCGATTGAACTCATATTTATATAGTAATATTATATTTGTTTTTAAATTCAATTTTATTATAATGAAACTTTTAGATTTGATATCATATTTAATTGACTTTCAAACGAATTAAAAAACCATTTTTTCCCTTCATATTGATTTTCGTCTAAATATCTTAGTAAAAATTCTTTTTCAATACAGAATTGGGTATCTGAAATAGAAACAGGTTTTCTATTATTTGGTTCAATATTTGTATATTTAACATTTTTTCTTGAAAAAGGTTGTGCGTCATCATAAATAGAATGAACTGTTATCTTACTACCATTAACTGTAGTATTATATTTTGTATTATTATTTCTTGTAACAAAATTATTTAATGTATTAATAGTAAAAATGGTTGTGCTTTTGGGAACACCGGCAGAAGGACAAACAACACCTTTGTTAACTCTACCTGTGCTACCAATGTGTTTAGTTTTTAAAACAATTTTATTTCCAGTTCCTTTACCTATAAAGCCTATTTCATTATCAAAATTATTAATTTTCCCTTCTTTTGGTAATAACCCATTATCAGTATTTTTAACTAATTTAATTGATTTAATTACTTTAATAATTATATTTTTTAAATTAGGAGATTTCCAATTATTTTCAATAACCCAATTATTATTTTCAGTATCAAAAATTAAGAAAATATAGCCCAATTTATTAATAGATTTTGTATAATCAGCCATAGCAAATGCTTTATTATCATCTTCTTCGATAATAAAAATTTCTAATATATTTTTCATTCTATCTTTAAATTCTTGTGAAATTTCATTTTCTTCATAAAGTGAATTTAAAAGTATTATTTTATCTTGTAACTTTAAAATTTCAAATAAATGTAATAAGGCATAATCTATCAATTTATCTTTATCTAACTTATTATATCTAACTAAATTAACTATAGCCCAAGCAGCATTATTCGTCCACATTTTCTTGGGTGATTTTTTCGGATCAATAAGTTTTTGATAATTTAAGTAAAAGTTATTTAAAATTTTACTATCACTATTTTGTCTAAGTGACTTTGTAGGCATTTTATGATGTAGTTTTGACACATTAACAATAACAGATTTTTTTTTCACATCTACTGGTCTTTGTCGTTGTAATGTGGATATATGCGTGTCTTCGATATTATTTGGTTGAAATGCGTAAAAAGTTCCCATATTTATTAAATGTCCTGGGTTGCCTAACATATCAATTAATACTTCACTTTTATCATTAATTAACGTGTCTAATGCTACATCTATTTGTTCTTTTGAATATCTCTTTCCAGTTACTTCTATACTTTTAATTAAAAACTCTTTATCATAAATATAATGTTCTTTAAAAAGGTTTTTAATTCTCTGTAAGATTTTTTCTAAGTTCATAACAATAAAATTTTTATTATAGGTATGTGTATCTGATTCTAGTGTATCAATATCTACATCATTTGGATTACAAGTATAATCACAATTCATAAAATCGCAAATAATACTATTACTTTTATGACCTACATCAAAATTAATTTTTTCATTATTAGATAACGTAAGTTCAACATTTTTATTCATTATATCAGCATTAAATTCCTGTTGAGTTTTGTTTAATAAACAATCAATAGAGTTCTCTTTTAATAATCTAGTAATTTTTCCAATTTTAATAGATTTAATTTCAGCTCCTCTATAAACATATAAATCTATAGCTTCAATATCTGGATCTTGAAGTAAAGTTCCATATAAAAATATTTCAACTGTTCTTTTCGTAAAAGGCAAACCACAATGACTTTTATTTCTAACTCCACGACCTATAATCTGGTCTATTCTGTTTAAATTATACCAAGGTTCTAATATATGTATTTGTCGGATGTTTTTAAAATCAAGACCTTCGGATCCAGCACGAGAAATAATAACAACTTTCACTTTTTCACCATTTGTATTTAAAGAACTAGTAGTAGCAGCTAATTCACTTTCTGTTTTAGGAGATAAGTCTTTATCACCTGTTATCATAATATATTTAGCATTTTCCCCATTTACCTTATAATTAGCAACAGGAGGATTTTTAAATAATGATTGTGTTGTTCCATAACGTGTAATACCTGCTTCTTCTAGAGCTAGAGCCATTGGAACACATCCACCATCAATATAATTTGAATAAATAATAACGATTCCTTCGCTCTCCTTAATTCTTTTTATAATTGTATACATTTTGGTACTATATTTTTTTAATGGCGAGTTATCTCCATCTTCACTGCTGAAAATTCTTCCAAATTTATCAACTATTCCATTAGCATATCTGAAATTTTTCTTCTTTGATTTTGTATAATCCATTATTCTTTCTAGTCCATTTTTACCATAAAAATACTTTGCGATATTTTCATCTAAGTCAGGGTTATTTAATAATTTTTCGTGTGGATATGAAATATTAAGAGTTTGTAATGGTCCATCAACAATTGTATAAGGTATTCCGGCATTTTTTTTATTTAAAACGGAGTGTTTCTTTTTTAACATTTTAATAACAAAATTATAAATTTGTTGTTGTTCGTCAGAAATACTTGTCATGAAGAGATCTAAATATTTAATTTTGTCTTCTTCTGTAATAATTCGGTCGTTAAGTTGTTTTGTAGGATAGTTCCATTCAGTTTGCTTTAAATTTAATAATGATTCTTTAGAATTAGAAAATTTTGGAAAAATTCTATAAGGAAAAGTAAAAGGATTTTCTCCTGATAAATAACTGACATACCCTGTAAGTTTATTAATTAGTAATTCTTTCCCACCTTCTACAAATTCATTTTTATCATTGAATACATCATTAACTTGAATAGGAAATCTCTTATCATTAAGATTCATTAAATTAGTTAACCAAATAATTTCTTTTGCGTTGTTAAACATAGGCGTAGCTGTTAATAATAATAATTTCATATTATCCGCATATGTAACTAATTGTAAAAAGTTTTTAATAGTTCTTCTACTTTTTTGATTTTCTTCGCTTACACTATTATCTTGAGTTCTAATATTGTGAACTTCGTCAATAATAACTAATCTATCAGAGAATTTTTCTTTAATTTTACGTGCCATTTTGGATTTATTAGATTTATTGCCAACAATTTTATTTATTTGATTGGCAAACTCAATATATCCAATAAATTCATATGACTGTTTGATAATTTTTTTTATTTGTTTAAGAACTTTTTCTTCGGATAAATTTTTAACATTCATAGGATTCACTTCTTTAATAAATTTACTTCCAGAGCAAGCTTTTATGTTCCATAAACCGTTTATGTTTTTTAATTTTGTTTTATCAAAAAGTTGTAGTTCAAAATTTTTCTGAACGTTTGGAGTGGCAACAATAAGAATTTTTTTATTAATACCTAGTTGTTTATAATATGTTCTCATTTCTTCAGCAACTCCGATAGCAGAACAAGTTTTACCAGTCCCTAGACCGTGAAATATCAATAAACTATTGTATGGTGTTTCAAAAGACATAAAATTTTTAATAAACATTTGGTGTGGTTCTAATTCAAATTCAAAATTTGGATTACATAATTTATCTGCTTCTTCCTCTAAATTTTCAACAAGGTGTGCTTTAGAATATAACTTTGTATCTAAAAATTCCTTTTTAAGAGTTAATTTTTTAGTAAAATTTGAATCAATAATATTTGGATATAATTCATTATCTTCTTTTATTTCAGAAAAATTTTGTCTATCTTTTTCTTCAATACATTTTAAAACTTTTCTCCTAACACTTCTTTTTTGTAAATTATTTTTTTCTTCTTCTAAAATTTCATTACAATTATCACTATCTGATATTTGTCTAGGAATATTAGCTGTATTAACCGTATTAGTAAGTTCGTCTAAGTCATCATCATCATCAGAAATTACTAGTTCTTTTTTTTTAGGTTCGGGTTCTTTTTTAGCTTCCTTTTCAGGTTCTGCTTCTGGTTCTGGTTCTGCTTCTGGTTCTGGTTCTGGTTCTGCTTCTGGTTTTTCAATTTCTTTTTTTTTTTCCTCTGGAGGAGTAGGTGTGCTATCGTCCTCTTGTATACCTTTAGGGTTTAATAATTTATTTATATTTGCTTCATCTTCTGATGTTAATTTATAGTTACCATTCCATCCGTATTTATCTAACAAATAATTAAACCGTATAACGTCATCTGGCTTCCAGTTATCCCTACCCTTGCCTATAACTCTTCTTATGTCCCCAGGTTTATATTTTGGTAAAAATGTGGTTATGTCTTCTTTTAACCTTTCAAATCTAACCGGCTTTCCATTTATTCCTGATATTTCAACGTTATTTATTTTGAATCGCTTCTCTGTCTTCTCTTTTTTACTCCATGATTTTCTAGTTGTGTTCTTAGATTTTGTTTTTCTGTTTTTTCTGGTTTTACTTGACATTATTAATATATTATGAGATTAAACTATATTTAAGCAAAACATTTTCTATATTCTTTAATAATTGTATTCGTTCTAAATTATAAGGTCTAATAGCTTTGACAGAATCATCTAAATCCATCCATCTAAACTGACTTACTTCACTTTTTTGAATATTACACGGAAGATTACAATTTTTCATATATCCTATGAAATATCTATGTTTATAAGATTTATAATTAGAACCAGTAAATATTTCATCAAAAGGAATAAAATTTTTTACTAATATTACGTGATTTTTTTGAATACCCGTTTCTTCACTAAATTCTCTTAAAGCACAAGAAATATCATTCTCTTGGTAATTTCTTCTTCCTTTTGGAAATCCCCATTCAGGTTCAGTCCAGTTAGTATTGCTATTTTGTATAAGTTTTTCTAAATTAAAAAAATTATCATCAAATAAATGTATACCTTCTTTTATGGAGTTAAATTTTTCTCGTGAACTTTTTTCTTCGCTTCTATATTGAATTCCGCAAAAATTTCCCCATAAATCTTTCCATAATGTATCAAAATCTTTAGTAAGTAGATTTGCCTTTTCTTGGACTGTCATTTCATTGATAATATTTTGTATATATTCTTTATTGTATAAAGGATATTTACCTCTTAAAAATTCAACATAGCCTAATGTGTCTTTACGACAAATAAGCAAATATTTTATATTATTT
>Ga0315330_10002206_pt1 | contig 13351 bp, 18 predicted proteins | sample M140m34915metaG_FD_203453 | JGI IMG/M metagenome (GOLD analysis project Ga0315330, IMG submission 203453) | Ammonia-oxidizing marine archaeal communities from Monterey Bay, California, United States - M1 40m 34915 | ecosystem: Environmental > Aquatic > Marine > Intertidal zone | place: USA...
TCGTCACCGTTCCTACACTTGCTGTCATTGACACAGTGTCAGGATTAACTCCTAAAATACCTTTGCCAACGCCAGAGTAAACTGTGAATAAATTATTGTCATTACCATCAGAGCTTGGATCAGGACGAGGATCTCTCAAAGCTTGAGGATCAACAGGAACAGGAACTGGATCAAGCTGTGCTTCTTTTTTACTCCACTGATCTGGACCCACAAGCAAACCGTTCCAAGTTTTTTTCATATCTCTTAATCGATAACGAAAACCTGTAATGTCGCAAATACCGTAAGCTCTTTTGTCTGATGCAAATGCCATTATGGAGTGTTATAACCTCTCAAGCTTGGTGCAATATTAAACGATGCTCTTTCTTCATCTTGTGAAAGCGCTCTATTAAATTCTTCCTCATAAACTTGTTTTAGAAGCGGAACTCTGTCTGGCGCTTTTTTCATAGCAATGTAATATGCCAAGCCAGCCGTCAAGCAGGGATAAAACCTAAATGGTACTTCTGCTGTGTTTGTTGCATTCCCAGCATCTTCTATTCTAGATAATGCATTTGCAATCACAGTATACTGATCGGATTTATCTGGTGCTGGCCAAACCGTTATAGTAGGGGAAATAGATTTCTCAAACAGAAATTGATTCGGCTTGCCAGTTGTAGATTTTGTTGCGAGATTAGAGTATTCAGATCTAGACAATCTGTTAAGTGGGTAATCTGTGCTTACGCCCCCAATTGTCTCTCGAATAAAACAATCAAGAACTTCAATGGTAGCCGTAGAGTTTACCGAGTCAACATTGTATGTAAGGGTGTTAGCCACCATCGGAATGCTTTTGCTTTCGACCGTCCATTGATTCAAACCACGGTTAGCCCACTCAGCAAACATTAAGTTAAGCGACCTGTTGGCCGTCTTAAGATCATAGCCTGTACGAGCTTCTAATCCGCAACGCTCAAATGCTTCCTCTATGTAGTCGGCAATATCTAGCTCGAATGCCTTTGTTCCGCTTGTGGTCATTTATCACCTTACCGTCGTCCGAATAGACCACTGTTTTTATTTACTACGCCACCCCTAGCATATCCTTTAGCCTTCATAGCTCCGCCGCGCTTCATGCCCTTTGCTTTGACTGCTCCACCTTTCTTATAACCTTTTGCTTTCATGGCACCGCCTTTCTTCATGCCCTTAGCCATCATTTTCTTTCTCATCGCTTGCCTCCGCGTATAAGTTATTAAACACTCGTTGCGTGTCCCAGACGTAAGAAACATCGTCCTTTGAGTGGTAGATGTTTTGGTTTGGCCTAAAGTCTGGCGCACCTTCACCTGTCTCAAACCATGCTGGGTGAGTTACCCTAACACGGTTGTTCGGCAACGCTACTATGTTGCCCTTGTACTCTCCATCCAACAGCTCCAAAACGTGAGACTGTTTATGCTGGGCTGGATCGTCCGCTATCTCACTGCCAGTATAGTCAACAGTAAAATAGTATCTAGCTGGGTAAAACTCACCATCAACCTTGGCCATCCAAGGAGAAGGAGTTGCCCTGTTAATCACATGAACCGTATGCTCGTGGCTCATACAGTCCCACGGCTGTGTTACATGAGTTGGCAACGGCTCTGGCCACTTCTCCAAAGGAGTGTCAGCAACCAAAGCAGTGATGGGCATTCTTGCCCACATTGCACCGCCATGCACATTCGGCTCATCTGTGTCATCGCTTTCGCATCCAGTAAATATGACTTGAAAGCTTAAACACCTGTTCGGCATTGAGGTAACTTGTACTACCATGCAATGCAGAAAATCACCTTCGTAATCCCCGACTGGGTTAGTGTATTCACGCCTAACCCAAGCCTTGAAGTACGGCACGTTACTTTGTAAAAATGCCATAATCCCCCCCTTTAAGTTTTATCTACAGACGCCCGTATTCCTGATTCATACCGCCACCGCCACCAAAGCGGCCACCGCCAAACATACCCATCATCCTTCTGCGGGGCGCTCTTCGTAAGCCTCTAGGCTCAGGTCTTCGTCTGCGAATTCCACGGAAGCCCATTGAGTTTCGCATATCCTCAATAGAGCCAGCCCTTCGCCTTGGGCCACTCTGCGCTTGCTGAATTTCCTCTGGTGAGGGTGAGTTCCTGAACGCTGTCGCTGGATTGAACATGAGCCCACCCATGGTGTGAGCGCTACCGCCAGCTCTTCGCCCATTCATTTCCATTTCCTGCCTTTCAAAATCGCTCATCGCTTGTTGCGGCACTGCCATCTTTGGTATCTGAGGCATAAATCTCATTCTGTCATTATGTTTTGACGGAATCTGTGGCTGTCCGCCCATACCGCCACCGCTCATACCCTGCATATACTTAAATTGCTCGGATATGGGCAAACCAGCAAACTGCGCTTGCTGTCGAGGATCAATGTTTTGAGCCATAAAGTCTTGAAGACCTTGTGGAGCTTGTTGACCCGCAGGTTCGGCTACAGAAATGTCCATGGGTGGTTTCCCAAGCATATTAGCAATGTCCCCACCGCTTGCTGGCGTTCCATGGCCTAGTCTTTCGGCATGGGCCCGCATTTTATTGCCCAACCTTAACTTTTCTTGGGCGCTCATGTCAGCACTGTACTTAATCGGATCATCATAGGGGTCGCCTTGGAAGCCACCCTGATTCATGCCCTGTTGCATTTGAGTAGCCGCCATCTGTGGGCCCATGAACTGAGACTGAGCCGCCATAGCCGCAGATTGCGCTTGGCTAGGCGTGACTGCTGGCTGGTTCATGCCCTGTTGCATTTGCGTTGCCGCTTGTTGCATTTGAGGAGTAACCTGTGGACCCATGAACTGAGACTGAGCCGCTAATCCTGCCGCTTGAGCCGTTTGGTTCTTTTGATCCATGTTATTTAGTCTGTTCCTTAAAGCCTCGGCAATAGGTCCACCGCGTTTCCCGCGTAAACTACCTATACCACCGCGTCTTCCAAATTTTTTAAATCTGCTTTTAATTTTTTTAAAGAAGCCGCCACGTTTTTTAAAGCCGCGCTTTCGGCCTTTGGCCAGCTTGCCTCCTAAGCTACTCAGCCCAGATCTTCTTCCAGCGCTCTTAAAAAAACGGCCCCTGCGACGAGACGCTTTCTTAATCTTTCGACCTCTTTTTTTAACGCTTTTTGCTATTTTTTTTAAAAATCCCATGATTAATTACCCGTATGATTTAATCATCGTTAGTATGACAGTGTACTCAACACCAGCCGCCTCGGTCTGAAAAGCTATATCACCAGTGGGCGTGGTTGCATTATTTGGCAACCCGCCGTAGCTGGAAAAATCTAACTGGTCAGAATAGTCAGGTGGAAGTGTTAAGGCGCGTGCGGCTGTGCCGCCGTTGTAGATAATCGCAACAGTGCCGTCACTCGTTAAAAAATCTACTTTGGTTATTTTGGCGCCTGTGCAGGCCGCGCCGCTCGCGTTACCCGTGAGTGTGCTTACGTCAACTTTTATGACTGCGGCAGAGCTTTCGTCTGTCGCGCCATCATTAGTGAACCGCATAATTGCAGTTCGATCACCATCTTGAATGGTGGTAGGTGTTACGGCCATGATTCACCTCCAATTATGCAGTCGGTGAATCAGAAGATATACCGAAGAATTTTAACGCAATTGTTGCGCCAGTACCGCCAGCCGCACCATCTATAGCAACCTCAACTTCGTCGCCAACTAATCCGCTTGCGCCTGTTGTGTATCCAGACATTCCTAGCACGCCGTTACAGCCGTGAAAGCCTTTAAAGCCTGTGCTGTTTAAAGCTGATGCTATGCCGTCAACAAAACCATCAGGGTCAGCGTCAGTGCCGATATCGACAAGGTTTACATTATTTGTGGCGGCGGCTGTTACTGTGATGGCCACGCCCATAGGAATGAAGTTAACAGGAATCAGCTCTGTTGATTTGAAGCCTGTTGTGCCTGACGCCGCAATAGTGATCGTTACCGCAAAAGTTTGCAGTGTAAAGTCGCTTGTCACTGCGCCAGTCGTTGAATTTTTTACAATGCTTTTAAAGCCATTTTCTGAGCGGATTGGTCCGCTGAATGTAGAGTTACCCATTGTGTTTTCCTCGTCTTGGGATAAGTCTGCCTAAGCAGTCGAGTAAAAGTAAAAAGGCGACCCCTAATGGAATCGCCTTTGGTTTAGCTTACGCCGCTGAACCGTCAGAACCGTAGATTGCTCTCCAGTCACTGAAGCCAAAGCTATATCGCTCGCGAGCTTTATAACGAATGTTTCCAGTTGTGAAGTCAGGTTCCATGCTTGTTTCCATCGCAGTACGCTGGAACATTTTCAAGCCTTCGCCGCTAGAGTTGACAGAGGTAAGGATGAAAAACGCATCGGGGTCAGTTAAGTAATGGTTAACAGTGTAACCTTGTGGTAAGACACCCGTATTGCGAATAGCATTGATGTCATTATCAGAAGTACCTGAACGCAATGTTGAATTCAAAATACGATCTGCCACGAAAGTTAACTGAGGCGGTACAACCAATTTCTCAGCGCGAACAGAGATTAATAAACCTTTGTCGTCTGTGAAAGTGCTGATGTCAATCAAAGCATCTTCCAAAGAAGCTTCGTTCAAATCAGCTAAGGTTGTTGGCTGGTTGCTTGCAGTGCCACCACCAGCTAATGGGTGGTTGTTAGCAATCAACGCCGCGCCGTCACCACCAGCAAAGTTTGTACCGTCAAACGCATTGTTTAAAACGTCTGCGCCTTTCACTTCTTTGGTGTTCGCCATTGAGCGAGCTAATGCTTTAGTGTAACGCTTACCAAGTGAATCATAGAGGTTGTCCTCTACAGCTTCGTCAGTTAATGCGAAAGCTAATGCAATAGTTTCTGCTGTGTAGCGAGCGGTGAAACCTTCTTTTGCGTTATCAAACTGAACGCCCTGACCTTCAGTTTTCACTGGGGCAGAACCGAAACCGCTGATAAGCACTTCTTCTTCAAAGGCACGGTTAGAGCTTTCGGTAACGAAAATCTCTTCGTACTCTTTTTCATACGAGTCGTAGCTGAGGCCAAACAGTGCGTTTAGACCGGGCTCTAACTCTTTTGCCAGTTGGGCTCGTGAAATAGCCATTATCTAAATCTCCTATTATACGCCGTCAGCACGAATGCCGTAGACATGGTTAGCGATAACACAAAGCACGTTAGTGTTCGTGGCAGTAGGGTCATCATTGTCGGGATCAAGCGAAATGTCGATTGCTTTTAAAGGCAATGCGGCAGTAGTCGCGGAGGTTGAATGATCAAGCTCAACGCCAGACTGACCAGTAAAAGTGCTACCAGTGCCAGCAGTTGTCTTAAAGTTACGAAACAGATCAACAATTGCGAACGCCGCGTCCGATTGAACTTCAAATACTACGTTAGGATCATCAATTACAAAAGCTTCTATGTCGCTCTGAACAGTGTTCGCTTTATAGAAGTTTTGGAATGTTTCCTTTTTGGTGTCGGGATCAGTAAAACGGCAACCGTTAAACACGCCAAGTACAACAGAACCACCGCTTGCGGCAGAAACGTCGTAACGAGCAATTGTACCGCTTGCCGTTTGAACAACTAAGTCACCCTGAAAGATTGAGGTGTCGTAATTCGAGGCAATTCGATAACGTGATTGACCACCGTTGTAAGGACCACCGCCGATCATACGGGTTGGCTTCAACCCAAATGGAGCGTTTTTATTAGCCATGCTAATTTCCTCTTAAGATAGTTAATTTACTTGCGACCAAAGGTCACTTGGCTATCTCGTTGGGGATCATACTTAACGTATCGACTGTCCTGTCTTGCATCATTGAACATGTTGTTGTCCAGTGAATTAGACTGCTCTTGAGTTTTCTGTCGGTAATACTCTTGTCGCTCTTGTACAGTTTCTACGGGCATTTTCGCCAACAATAAGCCTTCATTATAAACGACCCCTTCATGCCTTCCGTTACCATCCATCGTTGGAAGTTGAAAGTCAGCAGGAAGATCTGATCCCCTTACTAATTCCCAACCTTCTCGAATTCGGCGTGAAACATTACTTCTGTCTTCACTGCCCATCATCGATTCACGAATCCATCGGTACTTATAACCCTCTGGAGCGGGTGGTACTTCTAGCTTGCGAACTGGTCGCCACGGTTTTCTGCGAGCCTTATTATCGTGCGCCTCACTTTCACGCGAAGAACGATTGCCTGCTTTCACTTTAGTGTCTGTCATTATCTTACTCCTTGGTTAAGCTTTTTCTGCTTCTCTTGAGCCACTCGTTGGAGCCATTGTTGCTCCGACATGTTATGAGGCTTGAGTCCACGAAGTCTTTCAAGTTCAGACTGTGAAAAATGCACATCGCCCTTTTTGGTGCCTCGTGTTTGTTGCCTTCCCGTATGCTGGGTAGATGCAACCCTTTGCACGGCGGGTTGCTGTCTGTTTACCTCGGCAGAGGACACGCTCGGTCTGTACGTTTGAGCGGATTTTGTATGAGGATATGCTCTTTCGACACGGGAGTCAAGAGCCTCATAATATTCATCGCTATCAGCCTCATATCCCTCATTAATTAAATTGTAATGAGTGTAGTAGGCAAATTGAGTGGCTTCGATATTCTGTGGATCAGAATCATCGCCGTACCACTGATTTTGTTCATGCCAACCTTCAGCTTCGGCAGTAGGCTCAATATCTTCGTCATCATCATCGTCGTCGCTGATATCTTCCCACTCACCTTCATCATATTGCTGTTGCATTCCCTGCTGTTGCATTTGTTGCTGATACATCATTTGCTGTTGAGCTTCAGCATCCTGTCTTTGCGCGGCAACTCGCACTTTTTCTTTCTGTATAGATAGATCATTTTTTAAGCTGGTAGCTTTTGCCATTAGATCGGCATCATTACTTTCTACGGCTTTTTTGTAAATATCATCGACCTGAGCTTCTTTAGCCTGTAGTGCCTCAGCTTCTTTTTGAAGCATGCTGTTGCCCATTTGCTGGGTATATTGACGATATTGCTGTAGCTCTTGCTCTTTTTGCAACGCTAACTGCTCAAGCTGTTGGGCTCTTGCTTCAGCTTGACGGTTTTTTTCGTTTAGCTTATTTATCCGCCGAGAAACACCTTTTGTATAACTTTCAAGCTCATCATCTTGGGATGCGTCTGGCGCGTTGCCCTCTGCATCGTAGTTATCAGCCACAACATTTATGTTAATTTCCTCGTCAGGAGCGACCTGACCTTGTTCTGCTTTATTCTCAATCATGCGAAACTCACTATATCGTCTGGGTTAATAATAGTACCGATTACCTCATCATCATTGATGATTCTTACCTCAGCGCCATCTTCAAGCTTGAATCGTGCGCCAGAGTATCTACCAATAAGCACCCACTGCTTTTCCTCGCACCAATGCTTATCGCCAAATTTTTCTTTATCGCCATAACATAGCGGACCTTTTTTAACGACATAAGCCACGACTGTGGCTAGCGCTTCACGATCCATTGTTTCTTTTGTGAGCAGTATTCCTGATTTTGTTTTTCGCTGTCCAGCGTAAGGCAATACCAACATGCGCCAACCCGTTGGGTTTGGCATTCGCTCAACAATACTCATGTCTAATAATTCTGGATTAAGGGTTCTGTCGTCCCCTTCTGTATAAGCTTGGTCAATACTTGATTTTTTTGTTGCTGTCAAAATTTGTTCTCCTTATAGAATTCCTGAATGGACATTTCTATAAAGTTTAACATTTCTAGCTGACCTTGCAAGTTTTTATAATGTTCCATATCTTTGAGCATCCCATCAGTCATAACTGTTGTTATATCCGCTCGCTTTTGTGAAATATCTTTTTTCAAAGAATCAAGTAAACTCAAATCACTCATTGGTTTCGCTCATGATAGTCTAGACCTTGGGTAGCCGCGCCAGTTCCTCTTGTACGCATGGTTACAGCACCGCCATCTTTATAGCCCTTTGCTGTTTTTAAAGAAATTGCAACAGCTTGTTTTTGGGGCTTGCCTTCTGCTCTCAAAGTCTTAATATTAGCGCTTATGGCTTTTTGGGTGTTACCTTTTTTAAGAGGCATCGCTGTCCTCACTCTCTTTTTGTGCTTTTGCTTTTGCTTTAGCCTTTGGTGTTGCTTTTGGCTCGGCTTTCGCATCTGGAGCTACAAAAGTTGGGTCGGTAACTTTTTCTTGAGAATTTTCAGTAACCATAGGCTTAGGATTGACAGATGAGCCATCTTTTTTTGCTTTAGCTAAAGCGGCCTCTGCTTCTCTGCGTAATTTTTTAAGTTTTCGCTTTTCTTCGCGAGCTTCTATTATGTAGCTGGTAGTCATTATTGACCTCCTAATTTTTGATTCAGCTCAATCATTTTTAAATCAGCCTGTTGTTGTAATCGATCCATTGCTACCCTGAGCTTATCGTCAGCAACGTCTTTTTGCATTGCAATCCTCTCTCTGGCTAATTGATCCTCTTGTGATTTTTCACGATCCCTTTGATCAATCTTTTCAGAAAACTCTTCGGACTGCTTATTCATTTCTTGCTCTCGCAAGGTTAACTCTTGCTGTCTGATGGCCACGAGCGGGTCAGGTTTATCGCCACTGTCTAAACTTGCCATCAAGGATTGAGATAACTCCGCCAGTATCGGAGCGGCAATATTATCTTTCTGAGTTTGTATGTCCTGCATTGCTTGTTGGAATTGCTCTGGGGGCATCTGTTCTTGCATGCCCTGTATCTGTTGTATTTGTTCCTGCATTTCTGGCGGTATCTGTTGCTCAGCCATTTGTTGAGCCATAAACTGCAAGTGTTGCATTATGTGTGCAATGATATTTGCTTGTATAGGTGGATTTTCTTTAACGACGTCTAACGTAAAAAGCAACCTATGTGTTTCAATGTGTGAGCGATGATCTTGATCTGGAAACGCTTGCTGTGGCTGACCCATCAAAAGACCGCCGTTTTCATCCCCAGCCTGCATTGGTGGTGGTGGGGGTGGCGGCTCTGGCGGAGGTGTTAATAAGCTATTCACATCGTCAACGCCCAAGGCCGCGTACATTCTGCGGTAAGCCTCGTATGTACCGTTCGGGCCGTGTATTTCTGGGTTCGACTGAACCATTTGCAAAAGTTCTTGCGCCATGGTTATACGCTGGCTTTGACTAAATATATTGGGGTCTGATACTGGTATGATCGATACTGTGTTAGAAAAATCTTGCGCCTTTATATTTTGCTCACCGCTACCAGATTGATATGGATATTCTGGAGGCAAGAACTCTGCAAAAACTTTTGCTAACAATTCAAATTCAACGCGCTGTGAGTAGTGCAATCTTTTATGTATTGCCGACATTACTTTGGTGCCACGCTCTAACAAAGCAACCGTAGTACCGACAGGCATAGCTTGATTCATATCGCCAAGGTTCATATCGCCAATTGATGCAAAGCGTTTTCCTGCGTCCACCAACAATCCAAGCAAAGACATTAATACATTGCTTGGCTCTTTGATTGGAAGCGGTATAAGATTTTCTTTTAGACTTGCACCCGTAGTGTCAATGTCTCTGAATTCTCCGGGCTGTATTGGTGAGTCTTCATCTCGAATACGCATGCCGCGAGCTTTGAACCCAGCAGGTAAATTTGACAAAGTTCCAGCGTCGATTAGCTGTCGCAAAATAGATGTGCTTGCTTTTGCTAGACCGCCTATCATGTGGCTTAGTCCAAGGCCGTAAAATCCAAGGCCCGGTAAAAATTTATACTGTACAAAATAATTTATTTTATTTTTTGCGGGATCTTGCTCGTAATAGTTTCTTTTGATAGATAGTATTTTTCTACTACTTTCGTCAATCGTTACAATGTAAGGTAGCTTCAATCCTGTGGGTTCGCCATCCTCGCCAATATCCTCAAAGCCTTCTAAATCTAGTATGGTGTGAACCTCGTACACAAGATTTTCTCTATCTTCTGTGTAGCTTGCCTTCAAACCTTCGATAGAGTCTATTTCTTCTGATATTTCATCGCCCCCAACAGACGCGGAGCCGTTAGATAAGTCTACGTCACTGTAAAAACCATTGAGCTGTTGTTTCTTTATTTCGTTTTTTGACATACGCAAAACGTGAGTAATCCGCTCAGCCGTTTCTATGTCTGTGGCTTCATAAGGTACAATCAAATCTTCAGGGGCAATAAATTTGCTTTTTGCTTTATTTTCTGCCGTTTCAAAATATACTTTTTTAAATGCTGACCCAGCCAGAGGTAAGTAAAACAAAAGCATGTCCAGCTCAGGGTCATACTCGCGCATTACGTTTAAGATGTACCAGTTCATAAACTCTTCAACACGCTGAGCTTGCTCTTCAACCTGCGCCGACCGAGCTCCAACAACTTCTGTTTTGACTGGCCCCTTGGCTGGTAAAAGTTCTTTGTAGGCTTGAGCCTGAAATTGGGTTACTGCCTCAGCCAATATTGGGTGTATAACACCTGAGCTACCTTGAAAAGGCACAGATCGAGATTCTTCAAACTTCATGCCCAAATACTTAAGGCCATCAGTATAGGTTTCTTCCCACTCTTGGCGCGATGATTTGTCGCCGTCTATTGACGAAAGAATGCTAATTGACAATGACAACAGCGTCGCATCGTCTAAAAATTCAGCTAGATTGTCATTAAACTGCGCTTCTATTTGCTCTGGTTCTTCTAACTCTTCACTATCAGTTAATATTTCACCGTCGCGAATAATAATTTCTGCGGCGTTGCGAATTTGATCTTCCTGACTTGGCTCAACTGGCACAACCATAATTGCGCTGTCATCTCGGATAAGTGGATCTATGTCTTCAACTCTTTCGATTGCCATTAGTAGTACACCGCTCTATTTTTATTCAGAGGTTTAATTTCTTCTGCGTAATCATCTTTTAGCGACAAAAAGCCGCCCTGTCTAAATCTCATAAGTGCCATTGTTCCGCTGTCGCAATAATCATCATTGTCACCAAATGGAAAAGATGCCATTTCTTCGATGACCTCATGAGAAAAATCTTTATCGGGAGCCCATACCATACCAGACTCGAAAATAGGTGCAACACTGTTCATGCGAGCAATTTTATCTTGTCCGCGTGAAGGTGTATACGCCTGCACTGGTATACCCATCCTCCTTAATTCTTGCGTTAAGGGCGTCCCGCTTGCCTTTGCTTCTATCAGAACGCAATCAGGGTTCCAGTATTTATACTCTTCCTGAGCTAATTTTTTTAGCTCTGGAAAGTCAAGTCTAACCCTTTTGGCGTCCAAAAGCATAATTTGCTCTGCCTCTTCCCCTTCTGGTATAAATATTGCCCAAGTCGTAATCGCGCTGTAGTCGGCAGTTTCTTTCTTGGAAAATGCAGTATCATAGCTTTGAATGACATATGTGTAAGCAGGCACATAGTCTCGCTCCCACATTCGCCACCATTCACGCTTCACAATAGATCCTGCTTCAGCGGTTGGATTCTGCAACCACTGGGCGTTCCATTTGCTAATTGGTAGCGATGCCTTAACAGATAAAAGCTCTTCTTTTTTCCAAAATTCTGGCCAGAGTGGCGTTTCTGATTCTGGCATAATTGCAGGAAACTCAACCACCTCCCACTGATCAGCGTGTTCTTCAGATTGATTTTTTAGAACCTTTCCGACCAAGTCTTTAGTTGACCACCTAGTCATTACAACCACTATAATCCCATTTGGCTGTAACCTTTGTCGTGGCCCAGATGTATACCACTCGTATGCAGATTCCATAGCTGTCGGGGAGAGTGCATCTTGCTCTGAGTGTGGGTCATCGATGATCAACAGGTCAGCGCCACGGCCTGTAATTGCGCCACCAACACCAGCATAGAAGGCTTCACCCTCTTGGTTTGTCGTCCAGCGGCCTGCTGATTTGTTGTCGGCCTGTAGTTGTAAATCTGGAAATATATGCTGATAATCTTCACCGTCGATAATATTTCTGACCTTTCGGCCAAACCGCACGGCTAGTTCTGCGGTGTGGGTGGTCTGAATTATTTTCAGGTCACCCCTGAGCCCCATCATCCAAGCGGGGAAAAAAGTAGACGCAAATTCTGATTTTGAATGTCGAGGGGGCAAACATACAATTAACCGCTTCAATTTACCTTGAGCAATTCTGTTGAATTTATCACCAATAATCTTGTGATGTCTGCCTTCGATAAAGTCTGGCCAGAGGTGCTTTACAAACGTAATGAAGTCAGCCTGACAAGACTCTTGCTTTTCCATCTGCTCGTATCTGCTGAGCAGGGCTAATGCTTCGGCTTTTTCTTGATCGTTGAGGATGTCAAAATCTTTCGCTGAAAGGTTAGACATGCTCCCATGCTTCCCCTTTAAACAACAAGGATTCTGCTTCGCGACGCCGAACAAGCCCTTCAAGAACTTTTCCGCCCGCTTTGTTCCAGCGCTTTATTTGGTAGGGTACGTCGTCAAACTCGTTCGTGTTGAGTCTTTTCAAAAGCGTCGATGTGCTTAAGTTTGTTGGCCCTAGATTGTAAGTCCACGCCACCAAGGCGTCGAACTGGCACTGCTTTAACTCAGGATCAACCATGTCGTTCACATACTTTTCAAACTTTTCTAAGTCTTCTTTAAGTAATTGCTCAGCGCATTCTTGGCTTATTTCTTGTCCTTCAGCAACGTCAGAGCCTGTATGCCCATAGCCAATGGTAAGCACGCCGCCTGAGCAGACGTATGGCGCCAACTTACACCCCTCAAACTTTTTAATCAGCTCAATGCCTTCTTGAGATGTTTTCATTTTTCGTCCTTACTATGAGAACTGCCGTAATAAAATGAGGCAATACCGCTCAGCAGGCCACCCATGTAACCAAGGACCAAATTTATTACAGCCTCAGAATTTTGTGAGGGCTCTTGTATCGTGACAAGAAAAATGTACCCGACAAAGGCTAGTAAAGAAATAATTGCAAAGACTTTTGGTGTCCAATCGCCCTTGTGCGCCTGCCGCGCTCGTTCTGTGTCTTCCGCCTCAATAGAAAAAATATCGACGTCCAATTTCTTCATTTCTGCTTCAAACGATAATTCTGCTTTTTTAATTTCTGCCAATTGCTCGGGCGTAGCGCTCGACATAGCCGTAGATATAGACTTGGCGTCAGGTTTACATCCCAAAACCGCTGAGATGGCATTGGCCGCAGTGCCGCCTAAAGGTCCTGCCAGTGCTGTGCCTAGTGTGGGTGCGACTGCACCGATAATGCCTTTGAGTGCGCCTAGCTTCATTCTTCTGCCTCACTATCTTCGTCTACGGCCTGTATAGAGTTTCGTAAAGCTTGCTCACGCCACTCAAGGGCAACACGAGCATCAACAAGATCCTCTTCCGCCTCAATACAGTGGTTTTGTATATCAATGACTTTTTTTCTTAATTTCAATACTTGGACGTAATGAATTTTGCACGAGTTTGATAGGTCTTCAACCTTGTACTCAACAT
>Ga0315330_10002215_pt1 | contig 13333 bp, 16 predicted proteins | sample M140m34915metaG_FD_203453 | JGI IMG/M metagenome (GOLD analysis project Ga0315330, IMG submission 203453) | Ammonia-oxidizing marine archaeal communities from Monterey Bay, California, United States - M1 40m 34915 | ecosystem: Environmental > Aquatic > Marine > Intertidal zone | place: USA...
TAGAGTTCTATGAAAATAAATTGGTACTGTCTTTAGAGGTAAATGGTTCGGAAATTGATTCTGGTGAACTTTGGCCAATGGAAGGTGGCCCTACATCCTCTTTGCACTGGTTGAAAAATCATTTGGTAGATCATGATTTAGAGATATTACCAGGAAATATTATTCTTGGGGGCACTGCTCTTGGTTTACATAAAGTCCAAGCTGGTGATCGCATAGATGTAAAAGTTGATGGAGAGAAAGTTGTTAACTGCTTTATCAATTAAATATTTCTGGATTTTCAACCTTAAAGTAAATTGAAAGTTAATATCTCATGGTATCAAAACAGAGGCACCTAATGTCTTTCCGGACTCTATAGCTGTATGAGCTTGGACCGCATCTTTCAATTCATATTCATAATTTATATTTGCGCTGATAATTTTATCTCCTATAGCCTTGAACAAATCGTGAGCGGTCCATTCAAGATCCGCACGTTTCGCTACATAGTGCATGATTGCTGGTCTGGTAATAAATAATGAACCCCGACGGCCTAGATCTTGAATGATGTCTACTGGGTCTGGTGGGCCTGAGACATGGCCATAAGCTGCACAGGTGCCCATAGGACGCAAAGTGTCGAGAGAATCTTGAAGAGTATCCTTGCCAATAGCTTCATAAACTACCGCGCAACCCTCATTATTGGTTACTTCACGTACTACCTCAACGAAGCTTTTTTCAGGTCTAACTACTGGGAAATGACAGCCTGCCGCTTTAGCAACTTCAGCCTTTTCGCGGGTTGAAACAGTGCCAACTATGGTAGCTCCAAGAGCTCTCGCCCATTGGCAAAGAATTAGCCCCATGCCACCAGCCGCTGCGTGTACAAGAATGGTATCTCCGGGCTGTACAGCGTAAGTTCGGTGTAAGAGGTAGTGCGCTGTCATTCCCTTCATCAACAAAGCAGCAACTTCCTTGTCATCGAGATCCTCAGGCAAATGTAGCAATTTGTCGGTAGGATAGTTGCGAACCTCTGAATAACTACCCAAAGGTGGGATTCCATAGGCTACTCTATCTCCAGTTTTAAAGTCAGTCACTCCTTTTCCAATTCCCTCAACTATTCCAACTCCTTCAAATCCAATAATAACTGGTTCTTCAGGCACCGGCCAAGGATGAGAAATTCCAGCACGGTGATAAGTGTCTGCGTAATTTACGCCTATTGCAGTATGTCGGATACGTACTTCGCCTAATTTGGGATCTGGGACATACCAGTCTTCCCACTTCATACAGCTTGGTAGGCCCTTCTTATGAATTACTTGTGCTTTCGACATTTGCTTCTCTCCATCACTTTTTTCGTGTCAGGCCCATTTCCATATTTGATATGCGTTTCATTTCTGATGTTTCGAATAATTCTGGATTTTCTAAAAAATCTAACATCATTTCCGTTGAGTCACCCCCCCAAAAAATCTCACCATTAATTACAAAACTTGGAACACCAAACACTCCATCACTGGTGGCTTGAGCTGTGTTTGTACGAAGAGTATCTTTAACTACCGGATCTTGCATTGAAATTTTAGGATTAGAAATATTAAGAGCATCTCCAATTAATTGAATACCTTCTGGGCTATCAGGTTGAATTCCTTTTCCGTAAATCAGGTTAAACACAGCCCGGGTATGTTCTATATCTGCCCCAGCTGCAGTACATAGTCGTAGCGCAGGAATTGGATTGAAGGGATGCATAGGTGGCATCTTAAAAGGAATTCCTAATTGATCAGCGTTCCATTGAAAAAATCTATAAACAAACCGTCTTTTGGTTGGAATTTCGGCTGGCCCAAGCTGACCCCAATGCTGCAAAATTGCGCCAAAAACAGCAGGAACTGGTGTTATCTCTAAATTAGAAGGTAGCTTAGGAAATTGCGCAAATTGCAGATAGGCGAAGGGTGAAATGAAATCAAAATACCATTTTGCTTTTGTCATTATTTGCCACTCCTATTTTAATTAATCTCTAAATTCAGAGTATTCTCACTTGCCTGCTTTAGCCACTTTTAGCACTATGTTGCAGCAAGCCGTTTTCTGGAAGGTCTTTTCCACCAACGCGAACGTAATCTTTGCTAGAGCCAAAGCTTTCACCTTTTTTGAGTAATCCTGTGCCAGGGATAAAATTGACTTCGAAACGTATACCATCGGGGTCTTCGAATAAGACATAATAGTAACCTTTTGCCCAATCGCGTTCTTCTGGGCCACGTATGATTGTCGCCCCAAGATTAGCTGCTAGGGCCGCAGTTTTATCAACGTCTTCACGAGAACGCCCACGAAGACAAAGATGGTGAAGTCCAACACGATATTGCTGAAAGCGTTCACCCTCAAACTCAGGATCACATCTACGAACACCGATAGCTGTACGTGCGCCCACATGATAGCAAAAGTCGGGCCCATCGCTGACACATACCATTCCAAAGTTTGGCAATAAGTTCGAATAGAAGGCACGTGCTTTCTCAAATTGGCTGACTGTCAGGATAACGTGGGCCATACCGTTTATACCAATTTCTGGAATTTCCTCTTTCATGTCGTTGTCATAGCTGAACCAAGGGATTTCACAGCATCCGCACGGCCTGGAGTTGGAGGAATATTCAAGCCGCGTTCACATGCTGGCCTATCCCTCAGTTGCTCCATCCAGCGTTCAAGGTTAAGCAAACCTTCGGTTGGCACACGTGCCCAACGGTGGCTTCGTATCCAGGACCAATTTGAAATATCAGCTATAGAAAATTCTTTAGCTAGCCACTCCCGATCTGCTAATTGAGTGTCGAGTACACCATATAAACGTCTTGTTTCATTGTGATAACGTTTTTTTGCGGCTGGTACATCTTCGGGGAAATAGCGTTCAAATGCTACCGCCTGGCCTTGCATTGGCCCAATTCCACTTGCTTGAAACATCAGCCATTGCATTACCTCTGCCCTCGCTAAGCCTTCTTTGGGTAATAGTTTGCCTGTTTTTTCAGCTAGATAAAAAAGGATGGCATTTGAATCAAAAATAACAAGATTATTTAAACTGCGGTCAACTATCACAGGAATGCGCCCGTTAGGGTTCATTGCTAGAAACTCAGGTTTGTGCTGATCTCCGGCAGCAAGATCTATGTAATTGACGGTATACGATAGATTCAACTCCTCCAGAGCCATGGCTACTTTCCAGCCGTTTGGAGTGGGAGAGGAGTAAAGATCTATCATTTTGCTAACCAATCGTATTTTTAATTTCCAGTCAAAGAGGCTTGGAAGATGCAAAGATTGAAAATTTTGGTTTAAAGGTAAATAAATAAACAAAAAGTACTGTCGCAACGAAACAGGCGAACCCTGCTAACAAGAATGCAGGAACATAAGTGCTTAATATATCTCGAGATAGGCCAGAACCATAAGCCGCGACTGCTGACCCCAACTGGTGAGCGCCAAAAATCCATCCAAACACAATAGGCCCATTGATCATTCCAAAAAATTGTCCGCTGAGTTTTACGGTTGGGGGTACTGTTGCTATAAAATCAAGACCAAAAAAGATTGCCCATAAGGTAAGGCTGTAAACATCGAAATTACTGTAGGGAAGGTAGAGTAGAGATAACCCCCTTAAACCATAGTAGGCGGCAAGTAGGGTATAGTTATTGTAACGATCCGATAGCCAACCGGACCCCATGGTTCCTATGAAATTAAAAAACCCCATGAGCGCCAGATAAGAAGATGCCATAATAATACCAACGTTGTTATCAGCACAAAATGGAATGAAGTGTTGTCCAACAATTCCAGTACTCGTGAGCCCACAAATAAAAAATGTGATCGCCAAAATCCAGAAAGCGGGATGTTTAATTGCTCCTGACAAAGCTTTGAAAGATATGGAGACGGCATTTCCTGTATTTTCTTCAGGTGGATAATAAATTTTATCGTCACCATATGCAGGAAGGTTAAGCTGTGAAGGCCAATCCTTCCCGAGCAAAAAGAACAATGCTCCACATATTATTCCACCGATCAACCCTGGTGCTATTGCAAACTGCCAATTAGATACTGTTGTGATCCAGGCCATCACTGGCATAAATATCAGTTGTCCGGCTGCGAAAGCAGAAGTCATTATCCCTACAACCAAACCACGCCTGGCGGTGAACCATCTGGTGGCAACTGTTGCTGAGAGACCCAACCCAATTATACCTGAAGCAATTCCCAGACATAAGCCTATGCTTAATAATAGATGCCATTTTTCGAAGGCTAGAACCGTGCAAAGTAATCCTATGACTTCCAGAAAAATGACGATTAGCACTACATTTATCACCCCAATGCGGAGCATTAATGGTGCGCCTATCGGGCATAACATGGCGGTCATGAAATACATCAGGCCTGTAGCTATTGATACATCTGAAATATCCCAACCGTAGGCTTCGGTGATTGGTAGAATTAAAATTTGTGGTGCACTCGTAATCGTCGAAGTGGCTAACGTAAACATGAATACTATTGCAGCCATTACCCAAGCATAATGAATGCCAGCTTTATCTAAATAAGTTTTGAGCTGTTCAGCTAGCATCAGTGTGATCTCCCTGATTAGATCAGTTTTCTAATCTCGTGTTTGATTTTACTAAATATTATTTTATTTAGACAACGCGAACTTCTTTATTTCATCAAAACTCATATGATCAGTGGTATTTTTACCATAATACACCTTTTCTATTACCCCAGTTTCATTAATCAATACGTCAACTGGAACTATCGTCATGCCTTTTAACTCCATAGGGAAATAGCCCTTTGAACTTGCTTTTAATATTCTTAAAAACCCAACAAGTGATCCAATCAAAAATTTGATTAAGGATTTTTCTACTTCATATTTTGAAAAATATTCAAAGTTTTCATCGGCAAGAATTGTGAAGGGCGCTGTATGTTTCTCCATTACCTTCGCTAGATAATCTTGAGAAGAATTGAATATTGCTACAATTTCAAAATTCTCTCCCAACTCATTATATCGCTCAGTTATTTCGTGAATTCGTAAATTACAGAACGGACAAGTCGCAAATCGATAGAATGTAACAAGGGACTTTTTCCCCTTTATTTTTTTAATACTAAATTTTTTCCCTTCAATTGATGGCAACTCAATTTCGGTTATTAACTTTCCGGGTGTTAACTTCATTTAATCCTCTTAAAAAACGCTAAAAATTTTTTCTAACTTAAGCACAATTGATGAGAGTTACTCATCTCATTAAGGCCAGCGAGGCCTCTCCTTCTTCTAAGCGCACATTTTTTATTTTATCGGCAACGCCAGCAATACCTTTTTTCCGCTGACCGGCTGCTTTTTCAAAAGTATACTTGTCTGGGTATACTGATGTTAAAGATGCCGTGGTCGGGCTTGTTCTAAGAAAGACGAGCACAGTTGCATCTGGAAAGTTGGCAGGAGCATTTTTAATATAGTGAGCTTCGAGCTCATCACCTGCTTTCTCCGAAATATATTCAAAGTAATTCATCCTAACATAACTCATATTTTTGACCTCATTCTAGTTATTCATAGTAGCTCAATTGTTTATCAAAATATAAACAATCAGTTTAATGACGCTTCGTCAGTATTTTCAAATATATTTCTATGCCCATTTTTTAGTCTTATTTATTTCAAAACTTTTTACTAGTTCTCAGCAAGGCTGCCAAAAGAGCTTGCCTGCAACTGCGCTCTGTGGGACATCCAATCAAAGAGCAAAAAAGTCAGCAGGTATTCCATGACTGAACCTAAAACACTTCTGCGTGATATATTTGGATTTGATGAATTTCGTCCTGGGCAAAGTGAAATAATTGAAGCTGTGGCAATGCGAAAAAATGTTCTCGCCATCATGCCGACTGGTGGTGGAAAATCATTATGCTTTCAATTGCCTGCGCTCATGGGGAAGGGGCTCACATTAGTAATCTCGCCTCTTATTGCACTTATGCGAGATCAAGTGCGTGGGCTACAAGCTGTAGGAGTAGCAGCAGGAGCTATTACTTCAGCGAACACTGAGGATGAAACAGATAAAATTTTTTCGGAACTGAACGCTGGCAAATTACGGATACTGTATCTAGCACCTGAACGTTTGGCTTCAACTGCAATGCTATCTGCTTTACATAAATATAACGTTGTTTCTCTGGTCGTCGATGAGGCCCATTGTGTGAGCCAATGGGGTCACGATTTTCGCCCTGATTATCTGAGAATTGGAGAACTACGGCGAAGACTGGGCGTACCGCTAGCTGCCTTTACAGCCACTGCTGATGAAGAGACACGCGAGGAAATTGTTGAGCGACTTTTTGACGGAATAGCACCAAGTACATTTTTGCATGGGTTTGATCGTCCAAATATTCATTTTAGTTTTGTAATTAAAGATAATCCTAGGCGTCAAATTATAGAGTTTGTTAACCAGAGAAAAGGCCAGCCAGGCATTATTTATTGTGGTACCCGGGCCAAAACTGAAACACTTGCCAAAGCATTGAAAGAAGTTGGCCACAGTGCGTGCCATTATCACGGTGGCATGTCCTCAGAGGATCGAAGAGTGGTTGAGAACCGATTTTCTGTCGAAGATGGGCTAATTGTTGTTGCGACAGTGGCTTTTGGTATGGGTATAGATAAGCCTGATATACGCTGGGTTGCACATGCGGATTTACCTAAATCAATAGAAAGTTTTTATCAGGAAGTTGGAAGAGCTGGGCGGGACGGAAGTCCGGCTGAGACTTATACGCTTTATGGAGCAGATGATATCCGTCTAAGACGTAGCCAAATTGATGAAGGCCTTGCTTCAACTGAGAGAAAGTCAGCTGACCATGGTCGATTAAATGCTCTTTTGGGTTTGGCTGAAGCCTTGACTTGTCGACGTCGTACTCTTTTAGAATATTTCGGCGAAATTAATATTGAGTGCGAAAACTGTGATCTATGCGAAACGCCACCAGAAACATTTGATGCCACCCAACCTGTTCGAAAGGCATTATCAGCTATTTTGCGCACTGGAGAATATTTTGGCGTAGGTCATCTTATCGATATACTAATGGGCATTGAAACAGACAAAGTTCTTAGCCATGGACATCAATCCTTACCTACTTTTGGAGTTGGAAAGGACTTAAGTCGTGTTAAGTGGCAGGCAATATTTCGACAGATCATGGGCCATGATCTTGTCAGGCCAGATCCAGAACGACACGGTGCGTTAAGAATTATGGAAAGTGCGCTGGAAATATTGAGTGACAAAAAAAGTATAACTCTAAGAATGGATACGATTAAATCAGCAAAATCTAGTCACCGTATCAAAATGTTGGTGAGCGAAGAGGATGCTCCATTATTGAGTGCGTTAAAAGCCAAGAGGCGTGGATTAGCTGAAACGGCAGGAGTGCCTGCATATATTATTTTTAACGATAAAACGCTGATTGAAATGGCCCAAAAACGTCCAATAAATCTTGACGAAATGGCACATATTAATGGTGTTGGAGCAAAAAAATTAGAAAACTTTGGAAATTTATTTTTAGAAGTCATCAATGGCGAGGTTGAGAAATTACATCCTTCCAGAAGAAAGCTCGCTGGTAATAAGGAAGGTATTTTGTACGACCTACTTTTAGGGGCGCAAAACAAATTACTACGTGGTGAAAAAGGTTTGGACAAACCGCTGAGTTGCTCGGCGTCCCTACTTGTGAAGGTTGCTCAACGTAAACCATATAGTATCGAAGAAATGTCTCAAATTCTGGGTGAGAGAAGAACTGAACGTTTTGGAACTACTTTTCTAGATATTTTAGCCCAAGCCGATTAATAGAAAAATCAACTTTTTGATTTTTCACTCTCTTTCGCCATACGCTGTTTACGAAGCTCAGCATTCTTTTGCTCATAAGCTTTCTTTTTGCTTTCCAAAATTTCTTTGTATGCAGTTTCAGTTTTTTCGTAGGGCTTTATTTTCTTATTCACAACAATTTCTTTCAAAATAGAAAAAAAATACGCGCTTCCTAAATGTAGGAAACGCGTACAACAAATTTTTGAACTTTTATTGAAGCTCTATATTGTCTGCTGACTCTCTGCCATCTCTGCCGCTAGTTATTTCAAAACTAACTTTTTGATCGTCGGCTAGGTCATCAATTCCAGATCGTTCTAAGGCACTAATGTGCACAAAAATATCTTTATCACCTTCATCTGGTGCAATAAATCCAAAACCTTTGGTTTTGTTAAACCATTTTACTTTGCCTGTAGGCATATTTTATTCTCCTTGTTTTACCCCGTCCACATCACGTGACGAGCTGGCTAACTGAGCTTAAATCGAACACTGAGAGCCGCTTTTAGGAAAAACAGTTTATCGAATTAGAAATTTGTAAGCACCGCGGTATTATTTTTTTTTTAATAAAAATTCAAGTGTTAAGTGAAAAAGTTCTTATTTACATAAATAATTTTTTTTTGGCCTAAGTTTTTTGAACACAAGTTAGTGAATAATAGATTTAAAAAGTTTCCTGGGCTTCGTCCCGACCTAGATGGCGGAATCATCAATAATACAGAATTAGTTTGTCATAAACTTGTCAAAGATTAAAAAGGTAATACCCTTTGTTTCATATATTGGAATGGACTGGATATGCAGATGGTAAAAACGGAATTAAATAATTTCAAAACTTTCAGTTTTGGTACTCAGGTGAGGAAATCTCCTTTTTCTGACGCAGCTTTACGCTGGGGTGCTAAAGCATTCTCGGTTTATAACCATATGTACATTCCAAGAGACTTTGGAGACCCAGTTCAGAATTTTTGGAATCTCGTGAATGAAGCAATATTGTGCGATGTTGCTGTTGAGCGCCAAGTTGAAATTAAGGGTCCAGATGCTGGCCGATTTACTCAGCTCCTAACTTGTCGTGATTTATCCAGTTGTGAGGTTGGTCAGTGTAAGTATGTATTAATAACTGACGAAAAAGGTGGTGTTATTAATGACCCAATCTTATTGAAACTGGCAGAGGATCATTTTTGGCTTTCTATAGCTGATAGTGACGTTTTGTTGTGGGCAAGAGGAGTTGCGGTTCACTCTAATATGGACGTGCAAATTCGTGAGCCTGATGTTTCTCCGCTCCAATTGCAGGGTCCAAAGTCTAGAGAAATTTTAAGACGAGCATTTGGTGATATCCCTGCTGATTTAAAGTATTATCGATTTATAGAATATGTTTGGGACGACATTCCTTTAGTTATTTCAAGGACAGGATGGTCAAGTGAGCTCGGCTATGAAATCTTTTTGCGAGATGGAGAAAAGGGTGATCTTCTTTGGGAGCACATTATGAAAGTGGGTGCACCTCTAGGACTAAAACCTGGACACACCTCAAGTATTAGGCGCATTGAAGCAGCTATGCTTTCGTACAATGCAGATATGACAACTGCCGATAATCCCTGTGAATTAGGTATGGATAGGCTTGTGGATTGTGATGGCAGCTTTGACTTTATTGGAAAAAAATCCCTTCAGAAGATTAAAAAAGAGGGTGTTAAGCGAAATTTCGTTGGTTTAGAGATTTCAGGTGAGCCACTCATTGGATCCAATGATCAGAGATGGTCTGTATTAAGAAATAGGGAAAATGTCGGTTACATTACGTCTGCAGTATATTCTCCAAGACTGGAAAAAAATATAGCACTTGCAATGGTTTCATCGAGTGCTGCGGTTTTGGGTACAAGTTTGCAAGTTGATGATGGAGAAAAAATTAGGAAAAGTAGTGTAGTTCCTAAACCGTTTTACGACCCAAACAAAACTATCGCTAGCAGTACATAAGAACGATAGATTAGGGTTGAAGTTTTAAAGCATTAGTTCTTGAAACCGTATCACTTAAGTACCATATATTTGGTATATAAATTAGCTACATTTCGGGATGAAACCATGAAGATGATTGCGCTCAATGGGCCGCATCACAAGAGGTATGTGGTCTATCACAATAATGGTAAAATTGTGATTATTACACGTAATAAAAATACTGCAAAACTACTCTTAAAAAATGATAATATAAAGTTGGCAGCTTAGCTTAATCTGGTCTATTGCTGTTAATCCAAATATTCATTATTTCCGCGCCTCAAAATGCTTGCAAAGTTTTTTGAAACGCGGGTGGATGACAATATACTAGACGGATTAAAATGATCCTGTACTGTGAAAAATTAGAAAGGGTTATAAATCTTTTGAGCTAAAGATACAGTGTCTTTGGTTCTTATGTGATTTATGGTGATTGCGCGATGGTTATAAATAGGCGTAAATTTTTAACATCTTCAGCTTTAGGAACATTAGCCTTTGCAATTCCAAGTTTGACTTTATCTCAGATTGATTTGGGATCGGCAACTATAAGCACAATAAGTGATGGCGCAATTACTTTGCCCGGAAGTCTTTCTTTTGACAGTAGCATGCCAGCTAGCGAGCTAGAGGTGATTTTAAAAGAATTTGATTTATCCAAAGATGAATTAACGCGAGAATGCAATTTAACGCTTTATGAAAGTGGTACAAAGAAGGTTCTTTTTGACACTGGCGCGGGAGTTGATTTTTTGAGTGGTATGGGAACTCTTGTTGAGAGTTTAGAGGCAATCGACCTCTCAACTGATGACATAACTGATGTAGTTTTTACTCATGCCCACCCAGATCATATTTGGGGAGTATTGGATGATTTTGATGACCTAACTTTCCAGAATGCTAATTATCATATCGGAAGAACTGAGTGGGAATACTGGTTTGACACTGAGACTGTTAAAAAAGTGCGTGAAGACCGTATTCCTATGGCAGTAGGAGCAAAACGAAGGCTTGAAGCTCTTGAAGGAAATATAAACCTATTTGACAGTAACGATGAGATTATCGATGGGATTAAAGCTTTACTAACACCTGGTCATTCACCTGGTCATATGAGTTTTGAAGTTGGCAAGTCATCGCAAAAAGCTTTAGTTATAGGTGATGCATTGAATAATCATCATGTTGCTTTCAGAAAGCCAGAGTGGGTTAGTTCTGGTCTGGACCAAGATCCTAATTTGGCAGCAGACACACGTAAAAAACTTTTAGAAAAAATAGTATTAGAGCAATTGAAAGTTGTAGGTTTTCATCTGCCTAATGGTGGGATTGGTCATGTAGAGAAAATTGGAGCTGGGTACAACTTTGTTAACAGTTAATTTCTGTTTATAAGATTTAATAAATTGTAAAAAAATGAGGAAAACAACATGAAAACTCAGGTCATGACGTTTAAAATAAGTAATAGTTTTACTGAGTGGGCCAGGCATTTTGACTCTCATGCTGAAAAACAAAAAGCTGCTGGGATGACCCCAATTTTTCGTGGCCCACATGAAGATGACCCCCAGAAGGTTTGCATTGTAATTCAGATAAATGATGATGCAAAAGCTGACGCATTTATGCAGGAACATAAAGCTGAAATTCTGGAATCCGGGCATATTTTAGAAACAACAGAGGTGAATATATACTTATAAGAATATTCATAAAAAGGTTTATTGATGCTAAAACTTATATACTTCAAAATGAGAGCATTGGCAGAAGCTCCGCAATTATTGCTTAAATATTCTGGGATAGAGTACGATTATCTTATGTCTTGGGAACATTTTGACGATGTTTGGCAGAATGTTAAGCCTAAAATACCTTTTCAACAGCTGCCTATGATGGAAGCAGAGGATGGTACACAGATTTGTCAAAGTATTGCTATTCTTCAATTCATAGAAAGCAGGTCGGGCTTATCAATAAGCGATCCAATAAAGTCTGCTGAAGCAATGGCGATTTTACAAAGTGCCCAAGAATTATTTGCACCACTCAACCCAACAGTGAATTTTGCGATTGGAGACGATTTTGCAGCCAAGCGCGATGCTATGAGGGACAATTTAAAAAATAGATTTGCTGATTTAGCCAGAAGCCTTGAAAAATATGAGGGAAAATATTTTATTGATGATACGCCAAGAGCGACAGAATTTGCTTGTTTTCATCATCTTGATTTATCAAGGCATCTTGATCCAACAATTCTAAATTCATTTCCACGATTAGTTCAATTTGTTAACGATATTGAGAGTATAAAGAGTGTTTCTTCTTATTTAGAAAACCGGCCCGAATTAATAGATGTTGGGGTGGAGCCAAAGTTAGTAATTGATGGCAGGCCTCAGCCTACAGGTATCGTAAAGACATGAAACATTTTATTGCAACCCACACATGCTTTTCAGAAGAGGCGCGCAGAGCGTTTATTGAAAACACTAAAGCACTCACACATAAAGAAATGATAGAAGGCACTAAATCGGAGACAGCTAAGTTGCTAGCCCATTGGATGGGTAAAGATGAGTTCTTTTTTTGCCACTGGTTGGCAGTTAATGAAGACGCAATACATGGAGTGCTCGAGGATCAGGGTTTGGCGGACATTATTGTAACGAATGCCAATGAGATGGAAAGGTTTGTTTCTGCTTCAGATTTAAAAGATGAACCCGTTGGCGACCCCGATGATCAACAAAATTAATGCATCCATTTGTTAAGCTACTCGTCTCAACTTTAATCATTGTGCTTTTATATTTCGTTATTGATGCCAAATTTAAACATATGACTTCTAGATGGACTTTAGATGAGCAAAAATAAGAATATTATAGAGGGCCGTATTCTTTCCTTTGATGAAAGTCCGTTTAACAAAGATTTCGATGTCTCATCATTGAAAGTTGATAAAAAACGCATTTTTATTATTGATGGCATTATAGATAGCATTGGGCCAGCCAATGTTAACAGACATGACTTTCGAGATGTTGAAGTCGTAGATTATGGAAACCATTTGATCTCGGCTGGCTTTGTTGATGCTCACGTTCATTATCCTCAAACAGCTATTATTGCAAGTTGGGGAAAGCGTCTCATAGATTGGCTAAATGTCTATACCTTTCCAGAGGAAATGCGTTTTCAAGATTTAAATTATGCTTCAGAAATTGCTGCTAACTATATAAATTTTTCTTTATCTAATGGCACTACAACAATGGCGAGTTATTGTACAATTCATCCAGAAAGTGTTGATGCTTTTTTCGAGGCTGCAGCTATTAGAAATATGTGTGTTGTGGCGGGGAAAACATGCATGGATCATAATGCCCCGGATGATTTATGTGACACAGCGCAAACCGCATACGATGACAGCAAGGCACTGCTTGAGAGGTGGCATCAAAAAGGTCGGGCGCATTACGCAATTACGCCAAGATTTTCACCAACTTCAACGCCTGATCAACTTTCTGCGCTCGGATTGCTTTGGTCTGAGTTTCCCGAATGCCTGATGCAAACGCACCTTTCTGAACAGGTGGATGAGATTGATTGGGTGCGAAAACTGTTTCCCAAAGCTCGAGATTACTTGGATACTTATGAAACATTTGGATTACTTGGTGAACGAGGCGTATATGGTCACGCAATTCATC
>Ga0315330_10002219_pt1 | contig 13324 bp, 12 predicted proteins | sample M140m34915metaG_FD_203453 | JGI IMG/M metagenome (GOLD analysis project Ga0315330, IMG submission 203453) | Ammonia-oxidizing marine archaeal communities from Monterey Bay, California, United States - M1 40m 34915 | ecosystem: Environmental > Aquatic > Marine > Intertidal zone | place: USA...
CCCATTAACTCCCATTGGTAATATACTTCATCGGTCCAATAATTTTGAAAATATGCTATCACCGCAAGCTTGTCGGCATCCTTCAAAAGACCAGAAAAGCCGGGCATCATGCCACCAAAAGACGCTCCTCCTTCGTTTATAACCTGCAGTAGCATCGAAATCGGATGGTGCCACGCATGCGCGGATCCATTAAGCGGCGGAGGAGGGAAAGATCCGTCATCAAGCCTTTCTTTCCAGTCGCCCGCAGAACCTTGCGCCTCTTTACCGTGGCAATTAGCACAATTTGCGGAAAACAATGTCGCCCCCAAGGCAACCTGCTCCTGAGTATACCACCTGTCCGGCGCGCTTGATTTACGATCCTCATCACAAGAGACAATAAAAAGCGAGGCCAGTAAGATGAAATGCCTAAACATTCGATTCGTTTAAATTTTTCGGATAGTCAAATTTCACAGAGATTCCCTGACCCAATTCTATTTTTGACCAACAACTTATAGGTAATGACATTTCTATGAGGCTGCAAGTTGGCATACTGTCAATGCTGCTATTTGTCATGCGATTTGCAAATTCTGTGATCGTTGGGTTGTGCCCCACCAGCATGGCGGTTTCAAACCGATCGTCTATTGAGCTAACTATCTTTAAAAAAACACCAACTCCGGCCAAATACAATTCAGACTGGCGAATCACGTTAACTGGAGGGAAACCAGTCTTTTCTGCCATTAGGGTAGCAGTGTGGTCTGCTCGCTTAGCCGAGCTCGAAATTATAGTTTGCAGCAACGAATGACGTTCGTTGAAACGTTTTGCCATTAGAGTTATATCCTTTAGTCCGCGATCGCTCAAGGGGCGCTCGAAATCCTTTATAATCGGATTTGATGAAGAGGATTTAGCATGACGCATTAAATAAAGAGTTTTCATTAAAAGTGAAATCAATTGGCTTAATCGCTGAGTTTTATACCGCAAAAGACAGGCTATATCTATATATGAACCACCTCAATCAATACATAAGCTTTGAAGAAGCAATGTTTTTTATAAAAATCTAGAAGTTGACTAAGCGATCTAGGGGAAATGCCGAAACACTATAAGATAGTTAGAATGATTTAAGGAATATAAGCATGAAACTCTTTTTAACCTCAGCCCTTTTTATTTTGGTGGCCTCCATTAGCGGAACCATCCTGGCTCAGCAACAAAATGGGGTAACTCGAGAAGTGGAGGTAGGGGCTCTATTTACAAGCGGCAACACTGACAACCAGGCATTAAACTTCGCTGGCAGTATAGAAATCATTCAAAACGGTTGGGAATATGGCTTTACAATCGACGGCCTCTACACGTCAAGTGACGATGAGACTATGAGTCAGCGTTTTTATGGGGTCTCAAGTGCTAACTATGAGTTTTCTGAAGATACATTCTTTCAAGCACGCGCTTCCCATGAGGATGATCGATTTAGTGGTTACGATAGCCAATCTGACCTGACGTTTTCAATCGGAAGCAGACTGCTACAGAACAGGTCTGATATGGACTTAAGTCTCGATGCTGGTATCGGTATTCGCTGGTCGAGGTTAAATGGATCAGATTTTGATGAACCAATCCTGAGATTAGCGGGGGATTATGAATGGGTATTATCTAATTCCGCCGTATTTAGCCAAGAACTTGCAATAGAGTATGGCTCTGATTCAAATATTTACCGATCGGACACTGGTATCACTACCCAAATTCGGGAAAATTTGTCACTTAGATTTTCTTTACGACTCAAACACCAGACAGAAGTTCCAGCAGGGCGCAAAGAAACAGACTCCGAAACTGCTGTTACTTTCGTCATGGATTTTTAACTAAAACCGTGATTTGTAACCTCTTCAGTTAAAGTGTTTGCAGAAATGACTTATCCACCTAGTATGTTTATTAGTCAACGATAGTAACATTTTTATTAAACCTCAACACGCCAAAGAAATAATTGGAATTTAGAACTTCAACGAAGATATACTCCCGAATCAACAGGCAAAAGCGGAGTAATTGGATGAAACTTCTGCACTTATTTTTGGCGAATCTCTTTCTTGTGAATTCCCTAGCCTATGCTGATCACACGGACGAGAGGCTTGATGGCTTATTTTTAACGCTTAGCATAAGTTCTGACTTGCCTACGATCCGTAAAACGGAAAGCCAAATATGGGAAATCTGGTTCAACCATCCAAACAAGGATGTTGAACAGCTGATGCAAATGGGCATGGCTCGCATGAACTTTAATCGTTATGCGGACGCCATGTTCATCTTCACTCAAATGATAGAGAGTTTCCCAAATTATGCTGAAGGCTGGAATCGCAGAGCGACCCTTCACTATGTGCTAGGCAATTATAAAGAATCAATAGAGGACATCGAGCAAGTCTTAGCGTTAGAGCCGCGCCATTTCGGCGCATTATCGGGATTAGGGATGGTATATCTGCGGCAAGAAGAGCTAAGTAAAGCCAAAAACGCGTTCGAAAGCTTGATCGATGTGCATCCACACAGTCCTAATGCCAAACGAAATCTTGAGCAGATCACCCAAGATTTACGGCTGAATGTCATCTAAAGCCTGAGGGAAATAAAGAGGCTCCTAAGAACCCCTTTAGAACTGAGTTAGTTACTGGCGATCGCCAGAAACACCAAAAGCGCCGAAATCACTCCCAAACTCGCCGTTCATGGAATCGCCATCAACAGACCCCGTGAATTCAAGCGTAAGGCTTTGACCTTGGGCGTCAACTTCTGCCTGAAAGGCTAGGGAATTGCCATCAAAGGTAATCCCAGAAATTGGTGCTTCACCGAGTCCTTCAGCTGCCATAAGACCACTGCCATCAGCATTTATAGTCAAGGTAGCTGGAAGAGCTCCTAAAGGCGTGTTCATCTCCACACCCCATACACCCACTGCTGGCGGAGTGCTAGCAGCGCAGCCAACCAAAATCAAAAGAGACAAAGCCAACCAACCGCTCATTAATTTTTTCATAGAATTTCAACCTTTTAATAGTTCAGAACCACAATGTATTAAACAACGGGGTTTATATCCTTTGGAAAATTCTTGGCAACTTACATAAAGCCCTAAATTCCTTTTCCGCACACAGCGCCCAGCTGAAAATAGACGGTCTATTTTCCTTTAAATAGCGCACTAGTCAACCATACTTGACTATATTTACGTGCTTCTTAACGAATTAAAAGGCGAAGATATACGATGATACATAAATTAGTTTTTGTTCCTATAGCAAAAGTTTGTTCCCAACATATAGACAAGTCGCATCGTTCCTAACTCTTAGTTAGGCCTTCTCGCCCAAACTAGCTAATTCCAAGCAAGATTTAATATCTCCAACACTTGCTCCTTAGTCTCCAATGATCTCGGGTTACTCCGAACAACAGGGTGTTTGATCGCCCTAGCTGCAATTTCGTCTAGTTGCTCTTCTTTGACACCAACTTGTTGCAAAGTCGAGGGCAACCCAAGGCTTTCCACTAAACATCTGACTGCTCTCCCAGCGCTTATTTTAGTCTGCCCCATAGCTTTCACAATTGGCGCTTGTTGATGCTCAAATTCCATTTTATTCCAATCGAGAACGGCTGGCAGCATAACGCATGAAGTGTATCCGTGCGGCACGCCACAGTAACTGCCCAAAATGTACCCTATGCCATGGCTTGCACCATGAGAGACTTTTCCTAAGCCACAACATGCTAGCCAGACCGCCTGCTGATTTAAAGATCTCGCATTTATGTTAGCAGTTTCAGATTTAACTATAGGTAAGGAAGACGCGAAGAGCTCGATTGCTTTGAGAAAATGGGCGTCTAAGTAAGGCGAAGTATTTGCTGAACAAAAGCCCTCGATAGCGTGGTCTAAGGATCTAATGGCAGTTGATAACCAAAGCCACTCAGGAGTTTTAACTGACAAAAACGGATCATAGATAATTGCTTGTGGGCACAGCCTTGGCCCCCAATAACCCTCCTTAGTAAAATTCTTCGAGTCTAAAATTCCGGCGTTATTACTGAATTCAGCGCCGGAAAGGGTTGTCGGCACAGCGATTTGTCGTATTTTTGTTTGTTTAGTAAAACACTTAACATCCCCCCATCGGGGCCCACATGAACCATCAGCCATTTTCGCATAGGACAGCATCTGATTCTGATTCGTGATTCCTTGATCAATACCTAATTGAACCGCCTTCGTTGCATCAATTATTGAGCCCCCTCCCAAAGAGACTAATAAATCTGGGTCAAAGTCTCGAGCAAACTCCAAAGCTTGAAGCACGTCCCCCCGAGGGGAGTGCGTTCCTATGCTATCGAAAAGATCAACCTGACGATTCCCTATCGAGTTTCTTAGGTCACTAAACTGCTGAGTAATCTCGCTTAAATTAGAGGACGCCATTAATAAAATGCGCTTGGCATTGAGCCTCTCTAAAACCCTAGGAAGAGCCTCCGCAACCTCTTCATTGGTAATCACTGTTTCTAGCGCGCTGAAGCTAAATTCCATGGTAGGCAACTGCAAATTTTTAAAGAAAGTGTTTTCGCAAAGTTCAAGTTGTAAACCCATATCAAACTAAATTAAATAAGTAACCGTAATAAATACGGCCCTAAAGTGCTTAGATTAGAGCGCACTATGGCGCACGCTGTGAAAACCATAGATCGCACGTCAATATGTTAGGATGTTAAAGGTAAACGCTTGTCTAATGAAGGGGGAGAAAAAGCATGGCGAATTTAAAGGTAAACGGTACAGAGCACGTACTCGATATAGAGCCAGAAATGCCCTTACTATGGGCTATACGCGACGAAATTGGGTTGACTGGGACAAAATTTGGATGCGGAATTGCGTCCTGCGGGGCCTGCACAGTCCATGTAAACGGCAAGGCGGTTCGCAGTTGCGTAACTCCTGTTTCAGCAGTTGAAGGGCAAAAAATCACCACTATTGAAGGGTTAGCGGTCGCACTTGGTGCGGAAAATACTTCTAGACCTGATCTTGCAGCTGTTCAACGGGCATGGATTGATCATCAAATTCCTCAGTGTGGTTACTGCCAATCTGGAATGATTATGGCCGTGTCGTCTTTTCTTGCCGAGAACCCTAACCCCAGTGACGACCAAATTGATGCTGGCATTACCAATATTTGTCGTTGCGGCTCATATCCTCGCGTGAGAAAAGCAATACATGCACTGGCGAGTGCATAGGGAGCCATAAATGAAAGTAAATAGAAGAAACTTCTTACTATCCTCTGCAATGGTTGGGGGAGGAGTATTGATTGGATACTCGGCAAGTCGCCCAACTCGGCACCGTCGAGCTAACAATGAGATGGTTCAGGATACTGAACGCTTTATAACCTCCTTTATAAAAATCGACCCTTCGAACAGAATCACGATTTATGTACCGCATTCAGAAATGGGGCAGGGAATTCATACGTCATTATCCATGATGGTCGCTGATGAATTAGACGCAAATTGGGAAGACGTAAATATTGAGCAAGCGCCAGCAATAGATCTATTCGCTAACGGAGATATGCTTAAAGGGTTTGCTACTGAATTCGGAGTGCCTAACTTCTTAACGGGGCTGGTTAATGCTTCTGCATTTGCGGTAGTAGAGATAATGAATTTACAAACCACTGGCGGTAGCGCCTCAATTAGATTTACTGGTGAACACGGTATGCGCCCCGCGGGCGCAGCTGCCCGGCAAATGTTACTGCAAGCCGCTGCCAATCGCTGGGACGTCTCGATAGATGAGTTGACTACTAAATTGAGCCACGTCCATCACGATTCCTCAGGAAGATCGTTTAGTTATGGAGAACTAGCCGACGATGCTTCAGTATTGGAACCCCCTGAGGAGCCCATACTCAAAGATCGGTCTCAATTTCAAATTATGGGAAAAGCGATTTCCCGTAATGACATTCCAGCAAAAGTAGACGGTTCTGCCATCTACGGCCTAGACGCTCATAGTGAGGATATGTTGTATGCGGCGATCAGGTTGGCGCCAGTGTTTGGGACCAAGTTAATCTCTGTTGATGCAACCGAAGCATTAGCGCAAAGAGGCGTAAAGAAAGTTATCGAATTAAAGGATTCCGTAGCCATTGTTGCTGATAATTATTGGAGAGCAAAACAGGCACTAGCATTAGTGAAAACGGAGTTTGAGGCGTCCGATAATGACAGTATTTCAAGCCTAGATATTGCAAATCGATTTGATAGGGAACTAGCCTCGAGCGGCGGCAGCGAGGATAAGGTAATCGGCGATACAAGTTCCGCATTTGACTCAGCTACTGACACAATTGAAGCAAATTATCGTGTGCCGTATTTGGCACATGCCGCCATGGAGCCAATGAACTGTACTGTTCATATCAAAGGTGATACTGCAGACCTCTGGACTAGCACCCAAGACGCCTTAGCAATGAAGGGGAGAGTTGCAAGTATTGCTGGACTAGCTGAGGACAGTGTTACTTTTCATCAAACCTACTGCGGCGGCGGATATGGCCGACGCCTTCCCTTTAACTGGAATATGATTGATCATGCAACACTAATTGCAAAAGAATTTAACGTGCCAATCAAAACGATTTTCAGCCGCGAAGATGATATGCAACAAGATTATTACCGGCCTGCAGTGCACAGTAATTTTAGAGCATCATTGGATTCCAATGGAAAAGTAACTGCATGGGAAAACAAATATACAGGACCAATTCAAACACCCGGAGCGGCTCACATTCCCTACGCTATAAAAAATCAGTCGATACGCGTAGTTGACGGAAGAACACATGTGCCAATAGCGGCATGGCGCAGCGTAGATCACTCTCAACAAACTTTTTTCACCGAATCGTTTGTCGATGAATTAGCCCACCGAACTGGCATTAATCCTTATCAATTTCGCATGGATCTCCTGCAACAACACCCCCGCCATCGCAAAGTCCTCGAAGTTGCCGCCGAATCTGCTGGCTATGGAAAAGACTTACCAGAAGGACGCGCTTTGGGTATTGCAGTACAAGAAAGTTTCGGTAGTTTCGTGGCAGAAATTGCAGAGGTATCTATGAGCGAAGACGATCGGCCAGTAATACATAAAGTCACTTGTGCAATTGACTGCGGGTGGGCGGTAAATCCAGACACGGTAGAGGCACAAATTGAAAGTGGAATTATTTTTGGATTGTCAGCGGCTATGTATGGGGAAATTAGCATTGAGAATGGGCGAGTTCATCAGGACAACTTCCCAGACTATGAGATGGTTAGGATGGACTCTTCACCTGATATAGAAGTGCACATTGTCGAGTCTGGCGAAGCGCCAGGAGGCCTTGGAGAACCGGCCACTCCCCCTATTGCCGCGGCAATAACCAATGCGATTTACATTCTTACTGGACAGCGCATAAGGGATCTACCGATAAAAAAACATGACCTGTCCATTAACGCTGCGGTAGCGAAAGTTTGAATGTTTTTTAACAGCAAGCTTACGCTGCCTTTTAATAGGAAACCAAATTAAGTAAACGAGGTTGTCCTATCTGGCTCTAGCTCTTTATTCTTATCGACTTTATAAAGGCCAAGATGCAATAGTTATGGAATGCTATATTCGCGATTAAATCGAAATCAATATTCTATATTCTCTTGTACGTCAGTCATCAAGAAATTTTCGGAGTAGGCATTGCTATCCAGTAAACTCAAAGTCGCAGTCGGTTTTATAAGCTCACTCTTCATAGTTCAAACAGAGCTGCATGCGCAAGTTTTGTCAGAACAGGCGTGGGAGGGAAACTGGATTACTGAGGGATCGTTATTCGAAGTAGGCATTGAAATTGAAAATTCAGTGATGACGATTTCTCAAGTCGAGTCGATGGGTTTCGTTTGGACGAGTAAATCCGCGAAAGTGGAAGGCAGCATAGCAACAGTCGAAATTGAATATGGCGGTGTCACTGGTGTTGCTCAGGCTGAGCTTGTTAGCGAAGATACTACTGTCGTATTCCCATTATCTTGCGAACCAAATTATATGGTTATTTGTCTTTTAACCAAGGACCAGCGAGTGATTTTCAGAAAAATAAAAGCATCCGATTAATCAGAGCCTAGTAAAGAGTTTCATTGTATTTCTTCGATTGATGAAATTACCTTACCGACAATACCATATTCAATCGCTTCATCTACACTCATCCAGAAATCCCTATCCGTATCTTTTGCAACTCTCTCGATTGATTGTCCAGTCTCGTCGGCAATGAGCTGATTTATGCGCGCTCTTGTTCTTACTATTTGGTCTGCCTGAATAGCAATATCGGTAGCATCACCTCTGGACCCACCCAAGGGTTGATGAATAAGGAACCGCGTATTAGGTAATGAATATCGGCTTTCTTTATCGGCAGCCAGATAAATTGTAGTCGCTGCACTAGCGACCCACCCTGTTCCTATGACTTTTACGTCTGGTGTAATGAATTTGATCATATCGTAAATTACATCACCCGACTCAACATGACCGCCTGGAGAACTCACATACAAAAAGATCGGATCGCTATTTTCGGAGGCCAGAGCTAATAAACGCTCAGTCACTGATCTTGCTAATTTTTCGTTAATTTCGCCAAAGATAGTTAACGATCTGGATCTAAATAACTTTTCTTCCATAAAAGATGGCGAATGCGGCCCTTTTATTTCCTTCCCCTTTTCATCAGATGCACTAAAGTCCATAAACTTCTCCTACTGCTTGCTCAAACCAGTTAAATACATGCCTGTTGTTTTATTCTCAAGAACGCAATAATTTTCCATAAGTCATTATCTCCATCCGGAAAATTTGATCCAAAACCGATCATAGTTGTCTCTGGAATACCGGCAGTGACAATATCAAATATTTCCAGATCACTTCCTTCATACTTCCAATCACAGTCAAACAGAGAATCCTCATTGCTATTCGTTTGATTTTTACCATGACAATAGTTGGCGCAACTACCCTCAAACAACGCCTGCCCCCTACCCAACGCTTCTGGATCTTCCATAAATATATTAACAACAGTCTTTTCCTCAGCCGTTTCGAGCTCTCCAGTGCAGTCAAGAAGCAGACTTAGAGAGCCACTTAGAAGGATAACTTTTATCAATTTTTTTGTCAGATTATGTAGCAATTTAGTTTTTATCTCGGTTTTTTATCTCTGCAAAAGATAACAATGCCCAGTCTGCACGATCGTTAGCGTAAATCATCGGGTCTCGGCTCCAAGTGGCTTAAAGGTTATTAGTAGCTGCGGCAACAGCGTTAAGGAGCCCACCAAAGCCACGAGCATCGCAAAGCTTGTTAGCAAACCAAACACAATTGTAGGAATAAAATTTGAAAGCGAAAGAATCGAAAATCCTGCAACAATTGTCATAGAGGTAAAATACATTGCTCGCCCGATACTGTTATGACAAAAAAACATAGTCTCTCGATAATTCCCAAAACGAACGTACTCTCTGCGAAATCGCTCCATATAATGAATAGTATTATCAACGCCGATACCAACCGATATTGCGGCTATTGTAATAGTCATTATATCCAGCGGAATATCCAGCCACCCCATAATTCCAAGAACCACCGCGGCCGCAATAGCATTGGGAATAATACAGATGAGCGCAATTGACAACGACTTAAAAAGCACTAAAAACATAAGCATTATCGCAAACATTACTACGCCTATGGTTAATATTTGCGATTGAAATAAGCTCTGAAGAACATTGTTATACATAACCAAGATGCCACTAAGCTGAACCTCTTCGTCTAAAAATCCAAATTCAGTTTCTATACCCTCTTCAATTCTTAGTAACAACTCATTTCGGTTCAAATTTTCTGCAGACTCAATAACTCTGACATTGTACCGGAGTTGGTTATCATCAACAGAAACGAAGGGCGTAAGTACCGTATCTTTCAGAGTTTCTGGTATCCGACTATAAAGAAGTGCCCATAATAATCCATCAATCGGCTCACCATCATTCAAAATTTTTGCAAGCTGAATAACTGATCCGAAAGACAGCACTTTACCCGTTTGCGGATCATCATCCAGATAATTATGAATTGCTTCAACTTGAGCCATTTTGGGGGCTGTAAACCAGTACGCATCGTTGTCAGCTGTATCTCCAAATCCATCGTCAAAACCTTGACCGAAATCGTCTAAGAAATCGTCTTCCTCCTGCGGGAGGTCGACAATGACATCAAACGAGAGAGTACCACCAAGCTTGTCGTCTAGAAGTGACATGCCCTGATAAATCTCGGTACCCTCTCGAAAGTAATCGATGAAACTATTCTCTACCCGCAGTTGCGTGAGACCTAAAACACTAAGAACTATAATTAAAATGTAGAGAATCAGGACATTGCCTTTGAACTTATCCGTAAACCTCGCTAGTGCGCCAGTCAAATCTAGGCGCAAACCAGAAGACAAATTCGCATTATCCACTTTTAAGCTAGCCATTATCGAAGGGAATAGCAGAAAAACTACCACCAGGGCTGTTCCAACACCCATCATCATCATCCAACCGAATGTAATGATTGGCAGTATCCCGCTGACGATCAACGAACCAAATGCAACAGCTGTAGTCAACGCTGTATATAAGCACGGCCGAAACATACTTTTAACAGCGTGACGCAATAACTTGTCGTGATTACTGAAATGTCGGGTCGCACGTAATTCCCGGTAACGTACTATCAAATGCACCGTCAGAGAAATAGTAATAATTAGTAAGAGGGAGATAAAATTTGAGGAGACGACTGTTACCCTCCAGTCCATGAGGCCGAGCATACCAACCATAACAATGCCGGCAACTGCACAACACGCTAACGGCATTGCTACCCAACGTAATTTTCGGAAAATCATTCCCAAGGCAAAAATGATGAGCAAAACGACAGCAATACTAAAGGTGCGTAAATCAGCCTGAACAAATGTAACCAGATCGTCGGCAATCATGGGAGCACCGCCAAGATAAATCTCCGCATCACCACGGTAGTTATCTAATACTTCGCGAATGCTGCTAATTATTTCATGCTGCCGGTCTGCGAATATAACGCTATATTCAGCGTATTCTTTTTCTATTCTTTCCAGCTCTAGCATTTCCTCCGGAGGGAGCACGCTTGAGACCTGTTGTCGTTGGAGCTCAGTCCTCCGAGATAACAATTGTGTAGAAATCTCGTCTATTTCAAAACCCACAAGCAAACCTGCAGTTTCCCCATCTGGACTGAGTAACGCATTTTGAAAGATAGGGTTCGTCATGATTTCTTTTTGGGCTAACTCAAGATTTTGTTCTTCATCCAAAATCGTCAAGTAATCTTCCGAAATACCAGTAAGAGGTGTATCACCAAAAATTGGTACATTAAGAATTGAATCAACAGCTCCAATACGATCTATCGCAAGCAAGTCCTCGCGTAATCCCGCCAATCTTTCCAACGTTGTTCTATCAAAAAGTTCCCCGTTTGGAGTGTAGGCAACTATTACCGAGTCACCAGTACCGTAGCGGGCACTAATTTCACGCGAGAGTTCTAAATCGGGATCATTGTCCAGTAACAAAGAATCAGCTGATGCATCTAAACGGAAATCTTGTGCGTGCCACGCAAAAAAAACTCCTATCAGAAGAAGAGTTAAAATCACGAACCCCGGCTTACCAAACACGAATTCGTTATAAAGTTTGATCGGAGAAAACGACATATTGCTTTATCACCCGAAAAATCAAGATCTGTTGCTCGTCACTATATCGAATAAGAAGCCACATTACGATCTTGGAAGGAATCAGAAAGGATCCCAATTTAGCCAGGCAATCAAAGCCGTTTTGACGAGTGCTCACCCCATAACAAATTGATTGATTTAATAATTTGGATTACAAGTCCAACTAACAACCAAGAAGACTTACTCTAGTCGCACTGATTTAAAGATGAGTGGGATATACTTAGATAGTTTCTCGGCGGACCTCCTTAATCATTCTTTATGGTCCATCTTTTTAAAGACATAAAGCATTGTTTTTACTATCAAATATCGAGTATTTAGCGATAGACTATTCGTAAATCTGATGGCGCAGCCCCACTTTAACTGGTACGATTCAGGCTTGGTTGAGGACTAAACCTCCGTTAGTCGCATTAAATTTGCAGTTGAACCCGGCGAGACGATGCAAACTTTGTGCGGAAGAGCAAATTTCCGGTACAATTTAAGTCAAATTTGTGGGAGCACTTGTTTAGTAGGATTTTAGAGTCAAACTGGCTTTAAAGTGGACTATCAAAGGAATCAAAAAATGAAGCGGTTTAACAAACTATTCTTTCCTTGCGCTATGGCTATTTCAGCTCTCACTGCCACAGCCGACGATTGGCTTCGGTCAATGCCTGAGTTCGAACTTACTGACCATCTTGGAAAGATTCACACCCTAGAGGCCTATAGGAATTATGAACTGGCTGTCTTCTACGTCCAAGGCGTGGGTTGCCCAATTGCCCGTATTGCATTACCCAACTATCGCGAAGTTCGCGACGAATATACGGACAAAAACGTTGCTTTCACTATGTTCAATTCAAACATCCAAGACAATATTCCGAGAATCGCTAAAGAGGCGCGTGAGTTTGGTATAGACTTTCCGATAATGAAAGACGAAGGCCAGCAGCTAGCCAAGGCTCTTGGGGTCGAACGAACCGCTGAAGCTTTCGTCATCAACCCCAAGACAAAAGAAGTTTTATATCGCGGTCCAATCAACGACCAACTCGGATATGAAACTCAAAGAAACAACGCTAGTCAGTGGTACCTAAAAGACGCTCTAGACAAAATTCTTGCTGGAGAACCGGTTGATATGGACGAAATACCGGATTCCAAAGGTTGCCTTGTCGCTGTATTTAATACTTAACACAGATGGGAAAGCGTTTTACGAAATTGGGTAAGTTATATAGACATCCTCACAAGCAAGGATATCGCTACGCACTCGCTCGAAATTATTAGCCGGGAAGCCTTAGCAAATAACTAGCTGAAATTCTAACACCGTTGTACGAGCATTCATATAATACCTATAGAGTTAGCAGGAACAATAAATCGCGCTTAACCAAAGACGCTCGCTCTTTTTCGCCGTTTTTTTTATGACACAACAGCAACGTTCGTTCCCGAAAAAATGATAGATCGTTATGATTGAGTAGTCACTCTAGCTAATGATCTCGATATTTTTAGAACTGAAAAATTTAGTCTCCAAAGAAATAGTGATAATCCAGTGAATTCTACTAACTACAAATCACCTTTATCAAAGAAAATAGCCGAATTTATCGTCAAAAATCGATTTCGTTTAGCAGTGCTAGCTATAGTTATAACTTGCTCATTTGCCACCGGCATTCTAAGAACGGATTTTGACGCCTCGCTTAGTGCATTACTAACCGAAAGTGATCCGTACCTTGAAGAACTCGATTTGATGCAAAAGGCTTTCC
>Ga0315330_10002221_pt1 | contig 13319 bp, 11 predicted proteins | sample M140m34915metaG_FD_203453 | JGI IMG/M metagenome (GOLD analysis project Ga0315330, IMG submission 203453) | Ammonia-oxidizing marine archaeal communities from Monterey Bay, California, United States - M1 40m 34915 | ecosystem: Environmental > Aquatic > Marine > Intertidal zone | place: USA...
CATAAAGCTCGAGTTGCACCCGCTCGCGAGATCGCTCCGTCTCGCCGGGACGAGCGAGGGGAGGATCGAGTGCGCATTCACTGGACAGGCGTCCCTCTTTCTTATCCTTTCGGCGCAGTCCTTTTTTGCAGGGTCCGGACAGCAGCCCATCGCGCTCTCCCCACCGATGAAGGGGACGTACGTTCCGGTCCTCACATCCTTCGCGCCCCTCGGGCAGATGTACACCAGCGTCCCGTCCTGAAAGACGGTGTCTTTGGACGCGGTGCGGACGGTTTTTCCGTTTAGGATCATTCGCCTGCGGTTTTTTCTTTGTCGGTGCAAAAAAAACAAACAAATACGGGCTCGGCTTTTCAACGCCGTTTCTTCACCGTCTGGGCCGAACTTTGGGTGTGGCGGTGCCTTCCCACCACAAACTCCGCGACCGTGACGTTCTCGATGTGATTGAGTACGGTCTCCTTGAGAACAAAGATAGAGTTCGGGGTCTTCTTGTCTGGGCGCAGTCGAATCGGCGAGAGGGTGATGCGACCGAGCCCTTCGTTGACATCGATCGCGCACTCCGCCACAATAACGTTCTCCGAGGATGGCTTCGCAAAGTGAGCGTCGACGAGCTCGTTCTTGCGCAGATCGACTTCGTACGCTCTCCGCTCCACGACTAGCTTCTCAATGCGCTTCGCGTTGGCCGCAAACACGGCGTTGGCGACGTTGCGCTTGACAAAGACGTCGACGGTCGGGCACGGTTTCCACTTTAGGACTTTGGCGCCTCCGAAGTGGGTCGTGTTGGAGGTGAAAATTAGGCCGTCGTTCGCGTGGGGTGTTGTGGTCCTGCTGCGCCACGTCTCCGCGACGCTCGCCATTCTGTCGACGCGCTTCGCGCGAAGCGCGAGGCCGACGTGGGACGGGATGTGGACGCGGTGGAGCTCGAGGAGCTCCTCGTCGCTGCCCGAGATCGCGAGCGTCTCCGCGACGACGCTCGAAACGATGGCGACGCGACGGTCGTACGTGTCCAAGAGGAGCGACTTGCCCTCCACGACAAAGGCGTCGAAGACGAGGAAGACCTGCGCCGCCTCGCCGTCCTCGCCCGTCTCCACGACGACCTCGGCGTCGAGGAGGGTGTCGTCGAAAAAGGGGTCGGGCGCCCAGACCTCGACGTGCGAGACGCGCAGGTCGCGCGTGACGATGACGGAGATGGGCGTGCCCGCCCAATCTCTCGTGAGCAGGAGCATCGCGCGCGCGCCGTCCGACTTCAGGGAGACGAGGAAGGCGTCCTCGTGCTGCAGGAGCTCGGGCAGCGCGCTCCGCCGAAAGGACAGCGGCTGCGCGACGGGGAATGCGGCTTCGCCGGCCGCGCCGGCGCCGCAGAGCGTGTTCACTTTCTTCAGCACAAAGTTTTTGAGCCGCACGGGCTCGCAGTCTTCTCCGAAGGAGACGCGGGGCGCCGTGCTCTCCGAGAGGAAGAAGGCCGTCCGACCTGCAAAGACGCTCTTCATCCTCAAAATCCCAAAATCCCAAAATCCCTCGTGCGCGATTCGCAAATCGACCAATTTGACTTTTGGGTGCGGGAAGGTGCGCGCGTGCGTCAAATTCGAGACGTTCGGCTTCGGTAGGACGCAAACAAACGCGCAAACGCGCAAACGCGCAAACGCGCAAACGCGCAAACGCGCAAAGCAGCGTCATGGAACCTCCGCCGCGGCAAACCTCCAAAATCCCGCTGCCGGACGCGTGCGTCATCCGCAAGTCGGTCCTCGGAAGAGCCTCCACCTTCCTCGAGGACGACACGGCCTACGCCGAATTGCGCTGCTCGTCTGCGATAACGCAGCACCTAGGCGAATCCGGCGAGGCAAGGCACACCTTCCACTCCCACACCCTGAACACGAAAAGCGACTGGGCCGCGCCGACAGGGATCGCGTGTTTCCACTGCTGCCACTCCTTCGAGACGCCGCCCGTGCCGATTCCCACGTCGTACGACGCCCACAACAAAACCTTCTCCGTCAAAGGCTGCTACTGCTCCCTGGCCTGCGCGAAGCGAGCCATTCTGCAAACCTTCTCCGTCTCGGCCTCGTCCACGGCGCTCGCGCTCCTCAAAAAAATGGCAATCGAGGTCTACGACTTCCCCTTTCCCTTCCCCTCCGCCCCGCCGAGGGAGGCGCTCAGAATGTTTGGTGGGCACCTCGACATCGACGCTTTCCGCTCCTCCGCGCGCGAGCACGCGGTCCACACCACTCCGTTTGTGAATTCGTACCTCGTCATCGAGGAAAAGGAGCGCATCGAAGCCAACAGCCAGCATTCCGACTCGTCCTTCCCCTCCGGATCGATTCGCGGAATGCGCCGGCCGCCCCATTCGACCCTCATTCAACCGCCGCCGCTGATCGGCGAGAGCCGCTATCAAATTTTTCTGAGACAGGCAGAAAAGGCTTAGGCTTGAAAGCGACGCAAAACGAACGACCGCTCACAAACGCACAACGACCATGCTCTTGCGTTTTTTACGCTCACTGTCGATGAGCGTCAAGGCGAGGATGACGACCATTACGACCGCCGAAGCTTCGACTCCTCCCACGAATCCCGCTCCGATTGCCCCCATCGATCCCCACCCCCTCGACCTCGTCCCGATCGTCCCGCACCGGTCCCCAAACATAACGATACCGTTTCGACATGTTTCTACGGAAAGCTTCGCAAAGCTTTGCAGCTCTTTTGACAGCAGCGAGGACAACAACGAGGAAGCGAAACACGAAATCTACCGCCGGATCGACTACATCATCGGGACTCGGCTCAAATACGACGGCGAGGCGGTCGCGCTCTTCGAGGCGCACATGCAGGGCAAGGCGCCGCTCAGTGCGCTAATCGACTCCCTCGTCGCGAAGCTAGAGGAGCGCAAGGCGGCGAGCGCGAGGGATGTCGAAAGCACCTGCTGCCCTCTCACGATTCCTTAGCACCACCACCACACCACCACTCGTGTCCTCAAGCGGAGGAGGAGGCGGGAGTGTCCGAGGAGGAGGTGCCCGAAGGGCCCGCCGCGCCCAAAGAGGCCGAAGAGTCGCAAGAAGCCGCGGTGTCGGAAGAGGAGGTGCGCCTTTTTTTGGGCACAAAGACCCCGTCCACAATCTCGCACCGTGCGAGCGACTCCTCCGTCAGCTTGAGCGCGTCCTTGGTCTCGTCCGAAAAGACGCGGTGCTTCGCAAAGAGCATCCGGTACATGCCCGTCCGCTCGTACCTCCCGACCTTTCGCGGCATCCAGCCCTGGAGCCCAAAGTAGAGGAGCACCGCATTGACCCTCGCCATCTCGACGAACGCCGCGTCGCGAACCGGGTCGGCGTGCTTCTTGTAGAGGTAGGCGGTGAGGAGCAGGATGTTCGCCTCCGCACCGATGCTCTTCACCAAGGTCTTGATGGGAGCCGGCTTGCTCACGGGCCCCATCACCCTCCCCTCCTCCCACGCCGCCATGTCGCGCTGCGCCTCCACCGAGTCGCGGAGCAGGTCGGGCAGCAGCTCCGCCGCCTCCTCGTCCACCGTCTTGGAGAGGTGCCGGCCGAGGCCTTCCAGCGTGTAGAACTCGCGTCCGTCCAGCGCGAGCGGGCACCAATCCTTCGCCTCGCGCACGGGCGCGCAGGTGGCCGCGTCGCAGGTCTTGTTTTTCGCAACGCGCGACATCTTCTCGCACAGGAAGGTCGAGTGCTCCACGCTCGTGAGCAGCGCGCAGTCGATGCCGCGCATGCCCAACCGCACGATGGTCCGCTCGAGAAGGCGCCCGTCCTTCAACGCCGCCGTGTTTCCCACGAGCCTCCCGCCCACAGCATCGACGAGGGACACCATCTTGGCGCCGAGCTCGAGCCCGTTTTCCGAGTCGGACGCGTACTCCACGAGGTGCGCCAACGAGTCCTCCTCCTCGAAGGTGAGCGCGACCTCGATGATGCCCGCGAAGGAGCACTTCTGCAAGTGCACGCGCGTGTGCCTGCCGATTCCACCCGTCGGATTCGCCTGCTCCTCTTCGGCCACGCCCGCGATGAGTGGGTAGAGTTGCGACTCCTTCCGCACCGGCTTTTCGCAAGGAAGCGGGTGCGAGAGGAGCAGGTTGCCGTTTCGAGCGAAGATGCGGTTCTGCACGATGCCCTCCACGCCGCCCTCGTACACCGCCCAGTAGAGACCGCCGCCGCCGTCTTTCGCTTTTGCGTTGCTTTTCAGTTTTCCGCCCTGCCCGGACATCGCGGCGACGAGAAAAAACGGCTCTTTACGCTTCTTCTTTTTCTCCCCTATCTCCCTTGGCTCCACCGAATATTAGACCTTTTTTCCATGCGAAAAAGCCGCCCCCGAGCAACAACGCGCCTCCGACGAGGCCGCCGATGAGGACGGTGTTGTTGCTGCCCTCCCCATCGCCGCCGTTCGAATTCGCACCGTTGGAGCCGCTGGAGGCCGTGCAAGTCGACCGCAGCGTCGCCAGATCGGCACGCAGCTCTGCATTTTCTGTTATCAGTTTGTCGACCTGAGCGCTCAAGTCTTCTATTGTCTTGTTCTTCCCACCCATCTTCGAGCCGAGCACGCCGGAGGCGACGGCGCCGCCGATGATCAGCAAAATCAGTCCCGCCACGACGACTTTGGTCAAGACGCTGCGGCTTCCTCCCGCCATAATTTTGTGTCGTCACACTCTTTTCCCGTTATTAGAATTTAAGAGATAAAAAAAGCAAAGGTCTCTCAGGTCTCTCCAACCATTTTTTTCCGACACACAAGCAAAGAGAAGAGAGAAAATGCCGCCGACCCGTAAAGCAGTCTCCACAAAAAAAGCAGCGCCCACGCGACTCGCGAAATCCGATGTCGAATCGAGTATGAAAGTCGATGTCACCGAGGAGCGCCGCCTTCGTATCAATGGAAAAGTCGGAGACAAAAAAATATTTCGAGCGGACGTTCAAATCACCCAAACGACAAACGAGGTGCATGCATACGTGGGCTACTTTATGATGTTTGATAATGCGCGCGGTCAAGGGCTATGCTCCACGGCATTCGAAATGTTGCTTCGAAAACTCCGCGACGAATACAAGGTAAGGATCGCGACTCTGTTTGTAGGTTCCAACACCCCGCAAAAAGCGTGCAACTGCTACCTCAATGGAGGCAAAAATTCTGGGTTTTACGTAGTTGACGAAGCACATATCAGAAAGAAGTGCGAGGACGGCTACAACTTCACGTTTGTCGCATCCAAAGCTTTGGCGAAAGAGTACGACAAGGAATTGAAAAACCTTCGCAAAACCCTAATCCCGAAATTCAAAAAACTCCCGAAACTAAGCCAAATGCTCGGAAACGGAATAGAAGAAGAGAGCGCCGGGTAAGGAGCAGCAGCGCTCATGCCTCGGCCTCCTCGCCCGCCTTTGCCGCCGCCGCCTTCTTAGGCGCCTTCTTTTTTGCAGGCTTCTTGGGCGCCGGCGCCGGTGGTGCCGCCGCCGGTGCCGATGCCGCCGGCGCCTCCGCCGGTGCCGGTTCCACCTCCGCCGGCGCTTCCGCCGGCGCTTCCGCCGCGGCGGCCGGCGCCTCCGCCGCGGCCGGCGCCGGCGCCATTTGCTTGAGCTCCTCCTCCGCGGCCGCCTTGGCAGCGTCGGCCAGATCTTTGGCCTTGTCTTGGAAGACCTTCTTCTCCGCCTCGGAGATCTTTCCCCACTTCGCCGCCGTCTTGCGCGCAACCTCCGCGAAAGTTGGTGCGCTTCCGTTCTCCAGAGTCAGCTCCGCCACGGAGTTGGTGCGCTCGGCCACCGAGTAGATTATGTACGCGGACGCGACCTTCTTCACGGTGCCGGGCGCAGGCGCGACCTTCTTCTTCTTCTTCTTCGACGCGGGCGCCTCGGCGACGTCGTCGTCCTCCTCCTCCTTCTTTAGGACGACTGGATTCTCGTCCCGCCACTTCTTCGCCGCCTCGTTGAAGAGGCGCAGCTTCTCTGCCGCGTCGTCGGTCCATGGCTTTTTCTCATCGTCGGACAAATTCGCCCACGCCACCTTGGCGAGCTGCGAGACGGCGGTGATGTTGGACGCGCCGCTCTCCTTGCCACTGGCCGACGCGGCCACCTCGGCCACAAACTCGGCGCGCTTCGAGTTCATGAAGGCGATGAAGGCGGACGTCGGGCGTCTTGGATAGCCGACAGGCCGGGGCTTCTTTACCTTGCGAACGCGCTTGGCGGGAGCGGCGGGCGCGGGATCGGCGGCGGGCGCGGTGGTGTCGGAGGCGTCGGATGTGGCGGAAGACATGTGCGATTTGTTGTAACGGGGGGGATCGAAGCGTGTTGTTTTACTGTCTTAAAAGAAGAGGTTTAACGGCGTTTCAAATTTGACTTTTTGGGTCCAAAAAGTCAAATTGGAATCGCGCCTATTCAACGCTCTACGCTTGCGTTGGGCGGCTCGAAGCCGAGCTCGCGTAAAGATTAAATAGCGCGTATTTCATGATTGACCGATTGAACGCCATTTACAATGGAAATGGAAATGTCGATTCGGGCGTTTTCGTGCACGTCTTCGACATGAACGACAACGCTACACATCCGTGGCGTCCAATACATGAGAAAAAACCCGCCATAATAGATGCCTGCGTCTTGAACAAACGTGTGCCGCACATGTTCATCTCGTTTGGAATCAAGATGGGAATGGTCCTGTCGCATGCTGCAATCGACAGGTGCACGCTCTGTTCGTGGACGCACGACGCGGCCACGGACTGGCGCTTGTGTCCAACATCTGCAACACACAAATGCGTGCCGGGATGCATCAACACCCACGCCCCACATTTTCGGAAGAATATGCCGCAGGCAACAAGATTCACGCAAAGCGGCATTGGTCCGTATGCGCCCAACGAGACGTCGCTAATGTTGCGAAATCGTGTGCTTTCCAACGCGTCCTCTCCTCAAGGAAAGCACGTCGATGTTGTTCTCTCCGCGCCCTGCTACAACAACATGCTGCCTCAATCGGTGTACACATTTCTCGTTCCCTGCAAATTGATATGGAAAGACAAAGTCTACAGCTACCAAGCAACATTTACAAGGAGTGAGTTCCGCCGGATTCCCATTGTGTACTACAACGACCTTGTCGACCCACCGTTTGTCGCGGAATGCCCCGCCGCCCCTCTTCTTGACTCGAAGCCGAGAGCCAGTTGATCGAGTGTTTGCGGCCGGCGGCCAAGCAACGCAAACACGCAACGATGATGCCTAAAGTTGTTTTCCTCAAGCGACGCAAAACGACGACAGTCGTGGAAGAAGAGTTCGTGGAAGGCCGTTCGCCGCCCTTCTTTCCAGTGCCAGTTCCTACCGCGATGGGTGTGCCTACTATGGCCGAGCAAGAGATGGAGGCCGAGGAGGAGGCCGAGGAGGAGGCCGAGGAGGAGGCCGAGGAGGAGGCCGAGGAGGAGGCCGAGGAGGAGGCCTCAGAGCAGGAGTCCTCCGAGGAGGAGTCCAAGGAGGAAGCCGAGGAGGAGGAGTCTGAAGAGGAGGCCGAGGAGGCTGCTGGCGAGGCGGCCGAGGAGACGGCCGAGGAGACTGCCGAGGCTGCTGGGGAGGGCGAGGAGGGCGAGGAGGGCTCTCGAGTCGCAGATCGGGGGAAGCAAACGTGCCAAGTCGAAGCGGCTCGCGGAGGAGCCGAAGCAGCTCGCTGAGGAGCACAAGCGGCGGCTCCAAGCGAGCTTGTGTAGAGGTGGTAAAAATTAGAGTTTCGCTTCGCTTCTTACGGTGTTTTCAGCAAAGAAAGTGCGACAAAGACGGCGAAAAGCACGATCACAATAATCGTTGAAGACGACACGCCACCGCCATCGTCGAGTGGAGGCGGGGTGGGAGGCGGCTGCAGTTGCGGGGGCATCGAGGGCGGGCCGACAAGGGTGACGATTGTGCCCGCGCTCTCGTCGCTCGTCAGGCCAGGACTCTCCAACCCGACGGGAAGGGCTTGCACTGGCGTCGTTTCCAACTTAAACACGTCTTGCTGCTCCAAGACGAAATCAATAACGTAGAAAGTCGTGTCGATGAGCAGGACTTTGTCTATAGTAATCCCGGTCTCGTAACAGTTTACAAAGATGGTGGTGTCGCTCACAAGTGCAGTTCTGATCAGACTCATTGCCGTGTCTGCAACACATGCCCACTGGCCGGAAGGGGTGTATGGCGGAGGCGGCGACGGCGGCGCGGGCGATGAGGGTGGCGGAGACGGCGAAGACGGGGTTCTGTAGGGAGGAGGAAGGGGCGGGGAGAGGGGGGGAGCCGCGGGTGGAGCGGTCGGAGCAACTGATATGCACAAAGCCACACACAAAAACAGCATCTTTCTGTGTTTTTACATCTATCTATTCGCCAAAGATTAAAAAACTCGACCCTCGTTTGTCATTTCTTACACCTCTCTTTTTTCCAAGCACACAGGCAAAGCCAACGCCGCAATTATGACGAGCAACGCAAAAGCGCAAAAGACGAGTGATGCCAAGAAAAAAATCGTGCACCTCACGCAGAGAGAGCAAATTTTGCTCCGGCCCAACGTCGTGATTGGCAACCCCGTCCCCGTCGAGACGAACGAGATCGTGCCCACCTTCTCCGGCCCAAAGTGCGTGCAAGGCCTTGTCTCCAAAGCGCTCCTCAAAATCATCGAGGAGCCGATCGCGAACGCGCGCGACGCGTCCGTCGGCGACCCCTCCGCCGACGCGATCTACTTCACGCTCCTCCCCCAGTCCGGCGAAATCACAATTCGCTCCATGACGCGCCTCGACATTGCCTGGGACGCATCGGCGAACGACTGGAACGCGGCCCTCGCCTTCTCCGTGCTGAACACGTCCTCCAACTACGACGACTCGATCCAGTCCTTCGGCGTTGGACAGAACGGGCTCGGCGTGAAGGCGACGATGATCTTCTCGAAGATCGCGCGCGTGATCGTATGCAACCCCTCCACGGGCAAGGTTTACGTCGGCAAGTTCGCCTCCAACCTGTCGGACATCGTCGTCTCCAACGTGATGGACGTCGCCTCCGCCGTGAAGGGAAAATTGGTGAAGGCGTCCGAGGCGAGGCGCAACTTTGTCGAGGTCGTCTTCATCCCGGACTTCGAGCGCTTTGGCACGCCGCTCCCGCTCCACAAGAACATCGTCCGGATGATCGAGGCGATGCTCTTTGACGCGGCGGTGACGACTCCCCCGTACACGAACGTCTTTCTGAACGGCACGAAGATTAAGACGACGACCCTTGCGTCGTACGCGAAGCTCTTCCTGGGCGAGGACGGAGGCAAGATCGCGACCGAGGTCGTCCGCGACGCCAAGGGCGACGTCCTCTTCGAGCTTGCGCTCTCCTTTGTCGTCGAAAAGGCGCCCGACGACCCCCTCGATGACGACGCCTCCGGCGCCTCCGGCGCTTCGGGCGCTTCGGGCGCTTCGGGCGCTTCGGGCGCGTCGTCGTCGGCGCCCGCGCCCGCGCTCCTCGCGTGCGGCGGCGCGCGCCAGATCGTCTTCGTGAACGGCGCGCACACCACCGCCGGCACGGTGCAGGCGGAGGTGCTCAAAGTCGTCTCGGCCGAGCTCTCCAAGAAGAAGGTGAAGATCACCTCGTCCGCGCTAAAGGGGAGCCTGATGATGGTCGCGAGCCTGCCGCGCTTCCCGAACCCGCGCTTCTCGGACCAGCTGAAGGAGAAGCTTGTGACGCCCATGAAGGAGGCGCTCAAGTGGTCCCCGTCGGCGGACTTCCTCAAGAAGGTCGTGCGCTTCGGCGGCGAGCTCGTAAAGTCCATAAAGTCGGAGCAGGAGGAGAAGGAGGACGCCAAGGCCAAGAAGCAGGTCGCGGCGGGCAAGGGGCTCAATATCCCCAAGTATGAGGCGGCGACGGGCATCGGCAAGGCGGGCGTGACGACTTCGCTGCTCATCACGGAGGGCGACTCGGCGAAGGCCTTCGCCGTCGCCGGCATCGGGGGCCTCGGCCCGGACGGGCGGAAGAAGTACGGCGTCTACCCGATCCTCGGCAAGGTTCTGAACGTGAAGAAGGTGGCGTCGCTCACGGTCGCGGTGAAGAACCCGGTCATCGCCAACATCCTGAAAATCACCGGCATCGTGCCCAACAAGGTGTATGACGCCATGTCGGTGCGGTCGCTGCCGTACCGGCACGTGGTGCTGATGACTGACCAAGATACGGACGGCTCGCACATCACGGGGCTCGTGATGGCGCTCTTCCACACGCTGGCGCGCAGCGTGCTGAAGGTGTGGCCTGACTTCATCCAGCGCTTCCCCACGCCGGTCGTGCGCATCATGGAGGGGAAGTACGCGGGCACCGAGTTTTTCTCGGAGCTCGAGTACGAGAACTTTGTGAAGGCGCACCCCGATGCGAAGAACGCCAAGATAAAGTTCTTCAAGGGCTTGGGCACGTCGACCGCGTCGGACGCGAAGCGGCACCTGAAGAACGCGGACGCGCTGGTGACGAGCATCCTTTACAACAAGGGGCCGTCGGACGAGGCGATGATGCTGGCCTTTGGGTCGAAGAGGGAGGGCGGGAAGGACGTGCTGGTCGAGGCGCGGCGCCGCTTTCTCAGCGACGACTACGACAAGACGGCCTTCGTCGACTACTCGCAAGCGTCCGTCACCTTCGAGGAGCTCGTCGAGACTGAGGTTGGTCGGTTCTTCTACGCGGACAACCTGCGCTCCATTCCCTCGGCGCTGGACGGGCTGAAGCCCTCGACGCGCAAAATCATGCACGTGGCGCTCGGCACGAAGGGCGAGATGAACGTGGCGAGGTACGGCGCGCACGTGGCGAAGGAGGCGTCCTACCACCACGGCGAGGCGTCGCTCTACCAGAGCATAAAGGGCATGGCATCGACGTACACGGGCTCGGGAAACGTGTCGTTTCTGAAGCCGAACGGCCAGTTCGGGACGCGGCACCTTTCGGGCAGGGACGCGGCGGCGCCACGGTACATTGGAACCGAGATCGACCCGGTCGCCTTCGCCTTCTTCAAGCGGGACGACCTGCCCCTCCTGGCGAAGGAGGTCGACGACGACAAGCGGCCGGTGCAGCCGGTGTACTTCGTGCCGGTGGTCGCGACGGCGCTGCTGAACGGCGCGTCGGGCGTGGGGACGGGCTGGTCGTGCGACGTGCCGTGCTTCAACCCGCTGGACCTGATTTCTGCGGCGCGCATGCTGGCGAAGGGGTCGGTGGTGACCGAGGCGTCGCTGCCGCTGGTCCCGTGGGCGAGCGGGTGGAAGGGCGAGATGATCCCGACGGAGAACGGTTTCTTCTCGGTGGGCGTGTTTGTCGTGGAGTCGCCCCACCGCATCCGCGTGACGGAGCTGCCGCTCGGCGTGGGCACGGAGGACTGGGTTTCGTCGATCACGACGCCGCTCAAGAGCTCGGGGAAGGGCGGCGGCGGCAAGGGGGGCGGCAAGGGGGGCGGCGCGAACGGCGCGAACGGCGCGGACGGCGCGGACGGCGCGGACGGCGCGGACGTAGCGGACGGCGAGGGCGGGGGCGGCGACGCGGCGCACTCGTACGTCAAAGAGATCGTGCGGCGCAACACGAACGACGCGATCGACATGACAATCGTGCTGAACCGGTCGGTGGAGGAGAGCCGGGTCGTGAAGCTCTTCAAGCTTGCCAAGAAGGTTTCGACGGGCAACATGAATCTGCTCAACCGGTCGGAGGACGTCGTCCGGTACGCGAGCGTGTACGACATCATCAAGGAGCACGGCGTGGAGCGGCTCGGCCTCTACACGCGCGTGAGGAAGCACCTCCTCGCCGAGGCGGAGAAGAAGCTGGAGGTGCTGCGGAACAAGATTCGGTACATCACTTACGTCGTCGACGGGACAATAAAGATTGGGAAGGTGTCCACCGGCGCGCTGAACGAGCTGCTGGCCGAGAAGGGGTTTCTGAAGGTGGACCGTTCGTTCGCGTACCTGCTCGGGATCGCGACGGGGTCGCTCACGACGGACGCGAAGCAGAAGTTGGAGAAAGAGGTGGAGGGCGTTGAGGCGCGGATCGTGTTTTTGAAGGAGACGAACGAGTCGAAGATGTGGCTGCGCGACCTGGACGAGCTCGAGGCGGCGGTGAAGGAGTACAACGGTCGGCGCGCGGCGATGGTCGCCGGCGACGAGGTGGCGCAGGGGGGCAAGAAGAGGAAGGCGTAGGCGTGAGTTTGGGGGAGGTCGAGTGTCTCCCCACTGGGTCCGGTTGGTTTTGGGAAGGTTGCTTTTTTATGCTGAAGAGAGGAAAGTTCAGGAATAAAAAAGAATAAGAATATGGACGACATGGAGGACGACTTGCCGCCTCCGCCAATGCTAATGGCCAACGTGAGGAGAATGATTCTTCGGGAAGAGCTGGATGAAGTTGAACCTCCACTTCTCCCTCCCGTGCCGCACCGTGTCCGTCTCGACCGCCCATATGCCCCATACAGTACCCTTGCGAATCGCCTGCCTTCGCCTCTGCCAGGCGAGCGTCCATCCTTTGCATATAATCCTGCGCCAAGTCCACTCCCCGTGCCTGACCCGAGTTGGTACTCCCGCGACAAGAGTTGGTACTCCGAAGCGATGAATCTAAGCGGGACAGATGCCTACAATAGAGCGAGAGCGAGCGTCTCTCCTCAGGGATATGCACATGGGGCCGCCATGTTTCCTGCTGAGGGTACGAGTTCGCGCGGTTCCCGCATTGTTGCTCCCGTTCCGAATGATGCCGGCGTCCTCCGCCGCCTCCGCCGCCTCGGCCTCCTCGACTCCACCGCCTCCGCCGCCGACGCCACCCCGTCCCCAACCACCTCCGACGAGGAGGGCGCGGCCTCCGATGAGGAGGGCGCGGCCGGAGAGGAGCGCGTGGAAGGTTACGAAACGGACATGACGGACGACATGGGTGTCAGTTTTGACCAAGTGCCTCTCAGCCGTCGCCAATATCCTTCGCAATACGCATTTGGTGAAAAAAAGAGGCTCAATGAAATTGACCTGCACGTTTTAAAATTTGCGAAAAAAATGGCTAAAAAAGGCACAATCAGAATGATGTGGGACGAGCGCGCACGTGGAAGAACGTTGCGAGGAATCGACAAGGCTACAAAAAACTTTCGTAAAACAAGGACATATGCGAGAAATGTGATAAAAAAGGAAATTGTGAAGAAGTCCTTCTATATTCCCATAACACACAAATTGCAAATTGAAGAAATTATGAGACTGGTGAGTGAGACCGAACACAGGTACAGCACAGCACGCATGATTGCTGTCTTGGAATCGCTTTTGTTCTTATCGCCGGTGCTCGAAAAAGAAAGACCTGGTCGAACAGGTTGGACTGAATCCTCCACTGAACCTGCATTGGTGGATCTGACAGCGAAGCTGGAAGAAACGCTTGAAGAAATCCTAGATGAGAGCGGCCTCACAGCATTCTGCGGAGGAG
>Ga0315330_10002225_pt1 | contig 13316 bp, 10 predicted proteins | sample M140m34915metaG_FD_203453 | JGI IMG/M metagenome (GOLD analysis project Ga0315330, IMG submission 203453) | Ammonia-oxidizing marine archaeal communities from Monterey Bay, California, United States - M1 40m 34915 | ecosystem: Environmental > Aquatic > Marine > Intertidal zone | place: USA...
GAGAAAGATTGAAATTTATCGTAGAGAGATCCGGCTTGTCTGGCAATCTCGATAGCATTCTTATTTGCTTTATCCTGTTTCCACATGTAAGCAACTGTTTTAAGGGTAGCAAATAAGGTCGAGTTAGTTACCATTACTATATTTTTATCTATCGCCTTATTATAGATGCTGACATCTTCCAAAACAGCAAGCTTAAAAGCTGGCTCATTTGCCATAAACATAAGCACGTAATCGGGTTGATTGATATCCAGATCTTGATAATTTTTATTAGATAAAGTTGTGATGTGGTTATTAATACTTTTGAGGTGCTCTTTCAGATAAACCTTTTTATCCTCTTCATCCTCAGAGTTGTAATAATTCACATATGCCACTAATGAAACTTTTGAGTCAATTACTATACACTTATCACCTGGCAGTTTCACTACGTAGTCAAGTCTCTGATTCTCCAGGTCTTCTGTCTTTATATTTTTCTCTTTTTCATAGTGAATGTTTTTTTCAAGACCAGCTGCATTCAAGATTGTCTCCATCTGCTGCTCTCCCCAATTTCCTTGTGTTTTACTCTCACCTCTCAGGGCATTAGCCAGATTGTTGGCATCATCTCTCATCTTCAAAGTCTCGCTTTTCAGATGATTAATTTCCGATTTTAAAATGGCATTAAATTCAAGTGAGTCTTTATTTGATATTTCAACTTTTCTTTCAAACCTTTCTATATTTTCCCTGAGTGGATTTAAGATACTAGAGAGATTTTCTTTGTTAAGTTCGCTTATTTTTTTTGTCTTTTCATCAAAAATTTCATTTGCAAGATTTTTGAATTCTAATCCCAATATCTCTTTCATCCTATCTAACTCCTCGTTCTTATCTTCCAATGTAGTTTCTAAGGATGTATTATTCATCTTATAAATGACAAACGATAAACCCGCTAAAAGAAGTAAACCAATAACTAATAAAAGAAAATCCATATCCAAAAATAAGAAAATATTTAAAAGGACCTACTCAGAATATTCCTCAACTGGAATACAACTACAAAATAAGTTTCTATCACCATGTGCATTATCGATTCTACTTACCGAAGGCCAAAATTTATTTTCTGAGACAAAAGGTAAAGGAAATGCAGCTTTTTCTCTTGTATAGGTATACACCCAAGAAGATGATGTAACTACAGAAAGGGTGTGGGGTGCATTTTTCAAAACATTATTATCTCTTTCATATGTACCATTTCTAATTTCTTCAATTTCTTTCCTTATCTCAATCATTGCTTCACAAAATCTGTCTAACTCATCTTTATTCTCACTCTCGGTCGGCTCGATCATCATAGTTCCAGGCACAGGGAATGATACGGTTGGTGCGTGATAGCCGTAGTCCATTAGCCTTTTTGCAATATCTTCTACCTCTATATCTAAGTCAGACTTAAATTCTCGGCAATCTATAATAAATTCATGTGCACTGGTACCGTTTACTCCCTTATAAAGAATCGGATAGTGCTCCTCAAGTCTAGACCTAATGTAATTAGCATTAAGGATTGCTAACTTGGTTGCATCTGTAAGACCACTAGACCCCATCATTGAGATATAAGCATAAGAAATTGCTAGTATACTTGCGCTGCCATAGGGTGCACTTGAAACTGGAGTGATTGTCTTCTGGTCAAAATCTGAAAAGATATTTCTTGGAAGAAACTTGACTAATTTTTCAACGACGCCTATTGGTCCCATACCAGGACCTCCTCCCCCATGAGGAATACAGAAAGTTTTATGAAGGTTTAAGTGACATACGTCTGCTCCAATTTTTTGGGGATTAGTTAGGCCTACTTGTGCATTCATATTTGCTCCATCCATATAAACAAGTCCGCCATTTTTGTGAATTAAATCACATACCTCTACAATATGGTCTTCAAAAACACCGTGAGTAGACGGGTAAGTTATCATAAGACAGCTTAGGCTCTCAGCATATTGGTCACATTTTTCTCTAAGGTCTTCAATATCTATGTTACCGTGCTTGTCACACTTTATTACTACAACTTTCATCCCAGCCATTATTGCAGATGCAGGATTTGTTCCGTGGGCAGAGGATGGTATTAGTGCGATATCTCTCTGGTCATTTCCCATATCAAGGTGATAAGCCCTTATTACCATTAAACCAGTGTATTCACCTTGAGCTCCAGAGTTAGGCTGGAAAGACAACGACGAAAAACCAGTTATTTCTGAAAGCCATATATTTAATTTTTCTATCATCTCCTGATAACCTAGGGACTGACTACTTGGTACAAAAGGATGTAAATTCATTTCATCCCATGTGACTGGAATCATCTCAGTAGTTGAATTTAACTTCATGGTACAAGATCCAAGAGAAATCATTGAATGCACCAAGGATAAATCTTTATTTTCTAGCCTCTTCATGTACCTAAGAATCTCATGTTCAGTCTGAAACTTGTTAAATACGTCGTGCTCCAGAAAACTAGAAGTTCTTATAAAATCTTGCTTTTCTTCAAAGGCCTTGTTCTCTAAAGCGTCGAGATCGATCTCTAAATTTTTCTTTGATAAACTTGAAAAAATTTCAAGTACATCTAAAACATCTTCATGTGTTTTCGTTTCATCAAATGAGATTCCCACATGATCTGTATCAAAAAACCTAAAGTTAATTCCAGCCTCCTCTGATATCTCTCTTATTACTAGTTTATCCTTTTCACCAACCTCAATTTTTAATGTGTCAAAGAAGGTTTTATTAGTCTGATTAAACCCAAGCCCCTTGAGTCCAACTTCTAGAGTCCTTGTCAGATGGTTTATTTTTTTTGCAATATTTATCAGTCCATGCCTACCATGAAAGACGGAATACATTCCAGCCATCACGGCAAGAAGTACTTGTGCAGTACATATATTTGAAGTCGCCCTATCCCTCTTTATGTGCTGCTCCCTAGTTTGCAGAGCCATTCTATATGCTGGGTTGCCGGACTTGTCAACGCTTACTCCTATAATTCTACCTGGTATGTGTCTCTTGAAATCTTCCTTAGTAGCGAAGAAAGCTGCATGAGGTCCTCCGTATCCCATTGGGACGCCAAATCTCTGTGAGTTTCCAACAACTGCAGATGCACCCAACTCGCCAGGAGGCTGGAATAAAACTAAACTCATCAAGTCAGAACACACACATGTAAAGATGTTTTTTGAATTGCATTTTTCTAAAATTGAAGAAGGGCTATAAATATTTCCATCTGAATCTGGGTACTGGATTAAAGCACCAAAGAAATCATCAGCATAATCAAACTGACCTATATCATCAATTACTAATTCAATACCTAGTGGCTCTGATCGTGTCTTAAGAAGCTCTATAGTCTGCGGATAAGTCTTATTGGATACAAAAAATTTATTTGCAGATTTTTTTGGCCCCTTCCTTACTCTAAAAAACATTGTCATTGCCTCTGAAGCGGCCGTGCCTTCATCAAGAAGGGATGCATTTGCAAGGTCCATACCTGTAAGGTCTGAGACCATAGTCTGGTAGTTGATAAGTGCCTCTAACCTACCCTGAGCTATCTCTGCCTGGTACGGCGTGTAAGCTGTGTACCAACCAGGGTTCTCAAGTATATTTCTTTTAATTACTGAGGGTGTAATACAATCGTAGTACCCCATCCCAATAAAACTTTTAAATTTTTTATTTTTTCCTACTAGCTTCTTAAATGATTTCAAAAATTCTGTCTCAGTCTTAGGTTCATCAAGGGACATTTCACCTTTGAGCTTGATAGAATTTGGAATGGTTTTATCTATAAGGCTTTCAGTAGAATCGAAGCCAATCTGCTTTAGAATTTCATGCTCCTCTGCCTCTGAAATTGAGTTGTGTCTCTTAGAGAATTCATCTGAATTGAAGGAAGAAATATTCATAATTATATTGATAGAAATCTATACGCAAATGTATACAAGAAGTTTAAAAAGAAAATAGATTAGATTAAAGAAAATAGATTAATTCTAAAAAATTAAATTTGTATAAAATAGATAATTAACATGTCTGCAATTCTTATAAAAAATGCCACTATAATTAACGAAGATATTAGGTTGGTATCTGATGTCTTAGTAAAAGGTAAAAGGATAGAGAAGATAGATAAAAATATAAATGTTGATTACTCACATAAAACTATTGACGCCGAGGGATTATATCTAATTCCTGGTCTCATAGATGACCAAGTTCATTTCAGGGAGCCTGGCCTAACACACAAAGCTGAGATCTCCACTGAATCATTGGCCGCAGTTGCTGGAGGCGTAACAACATATATGGAAATGCCCAATACCGTCCCTAATGCTACAACTATTAGTGAGCTTGAAAAGAAATATGAAATCGCTAGAGAGAGATCGTATGCAAATTTTTCATTTTATCTGGGGGCAACAAATAACAATATGAGAGAGCTTAATGCACTTGATAAGAATAGAGTATGTGGTGTAAAAATCTTTATGGGTTCATCTACTGGTAATATGCTTGTAGATAATGAGAAAGCATTGAATGAAATATTTAAAAATTCAGAGACAATAATTACAACCCATTGCGAAGATGAGTTAACAATAAAAGAAAACCTTTCAAAAGCTATCGAAAAATACGGAGATGACATACCAATCACGGAGCATCCAATAATTCGATCTCGAGAGGCATGCTTTCAGTCATCTTCTCACGCTATAGAACTTGCAAAACAATACGGGGCAAGATTACATGTCCTCCATATATCGACAAAAGAAGAAATTGAACTTTTTGAAAATATTCCTTTATCCGAAAAAAAGATAACTAGCGAAGCCTGCCTACATCATATTTGGTTTTCTGAGGAAGACTATAAGAATTTAGGGAGTCTAATTAAATGGAATCCAGCAGTTAAAAGTAAAGAAGACAGAGACTCAATTCTTAAAGCTGTAAAAAATAATTTTATTGATGTAATTGCCACTGACCACGCTCCTCACACACTCGAAGAAAAATCCAATAATTATTTAAACTCTCCCTCGGGCGGACCGCTAATCCAATTCTCTCTTCCACTTTTATTGGAGCTAAGCTTAAAAGGAAAATTTAAAATAGAAGAAATAGTTCAGAAGACATCTCATAACCTAGCGGAATTATTCCAGATAAAAGAGAGGGGATTCATAAGAGAGGGGTACTTTGCTGACCTTGTTCTCTTTGATCTCAATTCCAAAACAGATGTATCTAAAGAAAAGATATATTCAAAATGTGGATGGAGCCCGCTTAAAAATGAGATATTTAATTCAAAAGTAATACATACAATTGTTTCAGGTAATCATATTTTTAAGGACAGCAAATTAAATAATGAACCCAATTCGATGAGACTTGAGTTCAGTAGGGATTAAAAATTTATTTGTCTTAGTAAGAACATTATTCTAGATTTGCTGATTCAAAATGGTGGTTGTAGTTCAGTTGGTTAGAACGCCTGATTGTGGTTCAGGAGGTCGCCGGTTCGAGTCCGGTCTTCCACCCTTTTTTTCTTCAAATAATTTTTTTAGTTTTAAATATTAATTTGAAAAATGTCAAAAATACCTCCCCCGTTTATAGTTCTAACTTTAATTGTTTCAATTTATTTTTCATCAAAAAAAATTGATTTAATCAACATACCATTCCAACTACAAATATCAATTTTTATACTTTCTGTTGGAATACTTATTTTTATAAATCCAGTACTGCAATTCATAAAATCGAAAACTACTATTAATCCAATCCAGTTCGAGGAAGTCAATAAACTAGTAACCTCAGGGATTTTTAAATATTCAAGAAATCCTATGTACCTAGGTATGTTGATGATTATTTTATCTACATCAATATTTTATTTAAACATTTACTCTATACTAACCCCTTTCTTATTTATAATGTGGATAAATAGATTTCAAATAAAAAGAGAAGAAGTTTTTCTTACAGAAAAATTTGGTAAAGAATATTTATCATATAAGAAAAAAACCAGAAGGTGGATTTAGTGATTTTTTTAACAAAATTTAAAAGATCTCTTACTTCCTCAGAGTTGTTAACTTGTTTAAATTAAATATTTCGGATTGAATATATTTTTAATTATTTTAGGTTTACATAAACATTAAGATATTTTATCATGAAAAAAATTATTTTATTTTACTCAATAATACTAATTGCATTTAGTTGTGAAAATCCCAATCAAAATATAAATCCAATTGAAACTTTTCAAAGAAACTTAGTTGATCAAGGCATCACAGGATCCAACGTGACAAAGGTATTTAAAGACGGAGAAATAGTTTACAATAATATTACTAATTCTGGTGCATTAGGAGATAAAGATATTGATGAAAATACAATATTTCCTATATGGTCTATGACTAAAACAGTAACCACTGTTGCTATGATGATTTTGTTAGAAGAGGGTAAGTATAACCTTAATGATAATGTATCTGATTACTTGCCTGAGTATGGTGATATTAAATGTAAAGGACCTGATGGAGTTTACCCTTGTGAAGATAAATTAAAAATAATTCATTTGTTAACACATAGGTCCGGTTACACATATTATGCAAACAATTACGCAAATTGGGTAACATCTCTGCATACTGATTTACACCCTGCCTTTACAAATCCAGTTAGGTTTAATAATCTTGAGGATTACTCTAAGTTCGTTTCTAAAATACCTTTAGATTTTGAGCCCGGTTCAATGTATACTTATGGTATAAATCAAGCAATCCTAGGTAGATTAATAGAAGTCGTTACTAATCAGAGTTTTTATTCTTATTTAAAGGAAAATATTTTTGATAAATTGGAAATGAATGATACTAAATTTCACTTAACAGCTGACGATAGAGAAAGGTTTCAGCCATTGAGAGTTAATATAAAAGCTAATACTGCTTTTAATAATTCTGATTTTCATTTAGATGGATATACAGGAGCTTTAGATGGATATACATACGATGAAAACAATAAAGCACATTTTGGAGGTGAAGGTTTAGTTTCTACAATGTCAGATTTCTCTAAATTTTGTGAAATGCTTGTTAACGGTGGGATATATAATAATAATAGAGTTATATCTGAGGAAAGCATAAAGATAATGACTACAAAATATTCCAATGGATATCCAGACCCAAATGAACCTAATGCTTTTCCACTAGAGGGATATGCTTATGGATTTACGTTTAGTGTACTAGAGGATAGTGATGCCTGGGGCTCAGGGGCTCCTAATGGAATATACGGATGGCAAGGGTATCATAATACCTGGTTTTGGATTGACCCTACAAATAAATTATATGGTTTATTTATGTCAAATTCAATAGAACCTGATTTTGGTATTTTAAAAGATTTTCAAATAGCAACTTATAAATTTATTGATTAAATAGAGGTATAAAATCTAGGCAAAAATTTGGTGCCTTTGATTGAACCAGATTAATTTATTTTATCCATTAAGTTATCTAACTCTAGTGAGGTTAACTTTCTGAATTTACCAAGTCTTAATTTACCTAAAGAAATATTTATAATTCTCACTCTTTTTAAGTGTTTAACTCTGTAGTCGTATTGGGCACACATCTTCCTTATCTGTCTATTTAATCCCTGAGTTAATACTATTTTAAATGAGTAATTGTCTAATTTTTCTATTTTACATTTTTTTGTTACTGTATTATTTAATTTGACACCATTCCTCATTTTATTTAAAAAATCAGCATTGACTTTTTTATTTACTCCAACCACATATTCTTTTTCATTATTATTTTCAGATCTTAATATCTTATTAACTACTTCCCCATCATTTGTCAAAAAGATTAAGCCTTCGCTGTCTTTATCTAATCTTCCAACCGGAAAAATCCGCTTGGGGTAACCTATAAAATCAATTATATTATTTTTTGTGTTTGTGTTAGTTGTACACTCTATTCCTAAAGGTTTGTTAAACATCAAGTAGATAGGTTTTTTCTTTTTTTTACCTTTACTTATTAACTCACCGTCTACTTTTATTTCATCACCTTCTGAAACCTTATCACCTAATCTTGCTATTTTCCCATTTATACTAATACGATCAGCTTGTATTAATTTATCTACTGCTCTTCTTGAGTAAGATCCCCTGCTACTAAGAAATTTATTTAACCTCATAAATTTTTGTTCAATAAAATACAAGGTAATTTCATTTAATTATAGAATAAAGAAAACTTTAATTATAGATTATTTTATGATTTTCAAAATAAGTTAAAATATTTTAATGTAACCTTTGCTTCTCATAAAAATTATGATAAGTTTGCGTTACATTATAAAATTAAATATAAAAAATATGTTAACCATTCTATTAAATTCACAACACCTAATAAATTTAAGTTTATTAATTCCAATATTTGGTATCCTATTACCAGTATTAATAATATTTATAGTATTTTTTTATGAGTCAAAAAATAAAAAAAATAAATATAATGCTCTTATCGAAGTATCTAAAAATATGAAAGATTCTGATGAGGTAAAAGATCTTTTAAATTCTTTTAGACAAGGAAAAAAATCAAATACTGACTATAGAAAAACAGGTTTAGTAACAATTTTCACTGGAGTTGGTCTGGCTGCTTTTGATTATTATGGCCTTAAAATTGATATTGTATTTGGTATTGGATTACTGGTAATGTTTATAGGAGTAGGTCAAATGATTGCAGGATATGTTTACCCTAATCAAGCTGATGAAATAAATAACGCTGTTGAAAGTTTTGAAAAGAAATAATGTTGGATGAAAAGAATTAAATGTATTAATTATTTTTTAAACGAATTTTAAATTTAAATTATGAAAAGGATAACATACTTAACTGGCGTTCTTTCTGCCTGCTTTTTTATTCTTAGCGGAGCATTCAAAGTACTACAATTAATGGGTGCACCATTATTACTAATGTCGAGTGCTGTATTTGGATGTTTATTTGTGATTTTATTTTCATTTGGAAAGTTTAAGGATAAATATATACAACCATCTGAAAGTGAAAAAATTAATGAGGCGGTAGAAAATTTTGAAAAAAAATAAGTTTGGGAAGAAATCATAAGAACCTTCTGAATAATCTTGAAGAACTCAGGAAATCCGCTGGACTAACTCAGCAAGAATTATCTGAGAGTGCTGGAGTTTCAAGAAAAAGTATCAATGCAATTGAAAATGGAATCTATGTCCCATCTACTGTCTTAGCATTGAAGATTGCAAAGACACTTAAATGTAATGTGGAAGATTTGTTTAAACTTCCTTAGAATAAGACCCTAAAAAATTAGTAAGTATATCTACTTCAAGTTTCAATCTTTTTACTTTTTTTAATCGGAAAGTGTAAAATTTACTCGACTAATGAAATAGAATAATTATAATTCTGATTTCCAGAAAACTGTTCAGGAACAGATGAGACTACAATGTAAAATTCATCTTCGTCATTGGAAAGTGATATTGTTTTCTTTCCGGATAGGCCATTATCCAAATTGAAATTTATTGTAGAATATGTATCTCCAGACTTGGTAACAATTCTATTCTCAAAGTAAGAGTTTGCACCCTGTGAGCCCTTTTCAGAACCAGAAAAGTTTATTTCAAAGGTTTTATTAGCAGAGTTGATGACTTTAATAACATTATATGCCCAACTCCTAGGTCTTAGTTCAGAAGGTGGCTCATAAGAACTTTTTAAGTCGTTTGCATCAATTTCAATTGCGTAAGTATTGATATAATCTGAAGATGTAACACCGGCATTAATTAAACCATTAACTTCTTGATAAGCCCTCGCTACCTGACCTCTTGTAAGATAACTCAAATCAGATGTATTAGCAGCAGCCCAATTTCCAAAGTATCTACGTAAGTTTGATCCCCCAATTTTTTCGTAATGGTATTGTTGGGGAGTAATCTGAACATTCTCCGAGAAACCACTAGTAATATATTTTGGGTCTACTCCCTCTATGTCAGTTAGATAATATAGGTAGCCGTGCATCGAATATTGTCTGACCTCATATAACCAGGTAACTGGATCATTAGGAGCCCTATTCTGGAAACTATGCCATAGGGTTATTTGTGGGTTCATCACTAGTGATGCAGCTTCAACAATGGAGTTGTCATTTTGTTCGGTATATGTAAAAGCAAACCATTGGGCAGTAGCTTCAGTATACCACATGCCATCGCCAGTATACCTAAATCCTGGTGAATTTTGGTTGTACTGGAAGATATGAAACCCTTCATGAAATACGTTGGGTGCTTCGACAGCTCCACCATGACCTGTTGCCCAGTAAGGGACACCATATGAATCAGTCCCAACTCCATTACCCCAGTGTGATGGAAAAATATCTTCATCGTGATGAATATAAATATTAACATAATATCCCGCATCCAAATTTGGAGGATCAAACATGTTCAACTGATTCAGAGACCTTTCTCTAACTTCTTTTAAATACTCACAGGTAACATCTGACTCTGATAAGTGATTATGATCGAAGTTCTTATCCCACCATATTGCGAAAATTCCACAAGTAACAACATTGGCATTTGATAAGTTAGCATATTCTGAATTTAAGGTAAGAGATAGTGTATCCTTCTGAGAATCAGAGCACCCACTAGAATCAACCAAATCACCTGCCAAAGTATTTGAACATAAATCTTCAAGATCTAGTATCCCGTCCTCGTCATCATCATTTTTATCGAATTCAGCAATCAATCTTATGTTAGAGCTTACAGTTAACCCTATCGGATTACTTTGACTTCCATTTCCGTCACCCCCCCACTTAACAAATTCATAGTACTGATTAGGTGTTGCCTCAACAGAGATTTGGGTACCTCCGTTAAACTCACCATCTTCTGGAGATACACTGCCTCCTTCTGTTGGTATAATCTGAGTCGATAAAGTATATTGTGATAATAACTCAGATGTTTCCTCTGCGCAAGAAATAAAAACAAAAATTAATAGTATAATTGAAAGCAACCTCACAACATCAATCTAGAATTTTAAATCCTAAATGCAAAAAAAATAGTCTGAAAAACTCATTTTTTTATTTAAACAACATTAAAAAATTTAAATATTAGATATTTAAATAAATTAATTCCTATTTTGCTTTTAATAATAGTATCGCCTAAATTAAAAATAAAAATCATGAAGCACTTTTCACTTATTTACTTTCTAATCTTATTTATATCATGCTCTTCACCTGAAAAGAATCCTAACGCTAAAATAGAAATCTATGACGATTCGGTATTAGAAATAATTGACATATATTCTGAAATTGAAGAGTTAGCAGACTCTATCTCTCTACCTGAGGGGCCGGTATGGGACAAGGCTTCAAACTCTCTTCTTTTTGTAGATGTAATGGGGAACAAACTTTACAAGTGGAATGAAGAAGAGGGAACAAGAGAGTATATTTCACCTAGTGGAAATACAGGTTATGCACCAAATATTGACTTAGGACTCTTAGGGGCAAATGGTTTATATATCGATGAAAACGGTGACATCATCATCTGCCAACACGGAGATAGGAGATTAGCAAAAATAGAAAATGCCTCAACTACATCACCAAGTTTCACTACCATAGTTGACAACTACGAAGGTGGAAGATTTAATAGCCCAAACGATCTTACTTATGCTAGCAACGGAGACATCTACTTCACTGATCCCGCTTTTGGTTTCTTTAATCTTGAAACCTTTCAATTTGTTGAATCAGAATTAAAAGATTTAAACTTTAATGGAGTATTTAGATATAACGTTAACACAGAAGAATTATCTCTTGTCACAGATCAGATAGACTTACCAAATGGGATTGCTCTATCTCCAGATGAGAAGACCCTGTATGTGAATAAGATGGCTTTTATAGATGGGAGTAGAAAAATATTAAAAATAAACCTTGAGAGCATGGAGATGACAACTCTTTTTGATGGTGCAGAGTTACCGCAGGAAGACGAAGGAAATTTTGATGGGATGAAAGTTCACTCATCTGGAAATATATTTACCTCAGGCCCTGGCGGACTACTAGTTATCTCTCCAGAAGGTAAAAAGCTTGGTAAAATTGATTTTGGTCCCATAACAAATTGCGCATTTGACAATAACGAGGAGTACCTCTACGCTACAGGGTTTGTTAACAACCCTAAGGTGTTCAGAATCAAATTAAAAAATTAAATTTTAAATAAAATAAAATTCTAATCAATGAAAAAATTACTTCTATTTATATCCCTAATTATCTTAAATGCTTGTGCTACATCTGATACTCAGAAGATAGGCTACGAAATTGAGGAATCAAAAAAAGTGGCTATTACTGTAGGTAATCTTTCATCAACCGATGTGATAGAGAAATTTTTTGACGCCTACAACAATAGAGATTTAGAATCTGTGTACGCACTTGAACATGATGATATTATACTTTACGCTCCTAATGGTATGATGATAGAGGGGAGAGACAAACACAAAGAGCTATCACAACAATTTCTAGACGCGAATAGCAGTGTGAGGTGGGATATTCTATGGTCTGTTTCTCAGGAGATACAGTTCGAGAGTAAACCATCAGAGAACTGGGTAACTACAACCTTAGATGTTATAACTGGTGAGGGAGAGTCAAGTACTAAGGTACAGAGAGTAGTAGATGCACAAATTGTTGACAGCAGAATAAAAAAGGTTTTTGTGTACGAGAGGAAACCTCACGAGTCTGAGTAGTAATCTTATCTAGGAAAGAGAGAAACTATTAAATCTTTATCAGGAACACTCAATATTTTCTCTACATAATCTTTGTAGAGCTGATGACCTATTGGAAGTTCGGAAGCTATCTCTTCTGGTAACCCTAGTTTAAATTCATCATTACCCGATAGACCTTGTTTCTTATTTCCCGTTGGCTCAAAATAATTCCACTCTGCTAATACTAGCCAGTATGCGTACTCTTGAGTTGTAACATGATTATACCCCTCCTTGTCTCCCTTCATATCATCGTAGGAAGAAACGTCATATATTCCCTTGTCGATAGCTTCTTGCATTGCCATCCTTAATCTTGATGAGGAATTATTATAATCCCAATCGTTTTTATAAGTAAGGTTTAAAATTACAGCGGTAACAGTGTGAAGCAGATGTTCTATAACTTCGTTAATTTGCCTCTCACCTCCCCTCTTTTCCTCCCATATAAAATCTGTACAATTATGTCTGTATGGACTGGGAACATTTCCTTTATCTGCATAACTTTCATTTTTTTGAAATGAGGACTCAAGACCTACACGCTGATACACATTTTTATCTTTAGTAGTAGAAAGATAATCTTCCCTCATTGATTCATCTATTTTTGAATTTATCTCAAACATAGCATCGTATGACTGAGCAACTTTATCTAAGAATTCTGGTGAGACATCTGACTTACCAAATATCCTAAGATTATGAGAGTCAACATGCTGAGTGAAA
>Ga0315330_10002234_pt1 | contig 13276 bp, 14 predicted proteins | sample M140m34915metaG_FD_203453 | JGI IMG/M metagenome (GOLD analysis project Ga0315330, IMG submission 203453) | Ammonia-oxidizing marine archaeal communities from Monterey Bay, California, United States - M1 40m 34915 | ecosystem: Environmental > Aquatic > Marine > Intertidal zone | place: USA...
AAAAAACTTATTGAAATAATACCTAATGGCTTAAAAGCAGGAATTATATTAGGGGCAGCTTTAGCCGCCTTCTATCAGGTATTTGTTACAGATCTCGACAAGTTAATGATTCAGCCTATATCAATGGGTTTAGCAATTTCTTTATGTGTTATCACTACTTTCTCTGAACCTTTTAAAAAATTAGCTCTTAATAATAAATTTTTTAAAGTTATTGGCTCTCTTGGTTTATTACCTGGTTTTGTTTTAGCTGCTTTAGTGGCTTTTTTACTTAATGAAGTTACTTTCAATATTGAATGGGGCTTTAGAATTCCTGATGTTGTTTCGCTCTTTAATAGAACATCACCATTAGCAATAGGATTCCCTTCAATTGATATGTATCTTGAGGCTATACCTCTGGTTGTTATAGGTTATACATTGCTTTTTGGTGATTTGATTACTGGAACTGAAGTATTAAATGATGCTCAATCTCAAAGACCTGATGAGCCTTTAGATGTAAATCTAGACAGATCTCATTTATCTGTTGCTATGAGAAACTTCTTAGGATTACTTGTTAATCCATTTTTTCCTACACAAGGTGCGCTATGGACAGGAGTTCATGTTGTCGTAGCTGAGAGATGGAAGAAGGGGCCGAAAGAAATGCCTTCAATATTTGATGGCCTAGGCTCTTATTATTTAATGGGTATTCCATTTTTATATGTAACTCTTCCTTTTATAACTCTTATGAAGCCATTAATGCAAATGGCTTTAACGCTAACCCTGATATTGACTGGATTTGCTTGTGCTTATGTTGCAATGGCTATTCCTAAAAAGAATTCTGAAATGGCATCAGCTTTATTAATTGCTGTTTTTATTACATTTTTTAGTGCATGGATAGGTTTGTTAATTGGAATATTATTAAGTATTTTTGTAGTTGGAACTGATAAAGATAAAGTTTAAAATAATGCTCCATGAGTTACGCCCTAGAAATATCTAATCTACAAAAAATTTATACCAATAATGTTGTAGCTCTAAAAGGTATAGACTTAAAGGTATCTGAAGGCGATTTTTTTGCATTATTGGGTCCTAATGGTGCTGGCAAATCATCAACAATTGGAATAATTGGTTCCCTGGTAAATAAAACGGCTGGTTCGGTTAAGATTTTTGGTATTGATATTGATGAAAACTTTCCAGAAGCAAAACGTATGCTTGGTGTTGTTGCTCAAGAAGTTAACTTTGGTGGTTTTGAAAGAGTTTTAGATATAGTAGTTACTCAAGGTGGTTACTATGGCATACCTGCAAAAGAAGGACTCGCTAAAGCTGAATCGGTTATGAAGCGTTTAGGTTTATGGGATAAAAGATTCGATCAAGCTAGAACTTTATCAGGTGGATACAAAAGGCGCTTAATGATAGCAAAAGCCTTAATCCACGAGCCTAAATTATTGATATTAGACGAACCTACAGCTGGTGTTGATATTGAATTAAGACGTGAAATGTGGGATTTCTTGAAAGAAATTAATGCTAATGGGACTACAATTATTCTAACAACTCATTATCTCGAGGAGGCTGAGCAACTTTGCAAAAATATAGCCATAATTGATCATGGTGAAATTGTTGAAGATACAAACATGAAAGATCTTCTCAGCAGATTAGATGTTCAGGGTTTCGTCTTAGATTTAGATAAACCAATTTCAGCAGCTCCTCAAATTGAAGGTTTTCCTATGCGACTTGATGACCCAACTACACTAGTTGCTGCGGTATCCAAAGACAATAATATTAATGATCTATTTAAGCTTCTCAGCGCTCAGTCTATTCAAGTAAACTCTATGAGAAATGAATCTAACAGACTCGAAGAATTATTTATTGAAATGGTTAAAAGATAATGGTTTCAAGAAGGAAAGAAATTTTAAATTCATTAATTACTTTATCTACAAAAGAAGTAAGAAGGTTCCTTAGAATCTGGGTACAAACATTAGTACCACCTGCAGTCACCATGTCACTGTATTTCATAATATTTGGATCACTAATTGGACCTCGTATTGGTACTATGGACGGACTTGATTATATTCAATTCATGATTCCAGGACTCATAATGATGTCAGTTATAACTAATTCATATGCTAATGTGACATCATCTTTTTACTCAGTTAAATTCCAAAGATCTATTGAGGAACTTTTGGTTTCACCAATGCCAAACTGGACAATTTTACTTGGATTTATTATCGGTGGAGTTGCTCGCGGAACCTTGATAGGTTTTATTGTTTTTTGTGTAAGTCTATTTTTCTATCCCTCTTTTGAGGTTGCAAATCCTAGTCTTACACTTTTAGTGCTTTTTCTTACCTCAATTTTATTTTCTTTAATGGGTTTTGTTAATGCTATTTTTGCTGACAGCTTTGATGCAATATCAGTTATTCCTACATTTATACTTACACCATTAATTTATCTAGGCGGTGTCTTTTATTCGATTAACATACTTCCAGAGATGTGGAGAAATATATCAATGGCAAATCCAATGCTTTATGTAGTAAATACTTTTAGAGAAGGAATGCTTGGTATTAGTGATGTTTCTATACCGTTTTCACTTGGAATGATTTTTGCATTTATAGGCCTTTTTACTGGATTATGTCTTTACCTATTAAATAAAGGTATTGGTATTAGACAGTGAGTAGAAAGTATTTAGGTAAAAGATCTAAGACAATTGTATTTAAAGATCAGTTTTCTATTCTTGACCCAATTGATAGAGGCATTGAGGCCGCTAAATACAATAATCTTACTCCATCAAATTTTGGAATAGACATATGGAACGCATATGAATTTTCCTACCTAGATAAAGACTTAAATCCTCACTTAAATGTCCTCGAAATAATTATTCCTAGCACATCAGAAAAAACGGTTGAATCAAAGTCGATGAAATTATATTTAAATTCCTTTTATGCCAGAAGCTTTATAAACAAGCAGCATATTCTTAAAATAATTGAGGCTGATTTATCAAATATTTGTAATGCATCAGTATCAGTAACTTTTAAAAAGAGTTTTTCAAAAAAACCTAAATCTATTTCATTAATTAATTCAAAATTACCTTTTACCGAATCAAAGAATATCTATAAATTTGAGGCTTTTCGATCCTTGTGTCCTGTAACAAATCAACCAGATTGGGCTGTTATATATTTATCTTTTGGCTCTAAAGTTGCTATTCCTTGGTTAGTCGAATACCTATCATCTTTTAGAGAAACCGGTGAATTTCATGAATTATGTATCGATAAAATATATTCAAGTATAAAAAATAAATTTAATCTAAAAAAAATTACAGTTTATGGAAGATTTATGAGAAGGGGTGGTATAGATATAAATCCAATTAGATCATCATCAGCAACTAATAAATTTAACAACCATCGTGAATTCTCTCAATAAGAATATACTAAGCTTTAACTCTTTATCTGATGCTAATGACGCTTTGCTAGAATTATTTAGTGAATTGCCAAAACCTATTTCTAGAATCTTATTATCTGGAGGATCTACACCTATTAGTTTTTATGAACTTCTTTCAAAGAAAGATATTAATTGGTCAAATTATCTAATTTCTCTTTCAGACGAAAGGAGGGTCGAAGTGTCCAGCTCATTAAGCAATGAGGGCACTATTAAAAGAATAATATATGATCATAGCTTTAATAATTCTTTTGTTAGCTTGCTTGATGATGATTCTGAGTCTAAATTAAATTCAATTGCATCATATGATCTGTGTATTCTTGGTATGGGTAATGATGGGCATATAGCTTCAATCTTTCCTAATATGTCAAATTTAGAAGAAGCACTTTATGGCAAAGCATCATTATTAAATCTTTATGATGGCTATCCAGATGTATCAAGAGTAACAATGAGTTTGAATGAAATTAATAAATCAGATCAGATTATTTTACTGGTTAAAGGTGAAAAGAAATTTAATTTATTGATGGATGAAAGAGCTAACAATAATCTTCTTCCCGTAGATCATCTTTTTACTCAAATGATTAATAAAATTAAAGTATTTAAAATAATATAATTTCTATTTAACATATAATTACCATCACCATATGGAGAGGTGTCTGAGTGGTTTAAGGTGCTTCCTTGGAAAGGAAGTGTAGGGCAACCTACCGTAGGTTCGAATCCTATCCTCTCCGCCATTAATCTTTAATTGCGCTAATCAAAATGCTAAACTTAATTAGATTATATTTAGGCATACATATGAAATCATTTAAAGCAGATTTAATGGAAGCAGTTTCCTTAATATCAAACATTGAACGCGATTTAAAAATCAATACTCTTAATGCTAATGAGAAAATTATTTTTTACTCAATCCTTTTAAAAGAAAAAAAATCAAAAGAATGCATTATTTCTGACGTCATCCATGCATCTAAATTATCTCGATCAACCGTATTTAAAACATTAAAGAAACTTCAAGATATTAATTTAATTTCCTTCAAACAATCTTCCATAGACAAAAGAGAACTTTTAATAAACGTAAATTTATAGAAATTTATTATTTATAAATGAAATATTTTTTACAATCCTTTTCCTTTACATTTCTTATGTATTTTGGTCTTTGGATCATGTGGGTTCATTTTGCAATTGATATTGGTTTAGATGCTGAATATCCTGGCAGCTTAGTTTATCTTCCACATGCTGCAAGAGTAATATGTACATGTATTTTTGGATGGTACGCAATACCAGCAATGGTAGCTGCAGATTTTATTGGTATAACTTTTTTTGTACACGGAAATACTGATTTTCTCCTCGCAGGAAGTTTTTCATTTGAAGAATTCATCAATTCAGTTGTTGCTAATTCATCAGTCTTTTTAAGCCTTCTTCTATTAAAATTATCTGGATTATCTTTTACTTATCATCATGCAGCACTAACACTTAAAAAATCTAACTATCGACATGTCTTTCTTATTACAGTTATTTCTGCATTTATAAATGGCTTAGTTGGTAACTTTATACGTCAAGGTTTGAATGATTATGATATCCATATGTATACTGTATTAAGGTTTACAGTTGGAGATATTCTTGGAACATTAGTAGTTCTATTGGTTTGCACAATAATGCTTTCTGCATATACGGATATAATTAATAAATCTAACAAAACGAACTAACTCAATGAATTTATTTCATTTAGCAATACCGGTATTAGATTTAGGAGCAGCTAAAGACTTTTATATTAATATACTAGGTTGCTCTAAGGGTAGATCATCAGCAAAATGGATAGATTTCAACTTTTACGGACATCAGTTAGTATGTCATGAGGTTAAGCAATCAATTAACAAGAATATGAATGATGTGGATGGTAATAATATTCCAGTGCCCCATTTTGGAATAATCCTAGATTGGAATGAATTCCATAGCCTTAGCACAGACCTTCAGTCTAAAAATATCAACTTTATTATCGAACCTACTATTCGTTTCAAAGGCAAAGTTGGCGAACAAGCAATAATGTTTTTAAAGGATCCATCAGATAATGCTATTGAATTTAAATCATTCAAAAATAATGATGAGGTATTTAATATTTAGGAGTAATAGATATGATTAAACCAAGAAGGATTGTTACGGGAGTTGATACTAATGGAGAATCTGAGATCAAGATTAATTCATTAATAGAACCAGATATTATTAATGGCGATAATATCTTTTTAGAGTTATGGAATACAGATGGAAAAATTATTGATAACAAGGATTCCGAAGATAGATCGAAAGGTCCAGTAATTTTATCTCCACCTACAGAGGGCACTAAGATACGTTACTTCAGCATTGCACCTCAAGATCCATCCGTATCAGCTGAAGATCTTGAATTAATGTTTGCTGCTGGATTTAAAGCCATTGGTGCTGAACACGAAAGAGTAAATACTACTAAGCACCCAGGGATGCATATAACTCAAACTATTGATTACATTATTTTAATAAAAGGAACAGCTACACTAATTTTAGACAAAGAAGAGGTAGATTTAATTGCTGGTGATATCGTAGTTCAAAGAGGTACAAACCACGCATGGTCAGCTACTGGGAGCGAATCTGCGCTTTTTATCGCAGTTCTTATTGATTCAAAGTTTAAATAACTATTGACTACTGTATATTTATACAGTATATTGTATGTATGAATAACATAATACATATAAATAAATCAGATCCTATCATTGAGCAATGGAATACTGCCATTGATAAAGATGCAGCATTCAAAACAATTGCTTTTAAATTTTTTGGAGGCGACTCTAGTAAATTAGATTCATATCTTCAAACCTTCGGACAAATAGTTCAATCTATAAAATCTGAAAATGTTAGTAGTGAACCAGAAGAGGTTAACGAGTATAGACAGTTAGCAATGTTTTAAATTATTGCTTTTATTTCTAGATATTCTTCCAACCCAAATAGTCCGTGTTCTCGACCATTGCCTGACATTTTAAATCCACCAAATGGCGCCGGGGCACTTCCTCGACTTTTTTTATTAATTATTGTTTGACCTGCTCTTATTTCTTTAGCAATTTCTAACCCCTCATTTTCATCTAGACAAGTAATATAGCTTGAAAGACCATATATAGAGTCATTAGTAATTTCAACTGCATGATTAATATCATCATAGGCAATTATTGATAATACCGGTCCAAATATCTCTTCTTGAGCTATCAGAGAATTATTTGGAACTTCAGAAAAAATAGTTGGTTTTATGAAGTAGCCACTAATACAACTTGTTGGCTTGCCAAGGCCACCACTTATTAACTTATAACCACTATTAATACCTGCCTCAATATGTGTTTGAATAGATTTAAATTGTTTAATATTTACAACAGGTCCTAAATTTGTTTTTGTATCCATGGGATTTCCTGTTACTAGGGTTTTGACGTATTTAGCAGCTATTCTTTCTACATCCTCAATACTTTCATTAGGAACTAAAAGTCTGGTTGGTGCTGAGCAAGACTGGCCTGAGTTTATAAAGCATTGATCTATTGCATTTGGAATTGCTTTTTCTAAGTCAACACCTTTACAAATAATATGAGCAGATTTACCACCAAGCTCTAGAGAAACTCTTTTTATAGTCTTTGCAGCAAGCTCCTGAATATTGATACCAGCTAAAGTTGATCCTGTGAATGAAATCATTTTTATATCTGGATGAGATGATATTAAAGGCCCAACATCTGATCCAATACCGTTAATGCAACTAAAGCATCCTTTAGGCAAAGAACTTTTATTTATTATTTCAATAAGAATACGGCTGCTAAGAGCTGAGTACTCACTCGGCTTTAAAACAATAGAACAACCTGCAGCAATAGCAGAAGATATCTTTGTAAGGGTTTGATTTAATGGCCAATTCCAGGGTGTTATCAACGCAACTAGTCCAATTGGAACCCTAATTAATTTATAGTCATTATGATTATCTTCAAATTTATAAGTTTTAAGGGTTCTAATAGTATTTATTAGATGATCAATACCCATCTGAATATGGGATGAACTAGTTAAAGTAATTGGTGCACCCATCTCTAAAGTTATAGCATTAGCCAACTCTTCTTTTCGAGTAATAATTTCATCATGAATTTCTTGAAGAATAGCTATACGTTCTTTTATAGTTAAATTAGCTGAAACCTTTTCCATTGAAAGACCAACTCTTATAGCTGAACTGACTTGCTCCTTACTGGAACAAAATAAGGTTCCTATTATTGATTCATCGCTTGGATTTAAAAGAGTAAATTTATTATCATTTTGATCTTCAGCAAAATGACCAGTTATATAGGTATTAGATATTTCCATGAATACCATTATTAAACATACATCTTATTAAAGTATAGTTTTAATTTATGTTTATCATACTTAGCATAACTTATTGTTATAATATGATAGATAAAATTCAATTTATATTATGATTGTATTAAGGTATTTTTAAATTACATAAATGCAATTAAACAGGGAGAATTTATGCATATTTCATCAAGATTTTTATTACTAACATTTTTTATTTCCTTACCTCTAGTTACTATAGCTCAAGAAGATCCACTAACTGTTAATAATGGTGTTACAGATATTGAAGAGATTGTTGTTACAGCTACGTCACGCGAATCATCTTTATTAGATGTCCCATATAATATATCTACAATTTCTGGATCAGATATTGAAGAAAGAACAATTCAAGACACCAGTGAGCTATTAAGAAATTTTGCAGGAATTAGTACTATTGACAGGGGATATAGAAATGCTGGTACAACAAATAGTGCACGTATTAGGGGTTTGAATGTAGATTCATCTGCGTTACAAGATTACCCCGTAAGTTCAGTTGCCTCTGTTTCAACCTATGTTGATAAAACGCCTGTTTTTGCAAATTTTTTATTAAAAGATTTGAAAAGAGTTGAAGTATTAAGAGGGCCTCAAGGTACTCTCTATGGATCAGGAGCTTTGGGTGGCACAGTAAGATACATTACTAATGATCCTATTATTGGAGAAATGAGTGGAAGTGTTAATGTTACAACTTCTGACGTTACAGGCTCTAATTCATTAGGGACAGCATTAGATGTTGTTGTAAATATCCCAATCTCTGAAAAAATGGCCTATAGAATGGCATACTCCTATGCAGACTATCCTGGTATTACTGATTATGTAAATGTTTTTAGAGTTACTGATATTCCAGGATTTGATTCATGGTTTGGTCCAGTTGACCCTTCATATGGTGTACCTACACCGAAAGAGGGAGTTGGTTTTCCAGATTTTATTACATCTCCACCATCTGTTAAAACTGTTCAGGATGCAGATACGGTTGGAATAGAATTTTTTAGACATAAGTTTTTGTTTGATATTAGTGACAACCTTGAATTAGTGTTTTCAGCAACCATGCAAGATGATGATGTAGGCTCAAGGCGCCAAGCTTCTACAGGAACTAAATATATGCTTAATGAGTCATGTACAAGTCTTCTAGATCCAAACTGTTATTCAACAGGCACATATGGTAAATATGAAAATGGAGCATTAATGCTTGAACCATCTGAAAGAGAGGTTGAAGTGTATGCTTCCGAGTTAACTTATGATGCTGATAAATATGATTTAATAGTCTCATTTTCTACTTATGATAAGTCTGGCTCAAGTATTACTGATAATACTGGATATTTTGCAGGAGCAGGCGTTTTTACATCAGCATTAGCTGGTTATTATAATCAAACTGCTGGCGGTATATGGGCAACTCCTTCACGACCTTATTCACCAGCGCACAGACAATATACAGATACAGCTGATACCCTTGAAATTAAATTTATATCTGAAATATCTGATAGATTTGATTATATTCTTGGTTATTTTAATCAAACCGAAGATATGAGCAGATCTCAACAAACATATATTAAGGGCGTAAATGCCTGGAAAGGTTACTATTGGGGAGTTGATTATGTCATTGATCCTAATGAACAAGATTTTGACTATAACGTTTCTGAATCAATAGACCACGAAGCTTTCTATGGTGAATTTACATTTCATCTGTCAAAAGAGCTTGACCTTACTTTAGGCTTTAGAAATTTTACTTCTGATGCAGATGCAAATATGAATATGTCTTTTAAACTTTATGATATTGGACCTGCAGTTGATACATCATCTAATTCGGATTCTGATACATTACTTAAGGCTAATTTATCATATAAACCCGCAGATGATGTTACATATTTTGTAACCATGTCTGAGGGATTTAGAAGAGGTGGTGTTAATGCTGTTCCAACAGAAGGAACATTTATTGAGGAAGCAGGGTGGGTACCATTTCAATCTGATACAGTAACGAATTTAGAAATGGGTATGAAAGGTTTTGTAGGCGATACATATTACAATATGAGTCTTTATAACGTCACTTGGGATAATCCACAATTAAACACAGCTACACCAGTATATGGTTATTACGCAGTTATTAACGGTCAAGAAGCTGAAACAAAAGGACTTGATATTGAGTTGCAAGGTACAGTAGGTTCTTTAGATTGGAATATTGGTTATGCATATAATGATACTAACCTTACTAAGGATTTGTTCACACCAGCCTCAACTCCTGTGCTGTATGCTAGAGAGGGTGCCAAGCTTCCTGGAAGCCCTGAGCATATGATAAATATAGGCTTAGCTTACACGCACTATTTCAATTCTGGTATAGGTGTAGCTCAACGTATGGATTTCTATTCTCAATCTGATACAAGAAATTATATTGGTGAGGATTCTCAATATGATGCTAACTTCGATGGTTTTAGGATTGTTAATATGTCTTCTACTTTTTTTCAAGACAATACCTACTTATCCATTTTTGTTAAAAATATTTTTAATGAAAGGGGTGTAACAGGTGCATTTTTAAATCCAGCATTTGGTCCTTCACCATCTCAAGGGTTTTATGGAAGTAATAATAGAGAATTTTTTGCACTACCAAGAACAGTTGGCATATCTTTAAATAGATCTTTCTAAATAAAACCTTTGCACAGGCTTTTATTACTTATTTTATCCATTCCACTAGCTTCTCAGGAGCTAGTGGATGTTCTATGGGGAAATGAAAGGTTAACGAATACATATAGTTACCAGGAAATAAATCAATTAACTATAGAAGGCCTTGAAGATAGTAAGCCTATTAGCGGAATTTTAAGTCTTGAAAAAGATGCTATTGGAAAAGGTTATACAGTTCTAGTTGACGATAGAAAGATATATAAAAACATACACGAAGACATCCCAACTTTTTCATTAGGGTTTATTTCTAATAGTGGAAAAGCATACCCATCTATAACAAAAATTATTGAAACAAATCATCCATTCTGGAATATTCAATTTGGTATTGGTACATCAAAAAAAGATAAACAATCTAGTAATACATTAGTGGTTTTACCATTTAGTCTTGTTCATAAAAATGCTAATTGTGTTCATTCAGGGTTAGCTATTTTTGCAATTTCAACAGCTAATATAATTTCAAATATTCTATTTGAGATAGCTACTGAAACTTGTGCTTATTACAAGTTTGATTTTGTTGGTTTATATCCAGTTTCTTTTTCTGAAGCTAATATTACTAAAATCGAGCCTATAGATATAAAAAAATTGGAGGGCAATCCTTCACCAGTTAAGCCTATTGAAGACTTGTATTCTAAATTCTCTCTTAATAATGATTCTTTTTTAAATTCAACTTATATAAATCCATATAATGTTTCATTATTTGGTGTTATTGATGAGAACAACCATTACGTCAGTAGTTGTAATACTAGGTTAGGTGAATATCCTTTCTGTGACCAGCTGTTACTTCCATCTTATTCACTGGCTAAATCTATTGCTGGCTCCTTAAGCCTATCTCTTATAGAAAATGAATTTGGCTCCATAAGCAATTTGATGGTTAATGATTTAGTAAAGGAATGCGATCAAAGAAAATGGAAAGGAGTTTCTTTAGGAAACCTGTCTGATATGGCAACTGGCCAATATATAAATGCTACTCATGATCGTGATGAGAGCGGTGCATCATCAATTCAACTTATTTTTAATTTATTAACTCATAAAGAAAAATTAAACAAAGCTTGTAAAGCTTTTCCTAAAAAAACAAAACCTGGTAGGAAGTTTGTTTATCACACATCTGATACTTATATCCTCGGATCAGCAATGAATAATTTTTTAAAGTTAAACACTCAATATGAAGATTACTTTAATGATTTTTTAATTCCATTTTTTAAAAAAAATAATTTTAGTCAAGTCTCAGAATCTGTTTTAAGAACAGATGATAATGTTAATCAACCTTATACAGGATGGGGTATGTTTTTTATTCGCGAAGATTTGGAGCATATTTCAAGTATTATGCATAAAGTAATGAACAATAACTCTGAAAATTTTAAATTTTTACATGAAGCTTTAAACCCTAAAACAGACAACTCTTTATCAGCAATTCCTGGAGTTAATATTTATTACAATAATGGCTTTTGGTCTAGAAAATTTGATAAATCAATTTTTAATTGTAAAGAAGATGTTTGGGTCCCATTCATGTCTGGCTTTGGCGGAATAACTTTTGCTTTCTTTCCTAATGGTATGACTTATTATTATTTTAGCGATGGATATGAGTATGCTTGGGAGTCGGCTGTATTTTCATCGAATTCTATAAAACCTTTTTGTTAATATAACTTATGACTACATACAAATTTTCCTCAACCCTTAATCAATCAAGTGTTTTAGCTGCAATCCTTTACAGTATCGTAGCTACTGCTGGTCTTTTTTATGTAAATCTTGGTGGGGCCTTCTTATCAGCTTTTGTTGATGGTTTAGGAGTAGAAAGAGATGTAGCTGGCTATATTGTAAGCGCAAATAAATATGGGGCAGCATTTGGAGCCTTAATAGCAACTTTTATTGTTAAAAGAGTTGAATGGCGCAAGGTAATTCGTCTTTTATTTATGGCTCTGATAGCTTTTGATTTGATATCTACTCAATTTTCAAATCCTCAAACTTTAATTATTTTAAGATTTATTCATGGCACCATAGGAGGCCTTTCAGTTGGTATAGGGCTTTCAATTATTGCTAGAACATATAACCCAGATAAAATTTTTGGGATGCTTTTAGTTGTTCAGTACAGCTTTGGTAGCTTAGGAATATGGCTTGTACCAAGACTTGTTGATAGTTTTGGATATAGTGCCGCATTTGGAACTTTGATAAGTTTTACCTTAATGACACTTTTAATTTTGCCATTTGTTCCAAATGTTGAGTCTCCTTCTAAATCTGATAATACCACTTCAGGTTTATTTCAAATTCCAATGACTATGATGTTGTTTTTTGTTCTGTGTGCTCTATTTTTATTCCAAGCTGCAAATATGGGAGTTGCAGATTATGCATTTGAATTAGGAAAAGATATTGGATTATCAAATAACGAAATAAGTAATATTCTTACACTAGCTAATATTATCTCAATTTCAGGCGGACTCCTTGTTTATATTATTGGAACTAAATTTGGTAGGACAATCCCTCTAATCATTGGTATATCTGTAGCTACTATTTTTACATACTTACTTCACTATTCAGACAATACAAATATCTACTTTATAGCAAATACATTTACTGGAATAGCATGGGGCTTCACTATCCCTTATTTACTAGGTTTATGTGCAACTTTTGATTTTCATGGTCAAATGGCAGCTCTAGCTGGATTTGTATCTAAGATGGGTCTCGCATCGGGACCACTTATTGGCTCCTTATTTATAATTAGTAATGGTTTCTCTTACATTATTAATTTAGCAACTATCGCACTCTTGATTGCATTGATTCTTTCTGTATATGTCAGTAAAAACCATGAGAAATCTTAAATGACTATTTTAAAAGTTGG
>Ga0315330_10002236_pt1 | contig 13258 bp, 11 predicted proteins | sample M140m34915metaG_FD_203453 | JGI IMG/M metagenome (GOLD analysis project Ga0315330, IMG submission 203453) | Ammonia-oxidizing marine archaeal communities from Monterey Bay, California, United States - M1 40m 34915 | ecosystem: Environmental > Aquatic > Marine > Intertidal zone | place: USA...
TACTGATCTTTAAATTTTATGAAAGCAATTATTAGAAAAGCAAAATTAGATGATAGTGGTGCGATACTTAGTTTAATTAAAGAGCTTGCTGTTTATGAAAAAGAACCTGAAAGTGTTATTTTATCAGTAGAAGATATTGAAAAACACGGTTTTGGGTTAAAACCATTATTTAATTGCTTAGTAGCTGAATTCAAGGGAGATATAGTTGGATTAGCTTTATATTATCCTAGATACTCAACTTGGAAGGGACCTACTTTTCATCTAGAAGATTTAATTGTTTCTGAACAATTCAAAGGAAATGGAATTGGAACACAATTGTACTCTGCATTTATTAATGAATCTTTTAAAGCTGGTGTTGAGAGAATAGAATGGAATGTGTTAGATTGGAATTTACCAGCTATTAATTTTTATAATAATAGTGGAGCAAATGTTCTCCAAGATTGGAAAACAGTTCAAATGCATCGTCCAGCAATGAAATATTTTTTAGATTCTTTAAAATAATGGAAGTATTTAAATTTGGTGGAGCATCAGTAAAAGATTCGCAAGGTGTTATAAATCTTGTAGATATTTTAAGTAAAAAAAATTCTGAAAAGACAATCATAATTGTTTCTGCAATGGGAAAGTCGACAAACGCTCTTGAAAAGATAATTGAATTATATTTTGCAGAAGCAAATCAGGTGTCATCAGAAATTATATCACTTAAAGAATTCCATTTAAAAATCATAAAAAATCTTTTTAAAGAAGGAAATAATGATTGTGAGAAAGAAGTTCATAAACTTTTTGAAGAGCTAAAATTATTTTTAAAATCAAATAAATCTCCTGATTTTAGTTTTGTCTATGACCAAGTGGTTTGTTTTGGAGAACTTTTATCTACAACAATTATCCATTATTACATGAAGTATAAAAAGTTGGATAGTTTTTGGCTAGATGCACGGAATTGTGTTAAAACAGATGATTATTATCGTTCGGCAAATTTAAATTGGGAACTCACTCAAAAATCCATTATTCACCAAGTAGGAAATTGTTCTTTAGTAATTACCCAAGGCTTTATAGGAAGTAGTTTAAATAATTTTACGACAACCCTGGGACGCGAGGGATCAGATTATAGTGCGGCTATCTTCGCTTACGCTCTTAATGCTAAATCAGTTACTATTTGGAAGGATGTTCCAGGAGTACTTAACGGAGATCCACGTGTTTTTAAAAAAACAAGGCTATTATATCAAATATCCTATAGGGAAGCGATTGAATTAGCTTTTTATGGTGCTTCTGTCATCCATCCTAAAACACTACAGCCCTTACAGCGTAAGGAAATTCCGTTATATGTTAAATCTTTTGAAAACCCTAAATCAAAAGGTACTTCAATTTCGAAGGGTAAAGCCTTAGAGCCAAATATTCCTTGTTATATTGTAAAAAAAGATCAGGTTTTATTACGACTTTCTTCCATTGATTTTTCTTTCATTGTTGAAGAAAATATTAGCTATATTTTTGGCTTACTTCATGAATATCAAATGCCTGTAGAATTAATTCAGAATTCTGCAATCAGTTTTTCAGTATGCGTTAATAATAAATATAACAGATTAGAGGAATTAGTTTTAGTTTTACGATCTCGATTTAATGTAGAAGTTATCAAAGAAGTAGATTTGTATACAATAAGACATTTTGATACTTCAGCCTCTCAATTTATTAAAAGTATCGGTAAGCCTGTCTTACTAGAACAGCGTACTCAACAAACAGCTCAATTTGTAGTTTAACCTAAAGCCCTAATTTTATCTAATATGGTTTCAGAAAGCTTCTTATGACTCTCTAGAGTCCAACCCCCAACATGTGGAGTAAGTATAACTTGTTTAGAATTTTTTAAAAAAGTCAACGAGCTATTTTTTTTATTATCATTTAAAATCGAATAAAAAGAGCTTGATTCATATTCCAGTACATCCAATCCTGCGCCTAATATTTTTCCTGATTTAATTGCTTTAACGAGGTCTTCTGTATTTACTGCTTTTCCTCTTGCTGTATTTATAAGCCAAAAAGGGTTTTGCATTTGATTTATAAATTTTTCATTAATCATACCAGATGTCTCTTTTGATTCAGGAATATGTAAGCTTAGAATCTCTGCATTTTCTTGAAGGACTTCTAAGGAAACTTGCTGGGCAAAGTTATCACTCAAGTTATGTTTTATGTCATAGAAAATAACTTTTAAATTATTAAATCCTTTAAGCTTTTTAGCAAAACTCTGACCTGTGTTTCCATAACCAATTATACCAACTGTCCTACCTTCTAATTCCCACCCCCGGTGTTCTTCTCTATTCCATATTCCTTCTCTAATACTTTCGTGCCCTAGACGGATTTTATTCATAAGGCATAAAAGCATGCCAAGAGCGTGCTCTCCTACTGCATTTCTATTTCCCTCTGGAGCTGAGAGTAAAGCAATGTTTTTTTTTGTAGCATAGCGAACATTAATATTTTCCAGTCCAGAGCCAACTCTAGCAATAAATTTTAAGTTAGATGCGTTATCTATAAATTTTTTGTTTATAGGTAAACGACTTCTAATTACTAATCCAGAATATTCTTTAAGTTTTGGCAGAAGAATTGATAAGGGTGTATCGTAGGCCAATACATTTTTATAACCTAATGATTCTAAACCCTCTAAAAGTAAATGATGATTTTTGTCAATATGAAGAACTTTTGGATGGCTCATTAAAAGCTTAAAACAATTTTAGCCACATAAAAGAAAAGAAAGATTCCGAAAATATCATTAGCAGTGGTTATAAAAGGCCCTGTAGCAATAGCTGGATCAATTCCTTTTTTATCTAATACAATAGGAATAAATGTTCCAACTAATGCTGATACTACAATAACTAGCATCATTGATCCTGCTATAGTTGCACTTACAAGAAAAGATTGATTTACCAACTGGCCAAATATTAGAATCACTAAAGCTAAGGAAAGACCATTAATTAAGCTAAGTCCAATTTCTTTAAATAAACGGTTAAATAATGACCCTTTAAGGACATCATTAGCAATTCCTTGAACAATAATTGCAGAGGACTGAACTCCTACGTTTCCTGCCATAGCAGCAATTAAGGGAGTATAGAAAAATAAATTACGTAGTTTTGGCTCTTCCATTAGGGACTCAAAATCTTGAAGGATAAAAACACTACCTAATCCACCTAATAATCCTAAAAAAAGCCAAGGTAATCTCGCTTTTACCAAATCAAATATTTTATCATCAGCTTCTACATCCGCCGATATACCTGCAGCTAATTGATAATCTTTTTCTGCTTCTTCTTTAATAACATCAACTATATCGTCGATGGTAATCCTCCCTATAAGTTCTTTTTCATTGTTAATTACAGGAATAGCCTCTAGGTCATATTTAGACATAATTTTGGCAACATCTTCACTCTGTTGATTTACTGTAACATAATCAACTTTAGGTATGTAAATGTCCTTTACTATTGCACGAGAATTAGCAGTTATTAAATCTTTGAGGGATAGACGTCCCTTCAGACGATTTTTTTCATCTACTACATAAATAGAATGAACTCTCGTTACATTTTCTGCTTGAGCACGCATTTCATTGAGGCACTTTAGCACACTTAAATCCTCTTGGACTTTAACCAATTCTTTTGCCATTAAACCTCCTGCTGTATTTTCATCGTATCTCAATAAATCACGTATATCACTTAGATGTTCATCATCATTGATTTGTGACATTACTTTTTCTTTTCTTTCCTCCGGAAGTTCAAGGATAATATCAGCAGCATCGTCAGTATCAAGTTCTAGTACTTCATCTGCAATCTCTTTTGCTGAAAGTTTCTCCAATATTCCTTCACGAATATCTGGGTCAACATCAGCTAATGCATCTGCTGTTTTTTCACTTCCTAGTAATTTTATTAGATAGGTGGCATGATTAATGGAAATGGATTCAATAATTTCAGCCAAATCGGCGTAATGAATTGACTTAAGTTTTCTTTTAAGACTTTTCTTATCCTCTTTTAATATGAGCTCTTTGATCTCATTAAGATAAAGAGAATCAATTTGAAATGTTGCCATGGCCAATCCTTTTTGTCAGTTGGATAAAGTCATTGCCAGAGAGTTTCTCTGGGCGTAAGTCAAAGATAGTATCTTCAGTTAACTTTTTAGGAATATTCATGATTTTTAAACCATTACGAATAGTTTTTCGCCGTTGTTGAAAGCTTAGTTTAACAATTCTAAAAAGAAGTTTTTCATCACAATCTAGACCAAAATATTTTTTACGAACTAATCGAATTACAGCTGAATCGACATTTGGTGGTGGCTTGAAAACACCAGGAGATACTTTAAAAAGAAATTCAGTATTATAAAATAATTGAGTAAGAACAGATATAATCCCATATTTTTTTGATCCTGGAGGTTCACAAACACGTTGTGCTACCTCTTTTTGAAACATTCCTGAAAAAAATGGAATTTGTTCTCGATACTCCAATATTTTAAAAACAATTTGAGTAGAAATATTATAGGGAAAGTTTCCAATAACAGCATATGAACTTTTACCTATTACTTCTTTTAAGTCAATTTTTAAAAAGTCACCTTCTATTATATTAACATCAAAATCATTATATTTTTGTTTTAGATATTTTACTGATTCAGTATCGATTTCAATTAAACTTAAGTCTGAGGTTTTAGATATTAGAAACTGTGTTAAAACTCCCATACCAGGCCCAATTTCAACAACCTTTTTATAATTATCAAAGTCCAAAGTATCCGCAATTCGACGTGCAATTTTTAAATCGGTTAAAAAATGCTGGCCTAGCTTTTTTTTAGCACGAACAGGCTTCATGATTGAACTTCTATTAGTTGAAGTTCAGTTTTAAAAAATAAAATACTATTTCCAAATTTCTCTTCCACTTTTTTTTGGAAGTAGTTTGCATAATCTTTAAAAAAATCATTTAAAAGATCTTTATTTTTACAATGATATTGAATAGCATAACTTGCACCACCTTGATCTTGTTCACTAATAATTTTAAAAATTTTTGCCTCACTAAACTTTTTAGTTGCTAATATTTCCGACAAGTGTTTTTGTTTCATCCATAGAAGCCATTCTTTTTCTATCTTAAATTCTACATGTGCCGTAACGTTATAAATTAACATCCTATTTGATTTGATCAAATCCAGTGTAAGCCACTAAAGATTTAGGAATTTTTATTCCTTGGGTGGATTGACAATTTTCGAGAAGCCCAGCTATAACTCTAGGAAGAGCTAAAGAACTCCCATTTAAAGTATGAACACTTTGTTTTTTACCTTGTAAATCTTTAAATCTTAATTTTAGACGTTCAGCTTGAAAATTATTAAAAGTTGATACAGAGCTTATTTCCAACCATCGCTTTTGGGCAGTAGAATATATTTCAAAGTCATATGTCAAAGCTGAGGTAAAACCTAAATCTCCACCACAAAGTTTCAAAATACGGTATGGCATTTCTAATTCATCTAGGATTGATTTTATATGATCTACCATTTTTTCGAGTGCTTGCATAGCATTTTTTGGCCTCTCAATTCTAACAATCTCAACTTTATCAAATTGATGTAAACGGTTTAAACCTCTTACATGAGCACCATAACTTCCCGCTTCTCTTCTAAAGCATGGCGTATATCCAGTCATTGCTATGGGTAGTTCAGAAACATCTAGTAAATGGTTTCTGTAAATGTTAGTAATAGGTACTTCGGCAGTTGGAATCAGATATAAATTTTCATTTTGAACATGGTACATTTGTCCTTCCTTATCTGGTAGTTGACCTGTTCCAAAACCAGATTCTTCATTTACTAGCAAGGGTAACTGAACTTCTTTATAGCCTGCTGCAATATTCCTATCTAAAAAAAAATTAATTAGCCCCCTCTGAAGTTTAGCTCCTTTTCCTTTATAAACAGGAAATCCAGCTCCAGTTATTTTATTCCCTAAATCAAAATCAATTAAATCATATTTATTTGCCAATTCCCAATGTGGTAGGGCTCCATTCTCTAATTCAGGAATAGCCCCTGAATTAAATACCTCCTCATTATCTTCTTCAGAACTCCCGTAAGGAACGCTTTGATGTGGAATATTTGGGACTTGAGTTCTTAGATCAAATAAGAGAGAAGTGGTTTTTTGAAGTTGATCTTGAAGTTTTTTGGTTTTTACTTTATAAACCAGACTTTTTTCTTTTATAGCATTTGCTTTTTTAATTTCACCTGCCTTAAAAAGCTTACCAATCTCTTTCGCCATTTGATTAGATTCAGCCAAGTGCTTATCTAATTCAGCCTGCTTAGTCCTTCTTTCTGAATCAAGATTAATGATTTGATTAATAATTTTGAGATTCTTAAATCCTCTTTTTTTTAGTCCCTCAAGAACATCATCTTTATTTTCTCTTATGTATTGAAGTGCTAGCATGAAATTTGATTTATGTAAAAATAAAGTAATTTTAATTCTCGCTATCTTCTGCTAGGATTCTTTTGCAGTTTTCTTCATCTTTTTTAAGTTGACTTTTTAAACTTGGCAAAGAATCAAATTTCTTTTCTTTTCTAATTTTTTTTAAAAAACATACTTTTAAATTTTTACCATAAATATCTTTATCAAAGTCAAAAATATGTACTTCTATCGTTTGATTAAGCCCATTAATTGTTGGTCTATTTCCAATATTCATCATCCCTGAAAATTCGTTTTCACCTAAGTATATCTTAACCAAATACACTCCTTTGGGAGGGATTAACTTATATATCTCCTTAATCTCAATATTAGCTGTTGGATATTTTATAGTTCTTCCTACTCCATTTCCTTTAATTACTTTGCCGTTTAGTTCATATGGACGTCCTAAAAATTGATTTACTTTTTTAAAATTACTTATTTTAATTGCATCTCGAATTTTTGTAGAACTGACTGTTATTGACGAGATATCTTGTGCTGGGATGACGGTTACCTCAAAATTGTAAGACTCTCCATATCTTATAAGGTCTTCTACTGATGCTTCCCGATTTTTTCCAAAACGATGATCATATCCAATCATTAATGCCGACATTCCGAGTTCATTAACTAGAACATCCCTTGTGAATTCGATTGCGGTAAGTTTTGAAAATTCTTTTGAAAAAGGTTGAATTATAAGGTTATCAATTCCCAATTCAGACAAAAGATTTTGTTTCTCTTCGAGAGTATCAATTAGTTTAAGATTTGATTCTTTTTGTAATACCATTCTGGGATGTGGAAAAAAAGTAAGAATATTGGCCTGTAAGCTCTTTTGCTTTGCTTTAGTGACAAGTGAGGTAATAATTTTTTGGTGTCCCAAATGAACACCATCAAAAGTTCCTATGGTTAGAATTGACTTAGAATTAGCTTTATAATTTTCGATCCCATTAACAACATTCATTTGAAAAAAGTCACTTTAAATTTACAATACAAAAGTACTGTAATATCACATACAGAAGAATTAGTTTGTTTATTTTTAACCTAGACTTATGTTGGTTAGATTGAGACAAAAAAATATTATTGGCTTAAGACTCACACTAACTTTAGGACTTGCATTGTATTTTCTTTCATTGCAAGTTCTCTTAGGGCAAGATAATTGGATTCAAGTCTCAAGTCCAAAAAAAACATTTAGTTCTCTAGATATTTTTGGAGAAACATACTATAAAATGCCATCACAATTTTTAAGTTCCAATAGTAATTTTGAAAAAAGCTCACAAAAAGAGATTAGTTTGCCAAATGAAAAAGGAGAAGAAGAAATATTCATATTAACATCGGCACCCTTACTTTCCAAAGATTTGTCAGCAAAATATCCTGAAATTAAGACTTTCAAAGGGGTAAGTAAAAGCCGTCCAAATGTTCAAATTCGAATGAGTAAAAAGCTTGACGGAATTAATGCATGGATAAAAATTAATGATGATAATGATTTCTTTATTCAACCAGTAAGAGGTGAAAAAAAATTACATTTTACTTATACCAAAAATAAAAATGATTCTGGATATGGGTTTTTTTGTAAAACCAAAGCTGAAAATAATTATCTAAAATTGGGTAAAAACTCATCAAAAAAAATAATTTTAAATGATCAAATAAGAACTTTTAGAATTGCGATATCAAGTACAGGTGAGTATACGTCTTATTGGGGTGACGATGATGATAGCAATGGTTCGAATCAAGAGGATGCATTAGCAGCTGTAGTTAGTACATTAAATCGTGTTAATGCAATTTTTGAACAGGATCTCAATATTCGTCTAGAACTTATTTCAGACATCTCTTTGCTATACGAAGATAAAAATACTGATCCTTTTAATGGGAATTTTGCATCTGAACTTCAAACTACTTTGGATACAGAAATTGGAGATGCAGGCTATGATTTAGGGCATCTTTTTGATTTTGGTGAACCTAACGGAGATGCTGGATGTGTCGGATGTGTTTGTGTTTCAAATAAAAAGGGGCAAGGTTTTTCGACGCACCCTTTTATAGATATATATGGAGGAACATATCGTAATGACTATTTTGATTTAGATTATGTAGGTCACGAAATCGGTCATCAATTTGGAGCTTATCATACTTATTCTTATGATTACGAGCCATATGGATATAGCTCTGAACCAGGAAGCGGATCGACTATTATGGCTTATGCAGGGATAACGGGAGAAGATGACCTGCAACAACATGGAGACCCTTATTTTCATTATCATAGTATAAAAAATATTTTAAATTATGTTGAATCTATTTCTTGTGGAAGTTTTACATCAATTGAAACACAAGCTTTTGATATTGATGCTGGGCCTGACTATAATATTCCTGTTGGCACAGCTTATGAATTAAATTTTAAACCTATAGAAGATGAAGGGGCTTATACCCATTCCTGGGAACAACTTGATAGCGCTGAAATTACATCAGATAATTTTGGGCCTTATAATTTAACTGGTGCAATGGCACGTTCAATTCTTCCATCTAAAATTTCTAATCGATTAATACCAAATATAGACCGTATTTTATCTAATAATTTAACCCAGCAAAACCCAAGCATAAATTCAGCTTGGGAAACAGTCCCTTTAGTTGAAAGAACTATGAATTGGGGATTAACCGTTAGAAGAAAAATAAATTCATTTAATCAAGTAGCTCAGGATAAAATTAAAATTTCTGCTTTAGCTAGCTCAGGCCCATTTGTTATTAATTCTCAAAATGAATTAGGTTATTCGATTAAGGGTGGTGCAGTTGAAATTATTGAATGGGATGTAGCTAACACTGATTTAAGTCCAATTGGGGAAAGCCAAGTTGTTATTTTTTTGTCTATTGATGGTGGAAAAACTTTTCCAATCACTCTGGCTGATGAGGTTTCTAATAATGGACTTGCAAAAGTTATTATTCCAAATAATTTAGACACATCAGAAGCACGACTTAAAGTTAAGGCAAAAAACGGTATCTTTTTTGCCTTAAACCGTGAAAATTTTAGCATTGAATCTCGTGACTTAGTATTAAATTTTGACTCTTATTTTCAGGAAAACTGTGATTCTAATTCGCTACGCTATAACTTCAATATAATTAGAAAAGAGAATTTCGATGGTCCTTTTAGTTTACAGATGAAATCATTGCCTTCTTCATTGAATGCTAAATTTTCTAAAGAGATATTTTTGGTATCTGATGATACAGGGTTTATTGATCTTGAAGGACTTTCAGGTTTGGATCCAGGCAATTATGAATTTGATTTAGAGGTATTACATGAAAGTATTTCTGAATCATTTAATTTTGAATTAAAACAAAGAAATGATTTTTTCTTACAGGATATTCTTGAATCGCCACTAAATGGCTCTCAAAATATAAGCTTAAATCCAATACTAGAATGGGAATCCAATATTAATGTTGATACTTTTCGAATTCAAGTTTCAAAAGACTTGAATTTCAACAACCTTTTATTAAATAAGGTTTCATCTTCTTCAAAAATTCAACTTAATAAACTCGAGAGTGAGACTAAATATTATTGGAGAATTCAACAAATTAATAGCTGCGGGACTTCAGATTTTTCAAATTCATTTTCTTTTCAAACTAATATAATTTCTTGTGAAAATTTAAATGCAACGGATTTACCCAAAGATTTACTTGATGCTGATGAAAATGGAGATGGGACTACTTTTTCGTCAATAAATGTAAATTATGATGCAACAATATTGGATATTGACGTTTTGGTTGATTTAACTCATAGTTGGGTAAATGATCTCTTACTTTATTTGGAGACACCTAATGGTGATCGATTTCTTTTAAGCGGTCCTTTGGGAGGCGAAAATGATAATTATACCCAAACTTTATTTGATCAAGAGTCTAATGTTAATATTGACGAAGGAGCTGCGCCATTTTCAGGAAGATTTATACCAGTTCAAAATATAAGCTCTATTTATGGCACCTCTTCTAAAGGAATTTGGAAATTAATTGTTGTAGATCAAGAAAAGCAGGACAGTGGCCAACTTTTAGAATTTGAACTAAGATTCTGCCTTGAAGGATTACTAGACATAAACAGCGATAATGACTCGCTAACTGATAAAGAAGATAACTGTCCAAAGATCACAAATGAAGACCAAGCAGACATTGACAATAATAACATAGGAGACTTATGTGATATCTTTTCAGCTCAAAATATAAGCATAACTAAAAAAGATGCAACTTGTCCAAATAGTGAAAATGGATCTTTAACATTTGATGCACGAGCAGATTACCTATATAAAGGATATATTAGTGGTTCGAATGGATTTCAGAAAGATTTTAGCTTCACTAAAGCAGGATATGTATTAACTAGCTTATCACCAGGAATCTATGACATGTGTATATTTTCAGACCGCTTTATTGATTTTGAATACTGTTATCAAACGCAGATTACCGCCCCAGACGATTTAAATGTACAAGCATTCTATAATGCATCACTCAAAATCTTAAATTTAGAGATGTATGGGGGTGAGAGATATAAAGTTTATTTAAATGATCAATCATTTGATCTAGGACAAAAAAGTTCAATTCAATTACCATTGACAAAAAATATAAATAAAGTTGTTGTAGAAACAAATAAAATTTGTCAAGGAACTTTTGAAAGATGGATAAACCTTGAAAAACAGGCTAAAACATTTCCAAACCCTGTGGTTGAAAATGCAAATATTATATTACCTCAAGCCGTTACAGTTGATCTTTATCTTTTTTCTGGTTCCGGAGAAGTTTTTTGGACTAAAAAAGGAGTAGTCGAGAAGAACAAATCGATTATTATACCCATGAGTAATTTACCAATAGGGTGGTATGTTTTACAAATTGATTATGGAAGTCACACTGAAAATCTAAAGCTACTTAAAGAATGAAAAAGTTAGTAGCCCTTTTTTTTATATTCTTTTTTAGCTGTGGACCAGATCCAATACCTGATCCTCAAGCTGTTTTTTTGTTAGCTCCGGAAAATTTTAATAATTGTACTTCAGCCTCTCGAATAAATAATATTGAACGTGAAGTTACTTTTAGATGGACAGCAGCTCTATTCTCTGAAAGTTATGAATTGATTGTTCAAAATACAATAACTCAAGAAATATTTGTATCGAATACTGCATTGTTAAACACATCATTAATTTTACCTGGGGCAGCAACTTATAAATGGTTTGTCAGATCTAAATCAAGCCTAACACCTGTCACAGTTGATAGTTCTTCCTGGCAGTTTTATCTAGAGGGGGACCAAAAATCAAGTCATATTCCATTTCCTGCAGTCTTGCTAGAACCTCAAGATAGGGCAACTATAGAATTAAGTAATACTAATAGTTATCTTCTAACTTGGGAAGGAAATGATCTAGATAATGATATTATCTCGTATGATTTTTACTTAGGGAGTGATCCAAAACAACTTCTTTTAAAAGAAGAAAAAATAAAATCATCACAATATAGTATAGTATTGGAACCAGATAGTGAATATTTTTGGCAAATCATAACTCTTGACGAAAATCAAAATCAATCCAAGTCCTCAATTTTTAGTTTTCAAACTAACTAAAATTTATTTTCCATTAAACTTATTCATGGTATTACTAAGTCCCTCTAATCCAAAGGCAATAGCGATTTCAGTACAAACATCTATTCTTTTTGTTATGTCTTTTTCTTCATTTCCATTCCACTTATCTAATACAAACTTTACCTGATCAAATGGTTTATTTTGTTGGCCAATGCCAAATCTTAGTCTGGCATAATTGGGTGTATTCAACTCAGATTCAATATCCTTTAACCCATTATGTCCGGCAGCACTACCTTTGCCTCTGAGGCGTAAAGTTCCAAATGGTAAGTGCAAATCGTCAGTAATAATTAAGATGTTTTCAATATTAATTTTTTCTTTAAGAGCCCAGTATTTAACTGATTTTCCACTTCGATTCATGAAAGTATTAGGCTTAATCATGACAAATTTTTTACCCTTCTTTTTGAATGAAGAATAGCTTGCAAGTTTTTTAACTTCCCAAAGGGTTTTGTTTTTTTCAGCTACATGATCAAGAATTTTAAAACCAACATTGTGACGTGTATTATCGTATTCTAAACCAATATTTCCTAAACCAACAATTAAAAATTTTTTCATATCTGGTGAAGGTTGTTTCTTTTTAAATATTCTCTTTAACAATTGCATCCTCTAAAATAAAAAAAGCATGCCGTTGAATAACCACATGCTTTAGAATTCATTTTTGTAACAAAGATTTATTCCTTCTTGGAAGCCTCATCTTTTTGGGCAGCATCATCTTTTTTAGCAGCACCTTCAGCCCCATCAGCAGCTCCTTCAGCAGCTCCTTCAGCAGCTCCTTCAGCTCCATCAAGTTCTTCTGAAACTTCCTCTTCAACGATAGAGGCTCTAGATGTCCTCACTTGACAAACCACTGTATTGTCTGGATGGAGAATTGAGTAGGAGTCATTTTGTAAGGATTCAGTATAAATCTTATTACCTAATTCTAATTTAGAAATATCAATAGTTATAAAATCAGGTAAATTAGCTGGAAGCGCTTTAACACGAAGCTTTCTTTTGTTACGCGATAAAACTCCACCACTAATTATAACTCCTGGTGCAGAGCCCTCAAGCTTAACTGGAATATTCATCGAAATTTCTTTATCATCAAATAATTGATAGAAATCAGCATGTAAAATTTTATCAGTTAATGGGTGAAATTGAATATCTTGGAGAATAGCATTAATTTTGCTATCATCTCCAAGAATAATTTCCACCGTGTGTGCGTTTGGAGTATAAACAAGTTTACTGAAATCAAGTTCCGGTGCTGAAAAATGAAGAGGTTCACC
>Ga0315330_10002239_pt1 | contig 13249 bp, 5 predicted proteins | sample M140m34915metaG_FD_203453 | JGI IMG/M metagenome (GOLD analysis project Ga0315330, IMG submission 203453) | Ammonia-oxidizing marine archaeal communities from Monterey Bay, California, United States - M1 40m 34915 | ecosystem: Environmental > Aquatic > Marine > Intertidal zone | place: USA...
AACACCATAAGAGCGAGCGGCAAGCGACTGAGCTCGACACGCAAACTCCCATTCCGCCTCGGTGGGTAAACGATAGCCTTCCAGCTTCCAAAACTCCTCTTTTGCTCGCATCCCCGACCGATAAAGCCCCTCTTCATTCGGCAGGTAACACCACTGGTCACGGGGAATCCCCTCTCGCTCACTCAACCAATTGCAATACAGGGCTGCTTCAAACCATTCCATTCCGAACATGGGAACTTCATCCGTGAGCACCGCCCCCTCAACGTCGAGTCGATCGTTATCTGCCTTCCATTGCAACTCCGCAACATCAAGGGAAAAGGCACGCCATTGCCCATGAGTCACCTCTGTTGATGCGATCGCAAATTTTCGATTGATCTGTTGCCTGTGCAGGACTTCACGTTCGTTGAACCCTGCCTCACTGTCGGGAGCCCCCATCAAAAACTCCGTTGCCTCCAGTACGACGAAGGTCTGACCCTGACTAGTCGTATACCATCGAGTGCCCGGCTCCAGCCTCCCCTCGTCGCTTACCTGCACGTGCTGCTGAGTCTTTTCGAGGGCCTCAAAGCTATCCCAGCCACGCAGCACCCACTCAATGATCGAATGCAGACCGGGATCAGGATCGCTCGAATATAGATCACTAAGTTCATTCTGCATGGAGAGCTTTTCACTGTTTGATAACTCGTGCTTTCCCAGTGACAGAAGGATAGCACAGCGAATTCCCTTATCGTTCTCTTCCTTGAAGCGAGAGATCAGCATCTCAGGGTTTGATGAACGAGTTGCCAGCCCATGGATCAAATGACCACGCAGCCCCGGGTCTGCGGTGCGCTTCAACAGCGGCCATACGGAATCACTAAGCTCCAGGTGCATCAAGAGAGTCGCTGCTGCTGCCTGTCGCATTGCCAGCTCATCGCGAAGCACATCCAGTTCCTCTCCGTCCGCAGACTCAGCCAATTGAGCAAATGCAAGTTCGATGGCGCGTTCCCGATGGCCATGCAAAGCATTCGCAATCAAAGCAAACTGCTTATCGTTGGCGTTATCAAGCAAATCAAAAAGCTGCTCTGGATCATCCTTGAGATACCGCGTCACCACACTGGTCGCAAATTCCCGTTTCGAATCACCACGATCCTTCTCTGCATGAATGACAGTCAGAGGAATAATAAGAGCAGCACGTACCGGTTCAAATGCCTGCGTCCACTGCAACAACTCGGTTGGATCAGACTTCACCAGTTCATCCGAGATGAATCTGCATAATCCCTCGTCCTGCCACTTGGAACTCTCGGGATCGTAGTTCGCCAAAAAACAGGCCGCACGAAACCGCTCCAGTGTTTTACCTCCGCTTTCAATCCTTTCCCAGCAATGATCAATCACTTCGGCGCGATCCGAGAACATCAGATCCCGTACGACAGGGAATTGCTCGGCACTAACCGTGAGCAAGCGTGCCTTCAAGAAAGGCAGAACTGATTTATCATTTGGCAACAGTGCCAAGGCAGCATGGAGTTTTGCATTTGAATCATCTGCCTCATTCTGCACCACCAATCTCAGGTCATCATCAACATCAGCAGAATAGGCAGGCAGCCGGGCGATGATCTGATTGACTTTTGAAACATCGGCTTCCAACAAGCTGTCCACTAAAGTTGCCGCCAGCACTCGTCGATCAGCCTCCTTCTGCTGGCTTATCAACAAAGCTTGCTGACGCTGACGAGCTGCTTCCAACGTTGAAAAGCTAATCAATACGACAAAGATCACGGCTAGTGCCAGACACACTCGAATGCCATGCACACGTCGCGACCGTGCCATCATGGCTCGCTCCGTTTGTGACCAACGTTTTGAATCTGTCAACACGCGCACGCGGACCCACTCAATGAAGGTTGGCAGATACCGATTCTCCTGCCCTCCTGTCCAAACAGAAGCGAGCTCGGAAAGTTTCAACGCTGCCCTGCCCCGTCGAGTCTCCCGCTGTTTTCGAGTCAACCACTCACGGATGGCTGGCACAAGGTAATCATGCGTGAGCTGATAATATTCCTGACGCTTGCCGTTCTTCTGAATCCCTGTCTGACTCACACCCGCGTCAGAATGTCCTTCCTCAGCAGGTCCTGACTCAGTGGGATCGTCATCATCAACGGTTCTACCGTCGGGGTCGGTGCGACTGATAAGTCGCAGTTCGACGTCAAGAACTCGAATGAGCTCAGCAAAATCTTTTGGACGATCTTGATAGCCACACACCTCAGGTAAGTCAGCAACTGGGCGCATATGCCCTTTGATTAATGTTCGGCTATCAGGCAAAAGACTGTGAAGCACCCGACGCGCGGCCCGCTGATGGTAACGGTACTCAGGTGGCGAGGTATTGGAGCTGAAAGTTTCGTCAAGGAATGCAACACCTACACCTTTGGTTCCCCCCACTGCCTTCAGGGCCGCGAGCGTCCAATCTTTCGCCTTCATCATCTCGGCATACAGAGCCAGCCTCACGCAGACCACCTTGCCATTCTCGCTCATCCCGTCGACAGACTGTTTGATGAACGCTAGCTGCTCCTTACTCATCAGGTTGCTATCCCGTGGCAACCTGCCGTGCGCTTTCCCGAACGCTATGAGTACTTTTTGGGCATGATGGGAATCGAACAAATCTGCCAGACCACTGTTCTCTCCTTCAACCAAACGCACTTCCAAATCGCGAAAAAACCGACTGACAGCCAACCAGAAATCATCTCGCACCATCACAATGCATTGCACCGTTCCTCCTGAGCATTGCCGTAATGCCTGCACCAGTTCAGTTCTATCATTCGTATCAGTGGTATGCAGCCACTGCTCGAACTGGTCGATGACGATCAACACCTTCTTACCAGCCAACACGCCCTCCCCGCGTCTCAAGGAGGCTAATGTTTCCTTCAGCTTCAGCCCGCGACTGACCTCGGGACAACTCTTTCTCAAACAACGCAGCAAACGGGACTCAGTTTCCCCGGCCGCCGCTTCCAAATAAACAGGAATCACATCGCCTGACAAACACGGCAACAACCCGGCTTTTACCAGGGAAGACTTACCGCACCCCGAGGGTCCATAAATCAAACCAATGGAAAAGGTTTCATCAACATCAGTCTCTTCAATTTTACGTTTCCAGAAACGCAGGCAGTCTGGTAGCCCCTCTCGATCCCGTGGTCCCGGCAAAAGGTCAAAGAAAAAGTCGGCGTCATGGGAATCAAACGACCGAAGTCCCTTTGGAACAATGGCAGAAGACCCAATGTCTGAGGGCAGACCTGTCTCAGCGTCATGAGAAAAGTCCAATGACAACCCTGATCTTTTGCTGTGTCCACCAGAATCTGTATCCACCGCCCCTGAAAAAACGCGTGTCGATTCGTCGCTTGTCCTCTGGCTCAGAATCCCCGCCGCTGCCATACGCAAATCTTCTGCGAGATCGAAGGCGGAGAGATATCGATCTGACACTCGCTTTGCCAACGCTTTGAAACAAATGCGTTCCAATTCCGGCGACAGCGTCTCGTCATACTGCCGCAGTGGTTTCGCATCACAGCTGATCACCTGATGAAACAGTTCCGACCTCGTTTTACCTCGAAACGGTTTTCTACCGGACAATAACTCGTAACAAACCACACCGAGGCTAAAGATGTCACTACGACCATCCACCCGATGCCCTTCACCACTTGCCTGCTCCGGGCTCATGTAAGCTGGCGTTCCGGCACAGCGTGGCCCAGTGCCGATGTCCTCCTCCTTCAAAGCGAGCCCAAAATCAACGACATACGGTTTCGCCTTCTGGTCCAGAAGGATGTTCCCCGGCTTGAGGTCACGATGCACGATCCCTTTTTTATGTGCGTAATGAATCGCCTCAGCTATCGTTGCTACAAGTTCAGCAACTTCTACAGGGGTGAATTGGCGATGCTTCAATTCATTCGCAAGGTCAGTGCCTTCGACGTACTTGGAAACCACATAACATGGGCATTCCGACGTCACCCCCACATCATGGACGGGGACAATACTGGGATGGTCTAGCTTCGCCACCATCTGGGCTTCCGCCAGATAAGCTCGTGCGTCGTCCTGATCGGCAACCAATCTGCCATGGGGCACTTTGATCGCAACAGATCTCTGCAACTGCTCATCATGCGCAAGATAAACTCGGCCAAAGCCCCCTTCGCCCAAAATCTTTTCGACGCGATAACGCCCTATCTGTTTCAGTTCACCAACCAGATCATCCGAATCTACTGAACGAGATTCCGGACCTTCATCTTCAGTGACGTCAGTACGATTATCTTCAGTCACACCCCATGTATCCCCACATGCGTTCGAAATCACTGCCCCCCACGCGGGCCGAACGGCGAGTATATCAAATCCATCTTACTTCCAAGAAACACAAGCCACACATTCGTAAAAAATCACCCGGTTCAAGCTCGTGTCATGACCTGCCGCCCCCCCACTGCCAACCCCAACTTGTTCACCAACACCCCCTATCGTCTCAAACCATCTTCAAACATTTAAACTTAGGAGAATCACTATTTTCAGATCTGCGGCTTTCAGCAATCCAACGACGACTCCACGGGCACAGCGCAAGGTCTTGTCGACCTTCAAATTTCCAACCCACAGCAACGTGCGAACCGAACGGGAAGGTGGTTGCCAAAACTGGTTTGCTCAATAACCCAAGGTGCGTGGTGCAATCAGATTAATGCACACGACACCCGCAAACACAATTCGACCCTCGGATCAAAAGCATTCGCCCCCCCGACAACGGTTGCCAACGGAAAGTTGAATGAAGCTCGCGTCCGGCTTCACTGGTTCAGTCGCGAGCATGTACGCCCAAAGAAAGTGGTAACCGCCAGTGGGCGGCACATCGTCAATGCTTGACCAAGCAAAAGTCCCTGATCCCACTCTCACTTATTGTTGCCACAATTTGGCAAATGGAAACTTGGTGAACTGCTGGGCGACAAGTGCAAGCTGCTCAGGCTTGACGGTCAACCAAGGCAGGCTTGACGGTAGCCACTGCTCTAACTTCTGCAGTGAAAAGTCAACTCCGAGCTGATCGGCGATGGAAGGCCCCCCGCCTGACAAAAGCTCCATCAATTGCTTGACGAGTGGCTGATCTGCAGTCTTCAACGCAGTGAATATTTCTTCCAAGCCCACGAGCTTATCTTGATTCTCGTCTGCTTGCCCAAGCAACGCCCAAAATGTTTCTTTCACTTCGTCAGCAGCGAGTTGCCCATCACCATTGAGATCAAACTGGATGAACAAATCTTCAAACAAGCTATCGGGATTGAAGGGGCCCCAGGCATCACTGGTCTGTTGCAATTCCATGAAGGAGACGCTGCCATCTTGATCAAGGTCAGCCCGAGAGACCAAACGCCAAAGCTGATCCCCCACCTCATTTTCCGTCAAAACACCGTCAAGATTTCCGTCGAGGTGAGCGAACACACGATCCAATACTGGTGCGGCGCAGACCGTAATCTCCGGTTCCCAAAGTCGGTGCAACTCATCCACTGATATTGCACCATCCGCATTGCTGTCGGCTTGGTTGATTTTGTCCCAGATACGGTTGTGCAGCTCATCGTTTGTCAGCAAACCATCTTCGTTTTCGTCAAACCGCCTAAATAAATCACCGTGGTCTGGGCGTCCCGCCCCGTCCCCTTCTTTTCCGTTGACTTCAGCAAACTCGTTAGCCGAGATTGCTCCATCCTCATTAAGATCCACTGCAGAGAATTTCGTCCATAGTCGATCTGGCAACTCTTCGACAGTTAATACTCGATCATCGTCTACGTCAAACCGCTCAAAGAGATCTCGATGTTCCGTGTACTGCAGCCTTCGTTCCACGCGCATTTCCTGCAATTCATCCAGCGACACCAACCCGTCTTGGTTGGCGTCGGCATCACCAATTTGGGCCCAGAGTTCCTCAGCAACCTCTTCCTCACTGAGCAGACCATCCTGATCCGCATCGAGGGATTCAAAGTGAGGCTTCGCATCGGTAGGCAACAAAGCAAGCATGTGTTCACTTGGGCGAGCCGCCTTTACTTCATCTCGGGTGACCCGGCCTGTCGCATCTGAATCTGATTCCGAGATACGTCGCCAATGCACATCGCTAAGCTCATCTTTGGTGAGTTCACCATCACCATTGCCATCCAAATGTTCAAACGCACCTCGGCGAAGAAGTGGTGTGTTCATTTTTTCATGAAGCTTTGTGAACCAGTCATGGGCAGTTCGAACGTGCATGCCAGGTGGTAGGTCCTCCATCAGAATTGCCGTCGCAAGTTTCGCAAGGCCTTCCTCCTCAACCCGAGTACCATATCCCTCTTGGCCCAATCCCTCTTGGCCCAGCTGATTGACCACTTGCAAAGCGTCATTGAGCGATAACACACCATTGGCATCAACATCCAACAACCATTCCGTTTCACCAGCGTCCCCAGAAACAGAATCGTCAGCAGAATCAATGACCACTGACATTTGATTGATCAAAACAACCGCATCGAGGGCGCTGACGTTTCCATCCAGATTGACGTCGCCGGCTTCGACGAAGTTGTGGCAGATATCACCAGCTAGCAAATTTCGTCGCTCTAATTGCTGAAACCGTAGCCTTGAACCACGTCGTTTTGAACAATGCAGACGCCGATTCTGAAGATGCTTGAATGTCACAGCCAGACTTCTTGTCAGAGACGGGAAATGGACGTATTTGAGCAACGCACATGATAGCCAAACTTCATGTGCGATAATTGCCCAGACTGCCAAAAAGCCACTCTTCAAGCTATCCCAACATGCATTTTTATCGAGTGCATGTGGTCATCAGCTGATGAAATCAGCGGCCGTGCGTACAGTATCGGCTTGAATGAAGGAGGTTATCGCAAGTTTCAACCATATTTTTCGCATGATGCGGGCGAATTGGTCCGAAATGAATCAAGAAAAGGGGTCTCCAAATCAGTGGCCTGCGACCAGCAAATTCCCAACCTCCCGTGTCACTCTGTTTGAAGTGAATGACACCGGCGATTGAACAAATATCAGACAGGAAACCGTACAGACCAGCAGCAATTCATGTGCAGGCACTGATCGAGGACCCTGCCCCACCATTTCAGATCGCCGATTCGGAATCGGCAATGAGCCAAGAACGGTGAAAATGGCACTTGGTATGAAGCACAAAGCCTGCCTGAACCACTCCCAATCACAGCATCAGTCAATCACAACCACGTTTCAACCCCCGTGTTTCCGAACAGGCGTTTCACTTCACGAGCAGTCAAAAGCAGCTTTCTCGTTTCCCGCTCGCTAACCACATGGCACCGCAGATTCCTCAGTCTATCCATTTTACATCTAGGAACTTCTGACTATTATCGTCGACGTAACGACAGATTGCGAAACTTATGTGAAGATACTGGCGTCATAGCTGAACAGGCTCAATGGATGGTGGACGAGAGTTTCCCTTCTAGGGCTTGCGAAACAACGATGCCGAAGACAAAAGCAGACAGAGACCTAATTCTTTTTCTATCCACACCCTCGACAACCAACCCACGCAAGCAAGAACATGACAACTCAAGCCCTGATTTATGATGAACTTCACGCGCTCGATCGTGAGCGGCACAAGAACTGGTCGATCAAAGCTGGAGATGACTGCAGTTTTGCCCGCGAGGTGAATTCGGTCCCCCTTTTGGCTGCTGAATTTGCAAAAGCCGCCGAGAACTATCCGATCATTTTCGCTGGTACCAAAGAAAGCGTCTTACCCTGCATCGTGCTGGGTTTGCAAAAGAACCAAAACCTGTTTGTCACAGAAGAAGGCAAGTGGGACGCCGATTATTTACCAGCGTTCATTCGTCGCTATCCGTTTGTCTTCTCCGAGTCACCGGAAAACAAGCAATTCATTCTCTGCATCGACGAAGACTTCTCCGGCTGTAACGAAGAGGGTCGTGGTGAGCGTTTGTTTGACAGCGAAGGCAAGCAGACAAATTACCTAGAGGGAGTTGTCAAATTCTTGAAGGACTATCAACTCAGTCATCAGGCCACGACGCACTTTTGCAAACAGTTGATTGAGCTTGACCTTCTGGAAGAAGTGCGTGCAACCTACACCGGTCCGAATGCCCAGCCCGGCGTCTTGACTGGATTCTACGCAGTCAAGCGAGAGAAGATCAAGGAATTGGCTGATGAGAAGTTGGTTCAAATGGTCAAGTCAGATGCTCTCGAATTGATCTACTACCACATCCTTTCGCTGAGCAACTTCAAGTCGCTCGCAAAACGCCTGCCGCAAGACGCAGGGGCGAACGCTACTGAAGGTGCCACAGACAGCGGTGAAGCGTCCGCGGAAGCTGACGGCTGATCCAACCTAGACAGACCTAGCCTGGCGGACCTAGCCAACAACTTCATCCTTCCGATCACTTGATGGAGGCTGGTGCATTAGGTCGCCGCAAATTTGGCAGACTCATTTTGGTCGCGTTCTTTCACAGAACGCGACCTTTCTTTTGCCCCCACCAGGTTTTGAATCTGTAACTGCGGTGCCGTGTCGTAAACCGGCCTTTAAGCCTTGAGGAGTGGATAGCCAAGCTAGACGAGTACATAGCACTGGAGAGATCAGCGCAGCCTTGAACTTGGCTTGTTGATGGCTGGCTCCCCCCTTCTTCGGACTCATCCGACACTCCGGCATCTCTCGTCCCGATCGACACTGAATCCATCTCCACCGGCAGCTAACATTGGACGAAATCCACTGCCATGCTTTCAAAATGCTCAAGAGTGGCGTCAGGCTCGGTCAACACCGCTGTTCCATTAACCGCGTTCAAACCTTTCTCACCATCCTTAAACCCGACCTAGGCGTTCGCAGCAAGCGAGGCAGCAACAACAATCAGCGCGAAGACAAAGGCCGAGGTACTTTTTGAGGCACGCATTTTGCCAAACTTTTTGATCGTTGCCGAATTCAAGAAGGCGACAGAACAAAACCGTGATGTATTTTTAGTCCCGCAACAGAACTTTGGTGCAGCAACGCAGCCCGCCGCCGTACATTGAACTGGTAGAGAATCCCGGAACCGGCTTAACGTGATACCCAAGCGACTCCCATGTCTGCACGGCAGCGTTATCAAGCTTTTTGAAACCATATTGCGGCAGATACACCACCGACTGGTTTTCTCGTTTCTCAACTAAAACGTTGCTATAAGATAGAAATGGATACCTGATAGCCTTGGCGAGAGGCTCGTTCCCCGCACCGGATTGGTCGGGAATCAATGCCGGCACGCGGACAACGGTATAGCCTGCATGTGACAACTGTTGTGCTATTGAGTCGAGATCTGGCGCGATCCGTAAGCTTGCCGCCATTACCTTGTCAGTTTGCCCACTTACTTTTGGGCGAATCAAAAGGTTTCCATCCCGGTCCTTCAACTCGGACACATCCTCGCGTCCAAAAAACATTTCTTCGCAACTGCGTTCAAACTCTTGAACCAGTCCGGGGTTCCCATCAATCGCCGCAGCTGCCAGCCGGGCACCTGCCCGACTGTCGGCCACTGCCACCCGATGACCTCCAAGTGGGGTGACGATTAAATCGATATGCCCAACCGACTGACTTTTTGTTCCAACGACCGTCACAGGCCGTCCAAATAACTTAGAGAAACGTTTTACGATCGCCTGTGGAGATGCATCCAACAGAACGGCATTATAAGTGATCGTATCGTGACCAATGAAAACGGCATCATCGCCGCACACGATATTTCCGCCCTCAAAATGCATTTCCGAGTGGACGACTTCAAGATTGAGAATACTGGCCAGTTGCTTCGGCATGCGTTCATCGTCTTCTCGATTGAATGAACAAGGGGTGATCAATTTGGTTGTCGATTTACCTTGCACTACAACGAAGGGATCCTGCGGCCAGATTGAGATGTCGCTATCAGGCGGCATTTCAACGAAGGTAACGCGGCTATTATTTGCGGACGTTGCGAACGCGGAACGGTCGTTCACGAGCAAAAGCACATGCACGTCCTGAGGCAACCCGTTCACAATGTTCGAAACAAGCTCAGCATTTCGCAAGGACGATGTTCGAGCACTCGTGGCACTGCACGCTACGAGACGAATCTCTGATCCGACATCGGACAAAATCTTCTCACTCTCCTGAGGCAGGATCGTGGGGAGAAAGTACGATGCCGACAAAATGGAAAGCGTGGTTGCCGCTGTGAAGAAAAGATTTCTCATGGATGATTCCAACAGGATGAAACATCAACAGGTCGATTGGGAACTGGCGATTTGGTAATGACCGAACATCACCAAACTCAACACGATCCAAGCAAACGCTGGTTGCTGCATGAACTGGTCTGCATGAAACAGGTTCCAGTTTTGTGGAGAGGGCACGAGACTTTGGCGTCCAGTGTTCCAGCGAACTGGTCTTGGGTATCAGCAATGCCTGTCCTCGAACGAAAGATCAGGCACTGCCCACTTATGCTCTACGTGACTTAATCACGTGCTGCCATGCGTTTGACGATGTCGGACAACGCTCGGTGTTGTGCCCGAAGGACCCGGTAACGCTTTTCTACTTCCTGCACATGCGAAGCGACTTTGCTGATTCGTCCGTCCTGAGCCCGGATGTCAGCATCGTTCGCATTGATCCTCGCATTCAAGTCAGCAAGTGTCCGATCCACCAGTACGAACTCAATGTCATTCTCATTCTGGCATTCCTCCAAATCGGCAACACGTTGCTTGAGATCTCCTCCAGCAGCATCACCTCGCTGGTCGGCAATCGCTGACCCATTGAACATGGCTTGGGTCATCAGTACGGCAGTCGCAACCATGCAGACGGTGGCAGCGTTGAAGAAAATTTGCTTGGTTTTCATATCAGTCTCGATTTCAAAAATGTGTTTTGAGGCAGAGGTGGTGTTTCCAGTCTCCTCGGAGTAATTCCGATAGTGCGGTTCAACGCAAAGGGTGTGCCATTCACAAAAAACACGAATTTCGACGTCTAAGAGAGTCCCGATGTCCTGTCATGAGATGCGTGTATCAATCTGAGATTGCCACCACGGCAATCCCCAGCATTGGATATTGAACTCTGAAATCACCTTGAATTTGCCGCATCTTCCGAAAGAAGGAGTGTTTGTTGGTCCGTCATTGACCAACGGCAGCGTGAATGAGAAGCCTCAGTAGTGCATCAACCAATCAACCGAGGTCCTCGTTGACGTGAATTGCGGCGGGAGGCAGAGGAGAAAACAGATCCTCCGCTTCGGTCCTGACGTGACCTGCATGCGACCTCCGTAAGGTTGGGAAGCAGACCTCTGACTCGGCGGCAGTGTTGCACGCCCTTTGCAGCGGAGCCAAATCGGTCCTCAGAAACCGACAAATTTTCTTCGATTCAGACTTATTGCGGCATTACGCACAAAAACATCGTTGAATTTCTTGACATCAGCATTATGTGACCAATGTTTCCAAAGGTAACAGGAAGTACAGCCCGTTCGAGACGAAGGATCGCGACAACCAACCTCATCATCACTTTTCGGCTCGCAGCAGCCAAACCCGCTACCGACCGCGTCCGGAACGACCTCTGCAACGCGGATGCACCACGAGCACTCTTCTCATCCCTGATCTCATCTCGCAGAGTGAAACCTTATGCTTCGTGCAACCACCGAAAATGGCGTTAAGTGCTCCCCATCTCCACGCGTCCGCCCATCGCGACGAAGGAGAAAAAGGAAATCTGCCGCCGGACGTCATGGATCCAGAGCTGCGGTAAAAATGGTTCCGCGAGTCGAACTACTCGAACCGCGGCATTTACTCAGTGCAATTCTTCCGGCCTATGTGAACGACGAATTTAGTTTCGGTGACGCAACCTCCCTTGCCCCTTACGGACTCGAAAACACGTTTTCGTTACAGAGTCGTCCTGACGCGACCAAGACCATTTTCCTGGACTTTGATGGTCACCATAGTGTGGGGAATTCATGGGGCCATGACATTCACTTCCCGGCTTTCAATCGTGATGGCAATCCGAACAGCTTCTCTGATTCGGAATTAATCGAAATCCAAAAGCAATTCCAAAATGTAGCTGAGGACTTCCTACCGTTTGATGTCAACGTAACAACACTCGATCCAGGCCTTGCTGCGTTAGCAAAAAGCAACATCAATGATTCGACATGGGGCATTCGCGCCATCAACACCCAACCGACCGACGGATTTGGTTCTGGCATTGGTGGCATCGCTTACCTGAACTCATTTGCGTACAACCAGGACACCCCTGTCTTCACATTCAACAAGGGTGCACGAAATGGAGGCATGACGAATTCGCATGAAGTTGGGCACGCTCTTGGGCTTCGGCATCAAGGCCTCAATAGCCAAAGCTACCATCCAGGAACCGGCACAGGGCAAACCAGCTGGGGGCCTATTCTTGGTGCTCCTTTTGGAAAGCGTTTGACCCAATGGAGTAACTCCGACTACGACGGTGCCACCATCAATCAGGATGATCTGACAGTAATCACCAGTAACCGCAATGGTTTTGGTTACCGGGACGACGACCACGGCAGCAACCTTCAGTCCGCCACAGTGATCACCGCCAACGAGAGCCAGCAGCTCTCCTCGTGGGGAATTGTCGAACGCACCGAGGATCAAGATTGGTTTTCATTTCACACTGGCGCTGGCAATGTCACTTTGAATATCGATGCCTTTGGTCAGGACCCAAACCTTGACATCGAAGCGAAACTGCATGACGCCTCTGGCAACGTGATTGCTACCAGCAACCCACTCAACGAGACAAATGCTGCCTTTGATCTTGAGCTAACTGCCGGCCAGTACTTTCTTTCAGTCGACGGCGTTGGCTTAGACGGTCAAAATTCAGACTATGGTAGCATCGGCTTCTTCTCGTTACAGGGAACGATCATTGAATCAAGCACAGAGTTTGTGGTTGGTGAGGCTGGTGAGATCACTGATCTGAATCATGAATGGCAAACGGTTCAACTTGAAAACCAATATGAGAATCCTGCGATCGTTGTCGGACCACTTTCGTTCAACGGAAAACACGAGTCGACGGTTCGCATCCGCAATGTAACCTCAAGCTCATTTGACGTCCGAGTCCAAGAATGGAATTACCTTGATGGTTGGCATACAAACGAGACCGCTAGCTACGCCGTCGTAGAATCAGGTGTTCACACGTTACCCGACGGCACCGTGATTGCAGCTGGGATCAGCAGCACGGGCACTTCATGGCAGTCCCTTAGCTTTGGACACGAATTTGACGATGCACCCGTTGTCCTGTCGCAATCGCTTACCGAGGCAGAGTCCGATGCGATCGTGACACGGCAGCGTGATGTCACTTCCAACGGGTTCAGTCTCCGAT